>Ga0193743_1002197_pt1 | contig 13979 bp, 15 predicted proteins | sample L2c2metaG_FD_143038 | JGI IMG/M metagenome (GOLD analysis project Ga0193743, IMG submission 143038) | Soil microbial communities from a riparian zone of the East river system, Colorado, United States - L2c2 | ecosystem: Environmental > Terrestrial > Soil > Riparian zone | place: USA: East River... | reverse complement strand
TAGTTTACATTGACCTGCTTCCTTCGGATTCTTCTATAAGCGTTAACAGCTCATTAACATCCTGGAAATCACCCAGCCAAGCAGCCGAAGAACGTTCATGGATAGACCGTGGCTACAACATTGTTAGAGCAACCCAGTATCCGCGCCATTTACATGACATCGACCCGACAATCACTTTCCTTTCCCATTCAATGACCAATGCTCGCTCTTACTTCACGGTGCACTCAGGGGATCGCTTGATATTCTCCGAATCGACAACATTGGAGCCCCTGGACCCCACGGCATCAAATGTTGATGGCATCCTTTACAAAACCTCGTTGGTGCCAGGATTGTGGGATACCATCTCTCAAAGCTCAGGTATGAGTATTGAACTCCTCGCAGATGTTGATTATCTGAACAATATGATCACAGATGTCTCGCAATATACCATCATTCAACGTGTGGTTCAAGACTCCCCCAGTTCTTCCTCTACGTCCCCTACCATCTTCTCTGCTATATATAAATTTCTCTACCCAACATCCCCACCAACAGAACGAGATTCCTCTATCCCGCAGGTATTAACGGCGGAAGCCCTTGTACAGAAAAACGACTTCTCTTGGGAAGATCTGTTATCGATAGAAGCTGATACATACCCTGATATGATGGCTTTCGATAAATCTCCCAACTTTTTCGACCTGGATTTTGCCATGACGCCAGATAGCTGGAGCGGGCAATGTTCGCCGGCTCCTTCTGTGTTTCCAAGTCCTAGTCAATACCCCCAATCCATGCCGAATTTTATGCTCGACGAGGACGAGCAGCTATTGTCACCAACATCTTCCTTCGATGGATCTGACATGTCAAACTACGTGAGACCATATTCGCTATTGTTTAAAAAGCTGAATCATGGCTGACGCTGTTTTTTGTTGGATCAGCTTTGACTTGTAACTGTAAAAAGTAGTTGCCACCTATGTAATTGTAAAATCTCCGGCTAATACATTTCTCGCCTACAAAAGACTTCTTCACATCATATGCATGTCTGGCATTCACTCATCCTTTATTGTTGACGAAATTAATCCTAATTCTTCCAGACCCTCATTTTTTGGTATATATATTTTCATTTATGAACCCTATCACACCTTCCCTAAGTACCCATTGTAAAAAAAGTAAAATGTATTTCGTACAAGTGTGAATAATAGAAGAGGACCATAGAAAACTCGGAACCACCCCCCCGCAATCATCAGATGAACTTGGAACTCCACATGGCCTCATTCTGTCTCGCTTCGTCGGTTCCAGCGCCATAAATTCTTGAACTAACTAGATGTGGAAAAACCATATAAGTCGGTTGCGCGTTCCGCCTGCCCCCCCCTTCAAGAAAGGACGTTATAAAACTTACCGGTTTTCAAGCACGTTATGATTTGAATTCTGGTGGTAAAATCCTTAGTCAGGAGCGTTGCGTCGGTGTACTGATTGAGACCCCGCAGAATCCCTTTGGCAATCAAGTCTTTCCTGGACTCGCTAGAAGCTTTGAAATAACCCTCAACAAGGGAATCCACCCATGTGCGCATGGCCATCCCCGCCGACATTCCCTCCCATCTGCTCAATTCCAAAATCAAATTCGTGATTCCTCCAACAATAACGGCGATTTCGCTGTCGGGTTGCCCGAAGGATTCTAACCCCAACTTCTTTGTTTCTGGTAGGTGCTTTTGGATGGGTGTCAACAGAGCGCCATATGAGACCCCGTCTCCAGCTTGGCCCCCTCCTCCTCCTCCTCCTGCTCCGCCTTGGCTACCAGTTATCCATCCTTTCGTCTTGTCTATCAAGAGATAGATGTCAGGTCGTAGTGCTGGAGAAAGTTCTTTCTTGGCACCAGCATTCGCTTCAGCTGCTGCAGCGAATTGACTGGTGAAACTACGAAACATAACTAAAAGTAGCAAAACAAAAAAAAAAGGTGTAGGATGGTGTGTGTAACAAAACAAGAAAAAAAAAAACAAGAAACAAAAACAGAAGAGAGAGAGAGAGAAAGAGAGGGAGAGAGAGGGAATGGGTGAAAAGAGTGCGCTTACCACGAGTGAGGGTCAAGTCACCCGAATCGAGTCAACACATGTCATCCTCGAGGCGGTGAGATCAAAATTCTCACACACCCTTTGGAGGGGTTTTTGTTATTTGAAAAGAATGCAATTAAATAGAATAAATTGCACTAGAACTAGTCATTTTAACACGAAGAGACCCTGTGGAGAAGATATAGCCCCGACCAGTAGTTTGGGACTTTGGAGTCCTCGTTAACCATACCCGCCAATTAAATTTCAGTAAGGTTAAGACAGAAATATCAGTTGACCAATGATAGCAGGAGAGTAACCCCCCCCCAACCCCCAAGGTTCAATTCGCTCCTTTACAGATTTAAATTTCAAGGTGGCCCGCAACAAAATAGTCTACACAAGCAGGCCTATAGAAAACAAAAAAAGGTTTGAATCTCACCCAAAAAATAGTGGCTGTGCTAAGCCACAAGGATCTATGCGTATAAATCCCACAGTGCTAACCCTTGTCCAATTATAGACCGTCAAAATGGATGAGAGTCCGATCGCACCGTATTCCATTGACTAGAAATTTCACTGATCGAGTGATAAGAACGTTCCTTCTAGACGAAGGATCGTTCTTTTGAAAAAAAAAAAGAGATAAACTAAAAAAAAATCAGGCTCATGAAAAGTTCTTTTGATGATGCCAACATGCGCACTTCTAGGGTTAGCACCTATACATTGGGCTAACAATCATTGGCCCTGCGGGATATAGCGAACTCGTGTTCAAAAGCATATGTCAATTCGGCGCCAATTTCCAAACAATAGGCGCGGTGAGTCGAATACAACGGCGGTCTTCGTTAAAGGTTTTTAGATAGATACTCGAGGAAATCAATTGTAAACGTAAGCTTCCTTTTATAGTAGGAACAAAAAGGTTTTCAGGGGCTTACCATGCAGTGAGATAAACCTTTTTTTGAGGTTTGCTCTTGGAGATGGTGTGGTCTGATGCTGGTGTTCCGAACACATTTTATGATTCATGCAGGAAGGGCACAAAAACTTCGACTACTTATCAATGTAAGCTTCTAGAGGAACTAAAAAATGATGTAACTCAGCGTCCAAGAAATTGCTCAATTGTTTGTCCTAGGATGAGGGCCGAACTAGTCGGATGGGGGTAAATATGACAAGTCTAGCCGCTGGAACGAAGGACCAGAACAGAAATGAGACCAACACGGACCAGATATAGGTGCTAGCCCCCTTCCCTTTCGTATCTTTTGAACACTATATTCCTCTCGTGTCGCGACATAGTGTACATATACCTTGACCGGGCCAGTCATCAAGCATCGGCACCAAGAAACCTCCAGATACCAATGCGATACACAATGCTTTTCTGAGAGCACGCTATGCATGGGAAGTCACGTAAACGAGAAGGGCAGTGGAGTTGATCGAAAACGACAAGCGACCGGATTCGTCGGGCAACTCACTTAATTGGACAGCCTGTTACGGATATTGTCCACAAGTAAGTATCGGGAAAGGATATGCTTTCTACCGAGGTTTCTACTTGAACATCATGGTATAATGGATTTAACACGAAGAAGAGGCAAATGAACCTCATCAGAGTGAAGCGTTCGCACGCCGGCTCGGCCACCGCTGTAAACAGACTTCCAAATTGAGGAGCTGCTTATTTTGGCGGGGGCTTGGATGGATGGGGTCGACGGAAGAATTGAGCTACGATAAAAATAGAATAATCAATGCGCCGAATTAAGCATAACCGATCAATAATCGATCATTAATCATGCAGATCGATCGTACATGTATAAATCACTGTGAGAAAAAAGTGTCGACAAACGCTTGGGTCCGCCAACTTCGATACGAAAAGGAAAGAATCCCGGCTCACCGAAATTCCCAACTCTCAACATTTGGATATCAACACCATTGGCCGAGGGGCTCATCCACAAGCGTACCCCTATAGGTCGGAGGGTTATGTCAACATGTCAAATGAGTAGACTTTACCATATTTAACAAGATAGGTTTGGGATAATGGCACGCTACCTACGCAATTGAAAGGCAGAGGTGTTACCGCGCCTGAAAAGATCGCGTTGAAGTAGACAGAAACACAGGCATCAGAAGATGATATTAGCGTTTGTGTACACATACTCGGGTTTTAATTTATCCCGACAGCTATTTTATCACACATGCCTTTTACAACTTCCCAGAAACGGGTTCCTTGAGAAAAAAAATGAAAGGATTATATAATTTCGGGAAAAATGACAGCCTTACTTACCGAGGCCTGAACAATTGGTTCCTTGTATAAAGTCAAAGATGTTGAAGATGCCAAGTATTTTCCACCTGCAAACTCGAAACCTGTAAAAGAGACAATTTGTCAGCTTACACGCTTCAGTCTCATGTCCGAATCCTCGATAGAAGGAGTAAGATTCTGCAAGAATAACAAGTTAACCCATAGCAACAGGACATGTGGAGACTGTGGTTCCGAGTGAAGGTATACTCTGTAATGCACGAACATGATGTAATGTTAGCAATCGGACACCAATATGAGACGAAACATGCATGTTTAAATGGGTATGGACACTTTTTCAGTCCCAGTCATTGATTCTTCTGTGTTCCGAGAAACTGAACCTCGCCAATTATCCTCTTTTGATTCGAAATCAGAGATACGGAAACCTGGGCCCCTACAAAACATGTCAGGTCACGTACCTACCTTCTAAGGAGTCAAAATTTTACCGCCCGTGGCAATCCTGCAGAGTTCCCCAACACGTAGAGTGATCAGCCTCGCACAGCTGTCCATCATGCGGTTGTCCAGGACTTTCACAAAAGGCTCCTACAGCATACGTCGTAAGGGAAATTGGAACATATAACCTGGAAGAAATGGACTGAGGTATTTGGACTTGTCGCCGACGTTGGCTGTGAAGGGTTGGATTAACAACGACGAATGCATAATAAAGACTGAACATACAAACATTGCATGAATCCAGTAATAAAAGGTGTGTTTCCTGGCATGGTATTGGGTTCAACGGAGGCTTTTATTCATGCAAGAGAATCTTGTGGACACAGTGCGTAACATCATACCTTCGCAGAGGTACGCAGCCCCCTTTATTATCAGTGCTAAGAAGAGCATGATTCTGAACCCAGTGCATGTCGCTTCCTAGGTCCTCAGGCATGGATAAAAATGACGCACCCTATATAAACTTGTCCCATGCACGGCAATAATCCTCTCTCTTGCATTTCCATTTAGGCCGTCAAATCTCAACGTCGTCATATCTTTGTCCTGATTCGCGCACGTTCACCTGGAGGGTTAGCCAAGTAGGCTGTCAGCGAGCGGTTTATACTCGCATCCAGGATAAGTAGTGTTGCCAAGGCTGAGTTTTCCTGGACCGAGGCTTGCATGTGCACGCTGAACTGCAAGTATGCTGCCTGCCAAGTGATGGCATCTGCGGTTTTGTTCGACATATCCAAGAGATGTCACAGATTCTCCATATACGCAGCATGTGAATGAGTGCCAACAAAGACGATATTGTCACCAGTGTATAGACCGGGGAATAGCGGAGAGAGCTTGATGACAAAGGAAACGACGACGATTAGCGCAGATAAGTTTGACCCGTTTTTCTATCATTTGATTATTGAGTGTATGACTGCATTAATAATAAAAAGACGTTTGTTTCTGGTAAAAGCGGCATCTGCGATAATGAAAGGTCGACTCCGCTGCCGCATGTGCGGTCCCGCGTCTATCTGGGTCAACGATGCATAGCCCTGAAGAGGGAACCGTCAGAATATATCCAAGAGAAGAATAAGCGGGCACTTACCATCATGTTGCTCTCTACGACTGGGCTTACCAAAAAATTTAGAAGGTACCAGCCTTTCGACAGATATTAATTACCACCAATTCCTGCCAGGTGCAAACTTGAGCACATTAGAACAAGCAAAGGTTTCCAAATCATGCTACCGGACGATGAGCTTGCGCTTATGTACCCAATCTGCCTCGGTTTTTTACCGTTACTTGACAAGGTTGGAGAATGACCAGGTGGCTCTACACACACGATTTTCCAAAAAGATTCAAGCCCTGTGGGGCTCAAACCCCCTTTTCCTTGATTGTAAACCGCGACAAACTTTCAAGAAGGGATAAATACGACCCATGAGAAATGAATATTCTGGTTCACGAGGTCAACGAGATGACGAAAGAAAAGTTTGTTTAACTGACGATCTTCATCTACCACTTGCGCCTTCTTATATATATAACGATACCCGATCCAAAATATAACACAGGTAAGGATCATATATATATGAGGTATATATAGCATAGCCTAGTAGTATGGCACATTGGCATACGAAGTCGATATTAACCACTATTCAAAGAACCCATGTCTCCAGTTAATTAATTTAATTAGATGAAGATATGACTTTTACGTTCACTAGTGTAAAAAAGTCAGCCGACATGAACGCTGGGAGAAAGTGGTTCCAACATTCAATAATAACCACTTGAGTCTTTGTTCGTGAAACCTTATTTCAGGCCTTTGTACCTGATTTAAGTGTTTTACTTCAAAGTAGGAGGATTCGGAGAGTGAACCATAATAACTTGCGCCAAACTTTGGAGTTGTTAACCGCACCGCATGCTGTAGTTGGCCTTCCCAGGTCGATCACATGTCCTTGGTCGTCAGAATGAAAGTCATCTAAAGAGTGAGATGCTTAGATGATGAAGGGCTTATGGAGGATCGAGGGATCAACAAGCGTAAGACCAACGCCATCGCTCCCAGCTTACTGGTGCACCTTTGGATCTGCAGGAGTCGGTTGGCGGCTGCTGGAGATTTTCCAAGCCTAAACAGATTTCGACTGCGACACCACTTTAATGAAGAAATCTACGGTATCTTGTGGAAGGTCGTAGTCTTTTATTCTCTTTGATGATAGATTGACAAATAGAGTTGATAACAAGTTGCATCGGATGATTTGATAGTTGTCGACATTTTCAACGATCTGAAACGCAGTGGGTAAGTATATTCAAACATTTCAAGAAAGGAAGCAGTCCTACCGTTGCGAGAATATGCAGTGAATTGAGGGTCACTCTTGAAAGGAGTGCTTTTCAACTTATTGCCGGAGGGAATCGCTCGTATGAGGTGGCCAGAGTTTGAGACAAACTCAGTTATTGGAAAACTATGCAATGGGCGGAAACGAGTGAGAAAGACGATAAGGGCATTAAAATTGCTCCATGTGCATCATAGGGGAGCTCGTTCATCTGAATCTGGAAATCAGAGAAGCCGCATCGTTCCTGACAATCCATAGGGATTTCATTGTGATCCAGGGGTTTGTATCTTGAACATGGACGTCATATTGACACATTCGGATTGAATAAGACAAGGCAGGATTTCCAAGCAATCGTCGCAGGACATGGATTGTATATATTGGTGTGTTAAGCCATCCCATAAATTTCCAATCAGAAAAACTAATCCCAAATGTCTGTGCCAAAGTGCACCTCTCGAAAACGAGGAGGACGCTCGGCTAGCTCGAGACTGCTCGAGGTCGTTACTTCCAATTGAAGAGATTCTAGGATCGGAGCGAAATGTCGTGCTTGGAAAAATGTGCCGATTCTAGAGGAAATATGGAGTTCAAGAGTACGCCAACGGGATGAGCGCTGATTGATCATGTTGGCAAATGAAATTATCAGGTCGTTCGTCTATATGTCACATTCAAAAAGTCAATGGAGGAAGAGGTTGTTGACCGGAGCAGGCAAGTCACTCCCTGAATAAGAGTAAGGTCGTACACGAGGGATGGTTGGATTCAGAAAGGAGGACAGCCAAGAGGATCAAAGAAAAGGCGATGACCACGCAATTTCCCTCCATTCTGTGCATATTGCTCCAAGAAGTTCGATCCCAATGCTTTGCAAATAGAGCCCACTTTCGAAGGGAAAGGTTGAGAGCTGAGAATTCTGCAAGGCAGAAGTGATTGTGATGGTAATTGGCCTCTCCGTTTGTTTCCGAGATCGAAGAAGTTTTGCGTTGAATTAGGAAAATTCTTTCGGGGACCTGGATTACCCTTGCTGCTCGTGTCCTCGAGGCGCATGCATTGGCTTCTTCCGTAATGGCGCCACCACGAAGGCCGCGTAACCTTGCGCCAACTTTCTCCAAATTTAAGATGCAGCGTTCCCACACAGAGAGAATCTTGGAGCTCTAATGAATAATCTAATTCAATCGATTACCGGAATTAAACATACATTGAGATTGATTGAACCATTGGATCAGTACTTTGGCTCTGAATCCTTGATGCACGGCGTCAAATTTGACTCGGAAATATTTGATCAAAAGAGACAAATTAAGAAATCGTGGTTAAAGAGCGAGAGAAATGCTCCGAGTTACTGTCTGAGCGAAACCATTTCCTCGCTTAGTCAGCCATAGTGAGCTACCCATCTTGAACAGTCTTGAACGCGCTGCCACCAGTATCTATTCCCTCTTGCTTTAGGAATCGAGGACGATGTACGACAAAAAATGCTACGTGATCGGAGCAAACTGAAATAACATTTAAGTTTTCGGCAATATGTAAGGAACATTTCCTAGTTCGTTTGACAACATTTTTTGTTGTTGAGCGGAAGTAAGTATCACAAAGGAGGAAGTAAAATGACATATGCTACAGCCGACAGCTCCATAAAAAACGAGAGGTCTTTTTCTCGATATATAGTTCATGGTGTGTGTCGGACACAGATTCCAGGCGACGACCTTTTCGAATTTGCAGAAAGCCCTATGTCTTCCCTTTCTCCTACAAACAATTCCCCGTCAGATAGTGGTGACAATGTTGGTGTTGGCCTGTCCAACCCCCAGCTTTCTCAAGGCCGCCGGATGATGCTTGATTTAGTCAACCGTCTGCACAGCACAGGGTCCCTTTTCTTCCTGTATCTTGCCACTGTCTTTGGTCGCTTACTCATTCTACTATCCAGCGTCCAAGTAGACATTGACCTCCCTCAAATTGCTGTCATTGGCTCCCAGAGCGCTGGAAAATCATCGCTAATTGAATCTATCTCAGGGATCACTCTGCCTCGGGCAGCAGGAACTTGCACACGGTATACTGGTTTACTTTCAATGTTTTTGTAACTGAAACGCGTGTGAGATCTTTAGTTGCCCAACAGAATGTCGTCTTTCTCGCTCCGACACACCCTGGCAATGTATTGTCTCCCTGCGCTTCATTACCGATTCCGATGGCCAACTCCTTGGCCAGGCACGTAACCAGACATTTGGAGGTGTAATCTATGATAAAGCCCAAGTCGAAGGACGTATTCGAAGAGCCCAAAGGGCCATCCTTAATCCAAAAAAGTCTGCCAAGCATTTCTTGGAGAACAACAATGAAGATCAACACGGTTCAGAGCTAAGTTTCTCGAGTAACTGCGTCTCCTTGCAGGTCACTGGCCCAGACGTTGCAGATCTGTCATTTTGTGATCTTCCTGGTGAGTTTACCAGATGACTTACTTGTTTTGCCCCGCCAAATATTTTATAGGTCTCATTGCCAGCGTCAGAAGCACTCGAGGCAGTGGAAACGACATTGCTCTCGTGGAAAGTCTGGTTACTAGCTACATAAAGAAGCCAAGTTGCATCATCTTGTTGACCGTCGCATGTGAAAGTATGTATTCGCAACTCACTCCTTCATTCGGTTCATTTAGCATTTTCTCTAGCCGACTTTGAAAATCAAGGAGCACATCGCCTTACCAAGGTATATGATCCCGAAGGAAAGCGTACAATTGGTATGTTAGGTTGCTTTAATTTTTTTTCAAGTATAACTTACGGTTATTCTAGGTGTTCTTACAAAACCTGACCGCATTCCAACGGGCGAAGAAGCCAATTGGCTCCCTTTCATTCGAAACGAGAAAGAGACACTCGAAAACAACTGGTATTGCGTAAAACAGCCCAGCTCCAATGACCTCAAGCAAAATATTACGTGGGCAGAGGCAAGGCGTCGAGAAAACGAGTTTTTCTCGATGACCCCTCCCTGGTCGGAGCTCGACGCAATATATCAAAAATATCTAAGAACGTCTAACTTAGTAGAGAGGTTAAGCTCCATCCTGTCAGATTTGATCTCAAAGAGGTTCGTTCAAAGTTTTTTCTTAGACTATCCATCATTCTAATCTCTAGATACTCGTAGACTTCCCCAAATTCAAGACGAGTTGGAGAAGACCATCATTCGCACCCGTTCTCTCCTGGTTGAGCTCCCAAGAGCACCATCTTCCGACCCCCGGAATGAAATTTCTACTCTCCTACACAACTTCACTAGCGACCTCACTCGTCATGTTGAAGGTGTCCCTGATGAGGATGGACTTCTCCAGGCCATTCGCCCCGCCCAGGAAAGGTTCCGTAAAACAATCAGGATGACAGCCCCCAATTTCCGCCCTTTTGAGCAAAAGTATGAGGATCAAAGACATCTAGGACGTGCAGTGTTTTTGATCAATGAGGAAGGAGAGGAAGGAGAGGACGAAGCAAGCGCGAGTGAGGAGGATGAGAGTCGGCCTGCTCCCGTTGCCGGAAAAAAACGAAAGCGAGTGGCTAATAAGATTTACATTGACGAGGTTATGGAGAGGGCCCGTCGGTTAGTGGTTTCCCATATCTTTTATCAAGCCCTCGACGTTAAGCTTGATCCTACTGTAGCGCTTGCACACGCGAGTTACCTGGAAACTACCCATTTGTTGTTCAAAAAACCTTTATCGAGCGTATCATCAAGGAATGGCATGCGCCTGCGATCGTCTTATGCAAGACGGTCCACAATGCCATCTCGGAACATGTCAAAAAACTCGTACACAAGCATTTCCATGATTTTGGACAAGGCCACCTAGAGCAACGTATTAAGTGCGTATTTTTTCATCCTTCACTGATCAACAACATTTTGATCTGGATACAGGGCTATCGTCCAACATCACATCAAGCAATGTGCTGACCGTGCTGAAGCCAAGGTCTCATGGCTACTCGAAATCGAAGACCGGCCTTTCTCGTTGAATACACACTATCTCTCCGACTACAAAAGCAAGTTTTTGTCACACTATAAAGGATCTCGTGAAAAATACGAACGCTCTGGACTCGCAAACATTATCGATGAGTATATTCCTCCTTCCCCTGGTGTCGCCAATCTCTCTTCGGGTGGAAAGAGGAGCCAAAGCCAACAACCACCGGTTATGGGAGTAGCCAAAGTCTTGGCTGGGTTGGCAGAGATCGGGATGTCTGGTATCAAAGCGGAAGACCTGCCCAAGTTGTTGCCTCCCGATAGAATGGAGCCTGCATTGACTATCATGGCCGATGTGAGGGCATATTTCCAAGGTTTGTTCCTGTCTTTTCCTTGTCGAGAAGATTTACTGATAATCTCTCTCTCTCATAATTAGTGGCGTACAAGCGTTTCACCGACAACATACCGCTAGCTATTGATCGTGAGCTTGTGCAAGGGATCGAGCGAGGTTTACTTCGCGCATCATACTCCAATCTAGGCGTCAATGGGTCAGACGGGACTAGGATCTGCCAGGAATTGGCACAGGAGAGCCCCCAGATATCTGATAAAAGGGCGGACTTGCAGAAGAAGTTGGAAAGGCTGGAGATTGCGAGTCGAGAACTACTGCATATCGGTGTCTGATGTTTCGGGTATAGTATTGAGTCGCACCAACTGAAAGTAATATTATCGAATCATTATCCTTTGTTTGCAGTGGGCATACTTAGAGCGAGTTCGGTCAGGCTGTGCTTATTAAACGGAGATTCAAATGGTAGTTGCAGCTCATTTAAGAGTTTCTACCTCGCGCTCCAGATCATGTCTTCCGCAAACATTTCGGGGCTTGCAGTGGAATTACTGCAAGAGATAGTATCCCTTGTGCGTCAGTTTCTCTATCCACATTGATGTTCAAACGACTCCTTTGAAAAGCTGTCTTCACATCAGGTCATTGAACGTTCGAATGAAACATGTTCATGTTTTAGAACAGAGTTGAGCACTCTAAGGCTTGTCTGCCGACTGTTCAAGCTCGCAGTCGACCCCCTCGTCTTCTCTACGGTCAGACTCGACTTTAAGCGCCCTCAAGCTGTCCTCCAACATCAATTATCTACTCTGGCCGAAGATACCTCCTCCCCATCTCGATACTGCCGAAAGCTACAAATTCAAAGACGCCCCCCTGAAATGAGGCCTTGCTCCCATAAACACAAGGGCCTTCCCGCCACACTCATACCGATGGCAATACTTAGCCATATACATGACATTACTGCTGCTATTAGTTCCCTTCAGAATATGAGAGTTGTTCTGTACGTACTTTGTTGTCTTTCGTGTGTCATGATTCTCACCAAACTCTCAATAGTTGGGATGTTGAAGATGCCAACTTGATCGACCCTGTCATCGATGGTTTGACTCAACTTCCACAACTCGAGGAACTTTGTCTCCGCTTCCAGTCCCCACAATCTCACAACCTCAGAAACTTCATATTCCCGCTTGAACGCTTTTGTCATCGATCTCTTTGTCGTATATCTTTGACTCATGCCTCCGAGGTGTTTGGTGAAGACCTCACCCAGCAGTTATCCAAGATTGTCAAGCAAAATCCTCTTCTCACTCATCTTGATTTCGAGTTCACAGACGGGACACGCCTTGGTAATTGCACGTTTCATACCCTCGTGCGAGATATTCCTAAGGGATCTCCCCTACCACTCCGTCATCTTCGCCTTCGCGGCTGTCATTTGAGCTTTGATAATTCTACTTTATCTCATCTCAAGTTCCTTTCGTCAATCGATATCTCCTCTTCATTGGACTCGAACTATGACCACCTCTGGTTAGCCCTTGCAAACACTGCGACATGGCTCAAAGAGATTTCCGTTGATAAAGTTTCTCAAAATCTCCTCGAGTATCTCACACTTTATTCAGGACTAACGAAGTTCTGTTACATTGATAAATATGACCAGCCATGCCAAAAAGCAGACGTGCACCGATTTTTCAGCATCGTCTTACCAATGCATCAGAATTTGCTCTCTACTCTCACAATCTCCACACATTCTCCTGACTTTTGGTGCATCACCCCTGTGTATATGACTCCAATCCTCGCGTTGCAACAAATCAAGTCTCTCACAGTAACTTTGGCTTTCGACGCCATCTCTTCTGGTCATTTTGATGGTATTCCCCTTCTTGTGAGTTTTTCTCTTACAAGGTACATTTAGAATAGAGTTGACTCTCATTTAATAGCAAAGTATCATTACAAAGGCCTTCTGTCTCCCTCACCTTCAAGTTCTTGGATTCAAATTTTCCAAATCAGCCCGGAGGTTTGGTTGTGGAACAGCTGCTTATCGTCATCACAGATTGACACTGAACACGGTGGAGGAACAAATCCTCTCAGTCGACATCTCACATTTAGGTCGGTCTAGGGAGCATTTCCAACTTCAAACGCCAGGAAGGTACTTTGTTCTTAGGAGGTCACCTTCGGACTCAGATGGTCACATGCAATTTTTCAGAGATTTGAGTTCAACTCGTGGTCAGACTGTCAACTAGACATATACTGAAAGATATTATGATGTTTCTGTGTCAGGGTACTTAATTACTCTATCCACTTTGGAACTGGCCCTTGTAAAATCATTATGAATATATTAGCTATGTAGCAAAATTATGCCGTTATACAACAAAGTGTATCGTTGCTTGTTAGTAATATAGTGCTGAATCGTATTTTCAGGCATCGATGAGCCCAACTGAAGCAACGAGTCCTTTTCACCATCGACGATCAAGAAGTTAAAAACGGGTTGTCGTCTGATTCTGCTTCGCGACAGGCTATCGTTACAGCCTTTTTGTGAAATAAAATCCTTGAACCACTGTAATCTACATGATTCTCATGGTATATCGCAAGGTATGAAGCAAAGGGATCTACTAGAAATCGCAGAGTTTCTGCAAGAAGCATTGACCTCTGGCATCATCAACTACGAAACGCATACTAGTAGCGATGTCAGCCCACCCAGTTTTTATTTCAATTAAGAAAAGTCTTTATTTACTTGCTCATTTGGATTT
>Ga0193743_1002196_pt1 | contig 13983 bp, 11 predicted proteins | sample L2c2metaG_FD_143038 | JGI IMG/M metagenome (GOLD analysis project Ga0193743, IMG submission 143038) | Soil microbial communities from a riparian zone of the East river system, Colorado, United States - L2c2 | ecosystem: Environmental > Terrestrial > Soil > Riparian zone | place: USA: East River... | reverse complement strand
TTAGACAGATTGGGTGCAATATTTATTATTTTATGCTGAAATAATAGACAAAAATCGCAAAAACCGTGCTTATGCAGATCTAGGTCATATCAACGGTGATCGTTGTCAGTGGTGGTGGTCCCTCCGACCCTTCTCCTTTCTTCCCTCCGCCCTTTCCAGCCTCCTGAGGCGCAGCTGCGCTGCACTTCGTCTTGCGCTTGCTGCACCCCCAGCAGCCCGGACCCCGTGTCTTCTTGTAGCAAGTGGCCTGGATGGCCACGCACCGCTGGCAGGGGACCTCCATGCAAATGGTGGTCTTTGCAACCGCCGGAGCCTGCTATGCATTCATTAGTATGTTTCACCTACAGATAATTTGTTACTTACCTCTTTTCTCTTCTTTACGGACCCTTTGTCCGACTCTTCTTCCTTATCCGCCTTCCTTTTCTTCTTCTTCACCTTTTCCGTCTTCCTCCGTTTCTTCTCCACCTCGTACTTTCTCTCTGCCTCGTCAAGCCTCTCCCTCCTCCGCCTCTCCTCCACCTTTTGCGCCAACTCCTCCTCAACGAGTTGCGCAGCCGCCAACTTGGCCGCCAACTCCTCGTCCTCCCTCCATCATCACTGCGCCTGCTCCACCGGACCCCCCAGCTGGCTTGACCCAGAAGGGCCCGTGTTGTTGCTGTTGTTGTTGTTGTTTTGGCTGTGGCTCATGTTGTGGTACTAAGGAAACCAATGATTCCCACCTGCCTTTATAGGCCTCGAGGGCTCGGCCTTAACCGGGGGATACTGTCATGGTCCATGCTCGGTCACGTTCTTTCCAAAGAACAATCAAAGGATGGCTCCGATGGAGTCTCCGATGATGGCCGCCTCACCATTGTTCAGTGCCACCATTACCACCGGCCACCCTTGTCGGACTTATATCGGAGCTCCATCGGAATACTTCCCCTACTGCAATACCACCAACAAAACCTGCATTCTTATCATTGTCATTACCAACCAGCACCATATGCTATGTACCACAGCACAACCAGAGCCCCACCATGCTCCACACATGTTCCATGTTCCAGGCCAATCACATTGCGCATGCACCAGTTCTCGAGGTCATGAGTCACAGTCACCACAAGGACTTGCGAGGTTTTATGTCAGCATCCTTCGGCACCATCTGGAATACGAGTCTCCTCATTATATGTTCATTCTACTACCATATGCTCTTCACGATAACTCCTTATATGTTTATGTTTTGCTTCTGTATAAATACTCCAGTTTGTTGTATGTATTTCGCTAGTTTGAATATCAACTTAGCAACCTACTTCTCTTTAACTTGCTCTCACCTTTCTTAAGCTTCTTCTCGGCTCGACTCCAGACTCTCCTACTCTGTCCGGACCTCTGAAATTCGAGGCATCCATCAAGAGAGTGGCGCAACCTACAAGTTGAAGCCAATGCCTCACACAACTTCAGACTCGACATCTCCGTCTGAATTCCGAGCTTAACAGTCTTTTCAAGAAAGAGCTTGTCCCCTCTCAAAATACCCAAGAGACAGAAACATGTGTGATGCTTATATATGCAGCTGGGAGCAAGAAACAAGCAGTTAGCAAAAAATATGCATAGTGCACAGGGAGCATTGTTTGGAGCACTCTTGGCATGCTTTAAGGGAAAATCACATTCCTCTCACTATTTTATGTTACAATTTCATCTCCTCACACATACGATTTCATTTTTCTTTATGATTACTTTCAGAACAACATGCCATGAATGCATGTTCTTACTATTTTTATCATTCTCCATGCATAATGCGCATGTTACATGCTAGCGACGCATGCCTTTCATTCATGATGTTTAACATCATGCTTTTATTTCTCTGCCTAACACATGTAGAACATGTTTTGACCATGCACTATGCGCATACTTTCAACTTAGTTGTGAAATAAAGGAAAGAGAGAGAAGAAACTTAATTACAATGTTTTGTAGCTTGTCAATACATGCATAATGAGGCCATTGGAGTAGGTGTCCATCCCCATAGTTTATCCTCAGTGTCATACCATGAATGTTGTACTACCGGGCCTATGCCAGCGAATATCTTCCTTCAGAACTTTGTTCCTCCCGCTGTGTCACCAGCCCCAGGGTTTGACAAGGATGAGCTTGATAAGCTGATGGCGGTCGGTCGCACCTTCTCATCTTCTGCTATCAAGTTCATCTTTGTCCAATGTCAAACCCTGGGGCTGGTGACACAGCAGGAGGAACAAAGCTCTGAAGGGAGATATTCACTGGCATAGGCCCGGTAGTACAACATTCTTGGTATGACACTGAGGATAAACTACAGGGATGGACTGTTCAAGTTGCAAGGAAAGAAGATGTGCCATATTTCTTGGCAGTAGAAGTAGTGCGAAAATAAAAGTACCAATACCACAAAGATCATCATACTTTGGAGTAGTCTGGATGTTATACTCTCCCGCGCCAGCCCCTTAATGATATGATCAATATCATTAACTCAACCAGGAGCTTTCATGACCAATGGGTAGATAGAGTAAGTTAGACTGATCATCGTCGATATCTTGTCCTGCCATAAGTTGTTCCTGCTTCTTGCATGCATGAGATTCTGCTAATGCATCCATATCTATGAACATAGCGAGGGCTCGCTGGATGGCAGAGACTGCATCATCCAAGCGGTCTTGTCCGGCATCATCATATTTTCCTTCCAGCGTTTGCCAAACAATATTGCCCAACCTAGCAAGGTCTCGAGCTTCGCCGTATTTCGATTCTGAACGTCTGTGCATTTCCAGTGCCTGCCGAATGGTCTTCTCAGCATCAGAGAACCTGTTTTGAATCAGGAAAATAGTCGACAGAATGTACAGATCATCGCCTTGGCCAGAAAAATCCTCTATCTGAATGTGAAGTGCCAGCACTTCCGATATTGTCGCCAAAGCTTCCTGTAAATGTCCTTGTAGCAACAAAGTCTCACATATCTGGTTCATGTCATCAGCTTGACCTTGGACATTTCCAATCTCTCTGTGAGTTTTGCATGCCTTAGTGAAATCGTCCATCGCCAATTCCAATTTAGCCTCTCGGAGATGAACGACACCAGCATGATGCGAACACACTGCCTGGCCTAGCAAACAGTCTACCTGTGAATAGATACTGTCTGCTCTGAGAAGTAGACGCTGCACGGGTTGAAAATCGCCACGACGAATCAAGATGAGAGAATTGAAGACAAGAAGATCTGCTTCTTGAAGAAGAGCTGGTGGAGGAAGCAAAATTTGTGTGGCGGTGGCTTCGGCTGAACAGGTGTTTCCCCGATAAAAGGCGACAAATGCCAGATAATACGAATCTTCCCACCGTCCAAGTAGGTCGCCCGAGTCTTGATGAAGGGTTTTCGATAGGGAAAAAGTCTTCTCTGCTTTCTCAAAGTCCGATTTAGCGAAAAGAATTCTGCCAAGGATGTGAAGATGGTCTGCCTCCAGAAAAGGTTCCTGTATTGATATCGCTTTTTGAATGGCATTCTCGGCTTCTGCGAATCTGGACCTGAGCAGAAAAGTGACTGCGAGACCGGCTTGGCTTTCTGCTTCGTTGACGATATCACCAAGTTTGCTGCTAAGATCAAAGGCTTCCATGAAATAATTTTCAGCTTCAGAGTATCTCGAACGAGCTTGCATCGTAGCACCAAGTCCAATCAATGCCGATATACGGCCGGAATCGTCTTTCAGATCTGAAAAGAGTGTAGCAGCGCTGTTGAACATGTCCTGAGCTTCGTTATACCTCAACTTGTCTCGAAGTAGGTGCCCGGCACCCAATAGACCGTGAGCTTGCCCTGGAATATTGTTGGCAGTTTCGTGGAGTTTGATGGACTCTTGGAAAGTCAGTAAAGCTTCATCAAAGTTCTTGGGATCTCCTGAAAGAACTAGGCCGATGTTGAGCAGGTCATATGCCTGGCCGATGATGTCTCCTGCCTTTAAGTGGAGGTCTTTAGCAAGGTTGAACTTCTCTCGAGCAAGGTCGAATCGAGATTGCCGAGTGAGCACCTGTCCCCAGCACCCCAAGCAATCAGCTTGTAGCTTCAAGGTTGGATTAACGTTGGGGGAGCGTGCCCCGCCGACCAGAGTCGGCATCTTTTGTCCTTTGTCTGCATTGAATCGCAGGCGACGTAACCCAATACGCCACGCCGAGACCTTATTTCCTGCTAGAGGCGAAAGGAAAATAGACTGTGACTGTTCCAAACTTTGCAGTCGATCAAAAACCTTGGCGATGCCTTCTGAAGAGCCAACACCTGAAATATAAGTATATTGGCAAAAGCTGACAACCGCTTCTATGATTTTTTGCAAAGGCCTGGTGCTGGTGGCGCCTCTGAGCGCGTCGATGAGTATCGCATTGATATTGCCTAGTTCTCTTGCTAGATGCGACCGAACTGTCGAGTCGTGATAAGAGGAGCCTTGGAGGGCTAAATGGATAAAGTGATCGTAAAGAATGTTCCGTGGATGTGGAGGCGGAGGATGATGTGCCCTCATATAAAGTCGAATAAGACTCGGGATACGGAGAGTACCATTGGAATCTTCGTAAACAAGGGCATTTTGTCGTAATGTAGATATGGCCTTCTTCACTGATATCACGTTGTACAGTCCTGTTATGCAGAAATGGAGTGTGTTGGGCGACATTCCATCAGGAAGAAGAGCAAGTAAGCTCAAAAAAGCCGCTGCCGAGGGATTGTGCCGCATTCGTGGACTCGATAGAGAAACTTCAACGCTTATCTCCAATTTGGAGAGACGCGGTTCTTTTTCAACCATAAGAACATTTGTGTCTCTCCAGCATGACCACAACGCTTCCGGAGTCTGGCCGTCAACTGATGCTAGATTAGCCATCAAGGTCACTGCCAATGGAACGCAATCAACAGTATGCAAGAGGCCCGTGAGGTATTCATCTTCCTTGTGGGATATGGCTTTGAAAATGGCAAGGGTCGATTTCCCATCGACTGGTTCAAGTGGAAGTACCTTAGACCATTGAATAGTTGATGGTTTTTGTGACCCTTGTACTGTCACGATGCATACCAATGTATTGATGGACTCTGTGATGTCCTGAAGCAAGGATGTGATGTCCGATCGTATTTGTGGAAGGGATGTGATGTTCGATCGTATTTGTGGAAGAGGAAGATCCCAAGGAGTGTCAAAGCTGTCGAGTACTAGAAGAGTCGGTACTTGTTTCAATCGTCGGATAACAGCTTGGAAGAGGCTGTGGTCGATCTTGTCTGTAGGAAGTTGCAAAGAACTGGCAAGCTCTCCGATGAAAAGATCAGGAGAAGTTACCGCCTCGCAGGAAACGAAGACTCTTTCATCACCGAACTTGGCGCAGACACGGTCTTCATGCATGACAGACAGTGCCAGTGTGGTCTTCCCGATTCCGCCTGAACCAAGAATGAGAACTCGTGGAGAAAAATCGCTATAGGATATAGGTTTAACGACCTCATTTACGATGATGTCAAATTCGTTCTGTCTACCAAACATTATCTGGGGCATTGGTGGTATGATGCGGCGGGGGTTGCTTCTCGAGTCCAGATTGACCTTGTTTTCAACTGGGGGCTGGCGTGTAGAACGAAGCACAATCGATGATTTTAGCTACGTAGAGCCCTTGTGAATTGTCGTCTGTTGTTTTATGGCAGCTGCTTACCTGGAAAGCGATAATGGTAGTGTCCAACCTTCGATCTTGTTCGGCTATCTTGCTCGCGATATCGTCCCGATAGATTAGACGTTTGGGACGAGACATGTTTTTCGGCACTTGGAGTAAGTTGTATATCGATTCCAGGACACTAACGCAACTTTGTAAGATGGATTATCAGGGGAAATGGCTCAATTACGTACCTTCCGATCTGCGTCAAGTCATCTTTGAGAACAGAGATATCTTGTGTTTCATCGCCTTCATGAGACATTAACAAAACCCCAAAGATGACTCGAGAGTAGGTCATGACTTTGTTCACAAGTTCCTGGCTCCTATCTTTGATCGTGTCAAGCTCCTAAAGATTGCGTTCTTGCGTAAGTTGCGGATAACGGAGTAGAGTGGCAATTTACATCGGAAATGGTGATTATCTGCTCAACCACACCTGCGACCACTTTAACATATGGGACTCCTTGAAATAGTGTAGAGATGTCCTTTATGAGGCGAAGGATCGTCTGTGCGCTAGCACTACCCCCCATGCCAAAGGGCTGATTAGCAGAACTCGTCAGATCATTGCTGATAAATGCTGCCGGAAGAGTTTCGGGACAAGATACAGATGTGTCCTTCGCTGAAGTTGTAGTGTCTGTAACATACCAGTCAGATCGACATAAAAAAGACTTCAGTCTGACAATCCCGCTATACATACCATCCGATGATTCTTCGTTGTTGGGGTAGACGTCTGTTTTAGAAGTATCAGCCACTATTATGGCGGTTGGTGGGGAGGGCTTCTTATCAGCAACCGATCTGGATCCATAGAATATGACTGCCCCACTGGCGGGAGGCTTTATGCGTCGCATCATCTTGAACCTTCCTACCGTGGATTCAAGTTGAGGGGGGGTTCAACAAGCTCGAGCAACGTCCAATGAGTTTCTGATTTCAACGTTCGGTGAGAAAAATCGTAACGTATCGATGACATTGCATACTTGTCAGTTAACCCGGGTCCCACATTGAACGCGGCTTCTATACAAGACACATCATGCGTATCATAGGGGGTGTTATTTTGCTTCCTTGCAATCTAAAATATCCAGATTTTCAAATGTCCTATTGGAGCCTTCTCAAATTCCAGGTAAAGATTCGACTATGTAGTATGCCCGAAACCTGTCTTGGTCCAATCACGGTGGCGATGCTGCTCTCCGGAAGTACCAACAGGAGTCGGAAGGTATTTGGAGTAGAGTCTTTGGTTTCAAGTAGGTATTGGGAGATGCCAACACAGATCCACATGCAGTGATTGACGCAATTTATATGGTTCTTTAGCCCTGGCGATATTTTCTTTGGCATTATACCGCGGCCTGTCTAATAGAAATCAAAGGTCATCACTAGATTCCTGGAATCGTTTACTTTACAAACCAGTTGCAAATGGAGCTCGTTGTATCATTTCCGGGTTGACGCACACATTTGTTCGCTAAAAGTTGAATTTTGGTTAATTGATGACAATACCGATTCTAGTAGAAGACTTACACTTAGAAATGTGCACGTCTACCCGCCATACATGAATGATAGACAAACTTTTCTTAACTGTTCGGTGGGTGTCGTGGTTACTAATAAATCGCTTTAGCTCCGACGAAAAGTTCGTTTCTTGCAGGACAATGGCCTAGAGTCATGTCACAGGCTGCCCTCCATTCCGCATATGTGAAGGTCCATCTCTATTATCATAACTCTCAGAATAAAATCTGCAAGCACACACACAAAACAAAGGACAAACGAACTGCTATCCCCACCACGTCACACCATGCTCCTGTAAACGGCGTTTCTTTAACAAGCTAAAACTGGGGATAGGATCGCTTCGGGCATACCTCTTTAGTGCAACAGGAGATGGAAGGGAAGGGCGAAAGGGCACTAGGGGCCTAAGTAGCTAGCTACCGAATGAATATATAACATCTGCATGGAGTCACGCTCCAAAGACTTAAATTGACAAAAAAAAAAAAACTGCAAGACCATCTCGTTAGTTTTGCTTTCTGAAAATATTGAATAACCTACGGAGGATTGGAAAGGAAACGTATATCTAAGGTAGCAAAAGCGTATCTATCACCATCCACATAAGGAGTTATTGTGTGTCAATCAGCCCGGCAGACGTAAAATGTGCCCAATATACTTGGCGAATGTCCAGCGCACGCTGATCAACAAGATGAAGGTTGTGGTTGTCCAAATCCAGGAGGATATCCGTACATCTACAGGATGGGGCCGAATTATCCTTTTGGGATAGTAGAAGAGTATAGTACTGTTGATATTAGTAGTTGCGAAAATGAGTGAGAGTTGTAATCGCAAGTCAGATTGATAAATTTGTGGCCGAGGCCCCAGAGATTTGTTGCATCGGCCCACAGCTTTCTTTCTATCTTCATCAAGATCCTACCAGCACATGCGTTATGAGATAAGCCATAAAAGACTTTGGTTGAATGTGTATCTTACCGTGGTAGCAGGGATAGCCTTGCAGTTTGGAAGGTTAAGGCCATACGATTCCCTATTCCAGATCCCAGAAATGTGGGCGGGTCCTTTATAAGATTAACGTTCATTGACGGTCAAGATATCATTCCGGAATTGATCATAACCTGGCGAATCAGCTCAAACAGTCCCCACAAAAGATCAGCATCACCAACTAAATTCCAGGCAGTTTGTTAAATGAGTTCAGGTGCAATTGGGATAACAACGTGCCTCGTATTCCGTCAATAGCTTTGATACATTAAAAAACACGGCGGACAAAATTAGCGCATACACTCGCCATATAAATGTGAAAAATAGATCTGAGAAATAGTAGATCGACGTCTATCAAGTAGAAAATCGACGAAGGAGGTAAGGATCTTGACCTCTCCAGTACTTCTTCGTATGAAACAATTGATGACGATTAAGACGAGGTGGGCATTTCCCTGTTCCAAAACTGGTCAACTAACTCAGAAGGGGAATTACCCCTGAAACATCATTTGAACGTAGGGAGTCGCAAGATGTAAGCTGAGGCTTGTATGTTATCCACAGAAGGTAGTATGTGATGGTAGAGAGCATCCAACTCGGCGAATGGGTTGATATTACCGGGCGGTTCAAATTCTGAGGATGGTTCTACTCGACAAATCTGATCACTGTGGTGGCATATATACAAACTGCCTAGATGATGAGCATTGTGAAGTTGGCCAAGACATTGCAATGGTCGATCTCAAAGTGCGCTTGTTGTCAGAGAAGAAGGAGACGAATATCCCAGATTTGAGCTGCTTGCTACTGAGATGTAGGTTGGATTTATGGAGAGAGCGGCTAGTCTACAAATTTTGAAAAGGCGAATTTTAGAAGAAAGTTTGGATGATGGCTGTGCACAAAATTCAAGGTTTGGTTCAGTTGTCCGGGCAACTTGGCACCCATCATCCAACTCTGCAGTGGGCGTCTTGGCCCCCCTGTTTATTCCCTTCATTAGACGACACCTGTCACGTTTTGAACTAAATGTTCGTCATTCCATATACAACAGGGCTTTCCCTTCTTTCTGACTTTATCTTCTATGTATAGGACAACCCCACTTCCAGTCACAAATCTCAGAGAGCGCATTGCAGCCCTTGAGCAAAGGAACGTAGAAAGTGTTCAACGAGCAACTTCTCCAACCCCTAGCCTCACCTCTAACAATAGTCAATCTGGACCGTCGAATGGGGCATTACGTGACAAAATCGCAAGATTCGAGAAAAAGGGGGGTGTACCAGTGCCGAGAGGAAGGTTTGGATTAGGTGCGCCTTCGTCCATAGAGGGACCGCGAAGGCGAGGAGAGTTATATGGAAACCGAATCCCCGTCTCCACCAGGACCACCAGCAGCGGAACTCTACCTCTTAGTCGACCTGGGTCGATGGTGTCTTATGATCAAAGACGGTCATTTTCAGCCTCAAGTGTCACCAGCGACTTTGATGATGATCACCTCGACTACAGCCCCCTCTCTTCTCCCACATTTACCTTGCCACCCGATTCTCCAGACTCCACCACATCCGTGTCGAATACACCGGACATCCTACCCCCATCTGGTGACTTTTCAAATTTCAAACAACGAGGAATATCTTTTGCAAAAGCTCTAGAGGCGGCTCGCAAAGCTGAATCAGAGAAACAGGAACGACAAAATTCTACATCTCTGGCTTCCCGATCGCCGCCTCCTTCTGAGGCAACAGAGACGGCCCCTACAATTGTCATATCTTCAGAAGATGTCTCCCCGGTTACAACCCCAGAAATCTCGACTGAAAGCGCCACGTCCGTGCCCTCAATAACGCCCAGACATACTTCTCCCTCGGAGAAAGTTCAGCCAAATAAGGAGTTATCTTACAAACCTCCTGAAGTTACTATAGCCAACAGTATTTTTCCAGCGACCATGACTACCACCCACAATCCTCTGGTGGCAAATGGAGTAGCTCGTGTTGGAACCCCACCACTGAATATTCGTAAGCGCACACCCACCGACCCCAGTATTCCGTCTGTGGTGAACAAAGCATCGAAGGACCCTCATACTAATGCTGCCCCCATTGAACCTCAAGCTCTAGCATCTACCATTACCCCAAAACCGCAGGCAGTCAAATTGCACGACGTCTCAGCCTGGATCTCTGACAGTCATAAGAAAGCGATAGTGGATTCTTTACCTACACCTCAACCAAAAATTGTGGAGGTCGACAGACAAACCCCCAAGGAAAATATAGAACCGAAGCTCGATGCCCCTGAAATACTTCCACCACCCAACATCGTAGTTTCTGATGAACCGTCTGAGGAAAAAGTTCATGAACCGGTTGATGCTGTTAATGAACCTCCCATCAATTCAAATGCAGGAGCACGGTCTCGCAAGGTTGGGTTAATCTTGCATTCCGAAAAGCTTAACGACGGTATGTCTGAATATTACTTGAAAATGCTTATATCAAACTTTTGATGTAGTTCATGCGCCTCATCGGGCGACCACCGCACCTCCTGGAGCACTGGAGTCATTTTCCGCCACACTTGCAGCTACAGCCATCACCTCTCCGGATTTCTTCTTGTCTCCACCGGGGACGGGATTGCAGCTTGAGAGTCCTTCGTCGGCTGGTTCATCGTTATCTTCCCTCGGATCCCGTCCCATGAGCATGATGGAAACTAGTCCAGAGTTTGTTACTGGCATGCTTCGCATGACGCCTGCTACCAGCCGGGGTGTTCCAATGTTTCTTCCTCCCAGCCACGGACGTCCGCGACAACCAGACTTCCTGCATTTCCCGCCCACACCTACAGATTCTGATTCTGATTTAGGCTCATTGACGACGCAAAACTCCTCTCACCCCAACAGAATGCGAACTGGGTCCAATCCTGAAAACACAAGTGGCGTAGCTTCGAAGCGAACATTTTCTGCTGTGGTGCATAGGAAGATTCAAGAGCCTCCAGCCTCGGCGACGGTCCCTGATACCAAGCTACAACCTTTGCCCCAAACGCCACAACGGGTTAAGAGAGCCACGATTTTGGAGACATCGCTAAGTCCTGGGCACGGGGAGTTAGCTGCTTTGTTGCATGAGGCAGTCATGCTGGAAGATACCTTGAATAAAGGAGAGCTTCCTTCTGAGACTCCTGAGTATGAAGAGGTAACTCGGCAGAAGGAAAAGAGAGCCAAAGAGGTGGCAGCAGCAGCAGCAGCACGCGCAAAGGCGATGGCGAGGGCAGAGGACGAGGAACGCAGTCGGTTAGCATTGGCGACTGCCCAACTCCAAAGCAAACGAGATGAGCCTACTTCAGGACGGCTCAAGCACACCTTCCTCGTCCCTCTTTCCAAAGCTCGGTCTCAAACTCGCAAAGAGGTTTCTACCGCAAAAGCCGAAACTTTCTTTTCTAAATCCAAAGAACCTCTTCCTGTGCCTCCTATTCACTCTAATCATGCTGGTTTACCAAGTCAATCTAATGTTAACTCTTCCGCAATGGCGTCTGCCACTCTGCCAAAGATGCCCGCTAAACAGCCCACAGTCGATAGTGTCCCTCGTAACAATTCTACCACCCAGCTACCTACGATAAAGTCTCCAAATTCGCCACGATTCTCTAGTTTGCGCAAATTGGGCAGTGTCTCTCGTGTTGCTGCAGATGGGGCTTCGGCGCGGACTACTCATTCAATATCATCTGAAATGTCTTCAGAAGAGTCTTCGTCAGCCGTCACTCCTGATGAATTTGGGCATAGGTCAGGAAGTACCTTGTCGTTTCCTTTGGCTTCATCAAAGAAGACCTCAAAAAGCCTCGCGCGTGCTACTTCGTTTGCCGAGAAGTTGTGGTCTCGTACGAGGACGAAATCTAATGGTAGCACTTTGAGTTCGACCAGTGAGGTTCATGGTAAGGCTTCTTATTCTTCTTTTACTTGTCAGAGTCTTATTATATACGCCTAGGTCACTCTGTGGATGATTCATTGGTGAAAACGCCCGTTCCGAGAAAGTCGACTGCTGCTCTTTCGCCTTCTCTCGATCTGCCAACATTACCTCATCTAGTAGTTCCGCCATTTTCATTCGAGCAAGACGACCCAGACCAGATTATACCATTACGGAGATCCACATCCTCAAAGCGCTCAGCAATATATTTTTCTCCTGCTGTAGATCTCACTGCTGTACCACAATTACCCTCAATTGTTCCTCGCGTTAATAATGCCCCCCAGGCATCGCTTTTTCCTATCTCGAACGAGTCTACTACTCGTCCTTCTTCTGCAATTTCAATCTCTTCTGTAGGCTCTCTGCCTTCCCCACTCTTTGGTCAAGAACTTGTCGACGCATTCCCCTCAGTGCCAGCCACAACTCCTACAAATATTAGTCATAAACTCCCTCATCGTGAAAAGATGAGTTTCGCGACACCTACTGCTGCCTCCTTTGATACTGCTCTGCTGTCTTCCGCCATCCATCTCGCTTCTACGAGTAAGATGGCTACGCCGAAAGCCAGCGTTACACCTTTACCTTCATAAAAACTAGCTACGCCGACATCTACCCCCTCGTCCGTCGGGAGACGTCGTGCACTTAGCAAGCTTCAGAAGGTATGAACAAAACCATTCGTTTAATTCCGTTTTTCTTGTTACCTAGTTATTGATAGTTTTCATGAATTTCTGTTTTTTTTTTGCCTACTTTCCTTTGCTGAGGGTGCTACACTACTTTTGTCTGTTTTCTGTTTTTTTTTTCTAGTTTTTTTTTTGTTTTTTTACCTACTTACTGATGTTTGATTTGTTTGATTGAGGTGGGCTTTTCGTTTGTTTTTGTTTACGCTTTTTTACGCACACTTAATACTCTACATGATGATGCAAATGGATACGGTTCTTCAGGCTGTACTTAGAGGAATCTAAAAATATTTTGGTTCTCTCAGATTCACGGGTGCTGTGATCAATGCCTTCAATCCAAAGTTTGTCGACCATCGATGCCTTGCAAAGACTCTTATCGTATTATTTTGAACCAACGAAACATTGATTTCCAATTTCCATGGTTGGAGAATTTATCTAACTTTGCCTTTGTCATGCCCAACTTTACCGAGGACGAAAACTTGTCTGAGGTGATTATTTAACGTACACTGTCAGCTTATATGTACATACTAGGTATTAGGTACTGATGTATAACATTTAGCCAGAGGAGTACTATGATTGATTTTCCCTATTTTTTTTTTTAAAGGTGCATTCGCCACTTGTATATTGCATGTTTGAACATGTACAGGTGTTCGATTTTGAACCGGCGCGATAAATGTCTGCACGCCTCTTAGAATATGACGAACATCACACAAGAAGCTTGCACAGGATCCAACCACAAAGTGGCATCAAAACTCAGAGGAGTCTTTATTTCAGGACGACAGATGATGGAGTCAATGATCCGGCTTTCGCTCCTTTTTGACTAACATCAGAAAAAAGGTAAGTTACGTACATACAGTTCACAATTCAGAATATATCAAGAGAATAGAATGTAGCGCCCAGAATAGCAGGCAATGTGTGAAATAATTCGACTAGCTGTACAAGGGTATATGTATCTAGTTATTTTCTACCATTGGCAGCAATAATTGCAGGGATAGCAATATATCCTGATGAACCAAGGCCACACAAATGGCACAGAAACATTGGTCGGCATGGAATGAATTTGAGTCAATGAAAGGGGGGGAGAATTATCCCAACAAAGCAACGGAATAGAATGGTTTTCAACTTCATAAGTCATTAAAAACTGAGGAATAATTCACTAGTTTATATTCCCATTGCAAGCCAATGCATACTGAAGAATTATTCACTGTATCATCCAACAGGATTGCATCCATGCAAACTCATGCTCACATTCTATTCGCATTTCTTTACGACCCAATTTACCAATTACAATTAGTCAGACATCTATGTACAACATAGTAGGTTACCAAGTA
>Ga0193743_1002195_pt1 | contig 14003 bp, 6 predicted proteins | sample L2c2metaG_FD_143038 | JGI IMG/M metagenome (GOLD analysis project Ga0193743, IMG submission 143038) | Soil microbial communities from a riparian zone of the East river system, Colorado, United States - L2c2 | ecosystem: Environmental > Terrestrial > Soil > Riparian zone | place: USA: East River... | reverse complement strand
GGTTGGGTGCCATCGATCATTTTATCCGTTGGGAAATCAAGGCTCTTGGCGTGGGACCGGGCGCCCGCATAAGTCAACTCATCTCACCCATGTTCGATGCCATGATGAGAGACGTTTTTGTTGCACTGTGCTCTGGAGGGACAGTTTGTCTGCCACCGGACGAGGATCTCACGCTCGACAGCAAGGCGCTAGGGAAGTGGATTGCGCATGAGAATATCAACCTAGTCCACATGGTTCCGTCCATATTCCGCGTGATGTTGAACCAACTCGATTCCGAAACGCAGCTAGATTGTTTGCAATACGTCCTCCTCTCCGGAGAGAAGCTTCTGCCATCTGATGTCCAGAGATGGTTTGAAAAAGGCGGGCGCGCTCAACTGGTAAATCTGTACGGTCCATCCGAAACTACAATGACAAAATTTGCCCACTTCGTTACAAAGGCAGATGCTTCTAGCCAGGTTATCCCTATTGGTAATCCGATGGACGGCTCAAGCGCTTTAGTACTTAATCATGCCGGCAAAGTATGTATGCGGGGCTTGATCGGAGAAATCTATATTAGGACGCCCTATAGAGCGCATGGATATCATCTGCGCCCCGATCTCACCGCTGAGAGATTCGTACCGAATCCCTATGGACACGATCCGGAAGATCTTGTTTACCGCACAGGGGATCTCGGGCGGTTACTCGATGACAACACTTTCGAGCTTATTGGTAGAAAAGATCAACAGATAAAGGTGCGTGGGATTAGGGTCGAGCCGGGTGAGATTGAATCAGTTTTAACTTCCTACGAAGATATTTCCCAGGCGGTCGTTGTGAGTAGGCATGATCACGAAGGGCAGGTCTGTTTGTGTGCCTATCTTGTGTCCACCGAAAGCCTCAACATGGACCGAGTGCGCTCTCACGTCGCATCTATGCTGCCAGACTATCTTGCTCCAAGCATCTATATACAACTCAGTTCGTTGCCGCTTCTTCCAAATGGAAAACTCAACAGACAGGCGTTGCCTGCGCCCGAAAACTTATCCGTCTTGAGTCACCGCGTCTATACAGAGCCACGCACCGCGACCGAGAAGACGATTGCAGCCATGTGGGAAGAGATCCTGCGAATAGACAGAGTCGGGGTACTAGACAACTTTTTCGAGTTAGGCGGACATTCCCTGCTGATTACTCAGTTGATGTCACGACTGCGCGGGGTCTTCCCGATTGAAATATCGTTGCGCAGCTTCTATGACTTGGAGAAACTCACCGTCGAAAATCTTGCCGGACTATTGATTTCCAAAGAACGCCGTCAAGGCGAAGTCGAATACATTGCTTCTACGATGAACCGGATCTCCGAGTTCTCTGAATTGGAGTTGGAAGAGGTATTAAAAAATGGAGGCACCCCAAAATGAAAGGTATCGCAAAAACCATCTCCCCTTCAGCTCGCTTCTCAACCGACAAGCTCAGCGCGCTGGAGCAGATACTAGAGCGTGAAGGGAAACGATTGGAATCCCCGCCTCGCCTGCACGCATTGCATAGCCGAGATACGGCGCCCCTCTCGTTTGCCCAGCAGAGGCTTTGGTTTCTTGATCTGATGAGACATGGTGATCACACTTACAACATGCCAACAGCGATCCGTCTGCGGGGCACTTTCAATTTCGAGGCATTCGTGTATGGGCTCAATCGCGTAGTACAGCGACATGCTGCGCTACGTACATACTTCGGTGCAACAGAGAATGGCGAGCCTCGTCAGTTTATTCGGCCGTATTCAAAAATCAATCTGGAAATTATCGAGGTTACAGGAAAGAACCAAGTTGAACGGGAGGAGCAAGTAGGAGTCTTAGCCATCGAGGAAGCCCGGCGTGCCTTTAATCTCAGTGCCGGGCCGCCGATTCGCACTCGGATTTTTCGAATATCTGAATTTGACTATGTGATCCTTCTTACGGTTCATCATATTGTTTTTGACGAGTGGTCGCGGGCCATCTTGCTGAAAGAGATATGCAACTGCTATTCCGCCTTTGCAGAAGGAGGTGAGTTTGATGTAGAGGATCTTCCCATACAATATGCGGACTACGCTGTGTGGCAGCGGGAATGGATGCGGGGGGAGGTTTTGGAGCGCCAATTGAACTATTGGCGGACTCAACTCGACGGCTGCAACAATATTCTGAACCTACCGATCGATTACGTCCGCCCAGCCGTGGACAATCATGATGGAACCCGCCACCAGTTCAAGCTTGCAGGTGGTCTCGGAAGGGATCTCAAGCTGCTGGCCCGCGAAGAGAGCGCGACACTCTTTATGTTGCTCTTGGCGTCCGTGAGCATATTGCTCTGGAAATATACTGGACAATGCGACTTTAATATAGGTGTTGCGCTAGCTGATCGTACTCTGCAGGAAACCGAAGAACTAATCGGTCTTTTTGTAAATACTCTAGTTATGCGAACTCCAGTGAACGAATATGAATCCTTTGATAAGCTCTTGAGCCGAGTGAAAGAAACGGCTATAGCGGCCTATGCTCATCAGGATTTTCCCTTTGAAAGACTGGTTCAAGAATTGCAGCCGGAACGAGATCTAGCTCACTCAACTTTGTTTCAGGTGATGTTTGGGCTGCAGGCACCCGTCCATAGGACTGTCCAACTCGACAATTTAGAGCTGGCTCTCATGGACAATGAACGGAGTGGCGCAAAATACGATCTCTCCTTCTTTATAGAAGATGACGGGAACGAATTGGGCGGTGTTTTGGAATACAACACGGGACTCTTTAAAGCGGAGACGATAGGGCGGCTTATCGAGCATTGGAACCAACTTCTGTTGGCAATCGTGGCTGGTCCCACTGTTCCATTATGGGAGCTACGTATGCTGTCGGCCGAAGAATACCATCAAATCATCTACGGGTGGCATCAGGCGGTTGAGGCAGATCCTGCCAGCGGCTCGATTATTAGTCTCTTTGAAGCGCAGGTTGGTAGAACTCCGTCTGCTGTGGCAGCTAGTTATCTTGAACAGCGACTCACGTTTGAGGAGCTGGACGCGATATCTAACCAACTTGCGAGCTACCTACGAAAGAGGCAGGTCGGCCCTGAAGTGTTGGTGGGAATTTGTCTGCAGCGCACGGTGGAGATGCTGATTGCGATGTTAGGAGTGCTGAAGGCGGGCGGAGCGTACCTCCCTCTCGATCCGAACTTTCCGTTGGAGCGTCTTCGATACATGATCGACGATGCGGATACCCAACTAGTTATCACTACTGAAAGTTTTCGCTCTGTTTTACCCAGTAGTCTTGGAGAAATAATTTGTCTCGATCATGAATGGCACCGGCTCATTGTTGAGCCGAGGACTCGCCTTGGCGTGGTGACCGGAGGAAGGAATCTCGCATATGTGATCTACACGTCGGGCTCGACCGGTCAGCCCAAAGGCGTGATGATTACCAACCAGGGGTTGGCAAACTATTTGAGATGGAGCACTCGAGAATACGAGGTTGCAGAGGGAAAAGGCGCTCCCGTACACACATCAATGAGTTTCGACCTCGGAGTCACAAGCATATACTGTCCGTTACTCGCAGGGAGACCCGTGTTTTTCGCACCTGATGACGCTGGTCCAGATGGCCTGCGGGAGATATTGACCGCCCACGATGAGTTCAGTTTTGTTAAGCTAACTCCTGCTCACATCGAGATGCTCGATATGCACTTCTCGATTGAGACGACGAAAGCTCCTAAGTGTCTCGTCGTCGGGGGGGAGGCCCTCCGCTTCGAAGTTCTTAAGGACTGGAGGTTGCGTGCTCCTGGCACACGACTCGTCAACGAATATGGGCCAACGGAAACGGTCGTTGGCTGTTGCACTTATGAAGTTCGACCTGAGGACCCGTTTTTCGGGCCAGTCCCGATAGGCCGACCCATTGCCGGCACGAAAATCTATGTTCTAGACACAAAACTTCGTCCGGTACCCATCGGAGTGCATGGAGAGATATATATCGGAGGTGCCGGAGTCGCCAGAGGGTATTTGAAACAGCCGGATCTTACTGCAGAAAAATTTCTTCCTGATCCATTCAGCGATGAGATGGGAGCTCGCTTCTACAAGAGTGGGGACCTTGGGAAATATCGGTCGGACGGAGTTATCGAATATCTAGGTCGGATCGACGATCAGATCAAGCTTAGGGGTTTCCGCATCGAACCAGCTGAAATAGAATCCGTTCTAACCAAGGTCCCCGGTGTAAAACAAGTCGCGGTGGCGCTACACGAACTGAATCCCACTGACAAGCGGCTAATTGCGTATGTTGTGTTCGGTGACGGAGCAAATGAAACTCTCGACGCTGCAGACCTTATGAAGTATTTGGAGGAAAGGCTCCCCAATTATATGGTACCGTCGTTAGTTATTCGGTTGAAGGACCTGCCACTTACCGCAAACGGTAAGTTGGATCGCAGTTCACTGCCACTAACACAAGAGAACATTCCATCGACGACGCTCCTTCCTCGAGACGAGCTGGAACTGAAGCTCATCGTAGCTTGGGAACATCTGTTGAATGTTGCACCTATTGGAAGACGCGACAGCTTCTTTTCCCTCGGAGGACATTCTTTTTTGGCTGTCAGTTTGCTGCAGATGATCAAAGAGGAATTTGGCCAAGAGCTACCCCTATCAGCTCTATTCGAGGAGCCCACGGTCGAACATTTGGCAGATTTGCTGCGACATCACCAGAGGTCAGAGCGCACGTCTAATATAGTTCAGATTCAGTTTAGCGGGAAAAAACCTCCCATCTTCTTTGTGCACGCCGTCAGCGGCGGGGCTCTTTGTTACTTGCCGCTAGCTCGACTCATACCGGATAGGCCATTTTTTGGTCTCCAATCTATCGATATTGAGGACCGGGAGCAGTCCTCGGATTTCTCTATCGAGGAGCGTGCTTCCGTGTATATAGAGTCCGTACGAAAGGTTCAAGCTCGAGGCCCATATCTACTTGGGGGGTGGTCGTTCGGCGGATATGTTGCCTATGAGATGGCGCGGCAGCTTCGGCAGCAAGAACAAGAAGTATCGCTGTTGGCCTTGCTCGACATCCCGGCACAGATCAATGTCGAACAGCCCATGCAACGAGATGATGCGGAACTTCTACTAAGTATAGGCAACGATGCCATTCAGTACGAACATCCCTCACTGATGCTCTCGTTTTCAGAGATCGACAGAGTTCCTCAGAACGAACGCATAGCCCATATACTGGAAGTGTTGACGAAGGCCAAAGTGCTGCCCCCCCACATCACATTGCAACAAGTGCGAAACTATCTCCGAAGCTATCGGAGCAGGGATGCCGCTTTGCGACGATACCGATTGGCTCCCTATGACGGAGCCATAACCTTGATACGCACGGCTGAGCGGACTGCGACCGAACAAGACCTTGGATGGTCGGCGTTATCTCCTTTTCCCGTAGAAGTGCATTTCGTTCCAGGAAACCACCACAACATGATTTATCCGCCTCACGTGGAAGGACTTGCCGGCATACTCCGGAGCTGTCTTTCTTCGTCAAGTCCGAGCACCTAACGGCATCACGAGTATCGCATCTACTCAGTTGTCATTACTCATCGCATAACTTCTGCTGAACAAAGCGCTCGATTGAGGTTGCATCGCCCGGCGAGTAGCTGTGTAGGTTCCGGACGGTGGCGGCCTGGTATTCCCATCACAGAACAATTGAAGCTTTTGGATGTTACAGCCTTACGGGGCATTCATCCGTGTGCAATGGATACCACTCAATGTGCGCTCCCGAAATGTGCGTTTCCTCTGTTTGTGTTCACCGGAGTGGCGTGTTTAGCGATATCCGCGTTGTACAACGACCACAACAGAAGATGCGTCGTCAGAAATCGCAGACTTTGAACGAGCGAGTCTAAATCATAAATTTTGATAAGGAGTGCAGAATGGCAGATTTGATCAGGTTTTTTCTGAAGCATTCTCGAAAAGCAATGATCTTCAGCTTGTTCGCTGGCATTCTCAGTGGTGCGAGTAATGCAGCGCTGCTGGCGGTTATCAATTCGGTTCTGAAGGGAAGTGGGACTCATACTGGAACGGTCATCTGGATATTCATGGCGTTATGCTTGGTGCTGCCGGTTTCGCGATTCGTATCCGAGCTTCTGCTCAATAAGCTTGGGCAAGGAGCTCTATACAGCCTGCGTATGGAACTCTGCAGTCAGATTCTCTCCGCCCCTCTGCGACATCTGGAGCAGATAAGTGCAGCTCGTTTGATTGCTGCACTCACTGAAGATGTTCCTAACATCACAAACGCGATTCTCGTAATGCCGTTATTCTGCATTAACATGGCCGTAGTGATCGGTTGCCTCATTTACATGAGCTGGCTCTCCTGGGTATTGCTGATGGTCGTGATGGTCTTTATGGCGATTGGCATCGTTACATACCAACTTCCAATAATCAAAGCCCAAAAAGTCTTTAGGTTGGCCCGTCAGGATAGTGATGCTATGCAAGAACACTTCCGTGCTCTCACCCAGGGCACAAAGGAGTTAAAAATGCATAGTGAGCGGCGCTGTGAATTCCTGAATGAAATTCTGGGGATGACAGCCGTCTCCTTCCGTAAAAACAACATTGCTGCGACAACGATCTATTCTGCCGCCTCGAGTTGGGGACAAACGCTTGTGTTCGTGGTGATCGGATTGATTGTATTTACTCTTCCGAAATTTGAGCACATCAATGGACTAACTTTGACGGGATACGCAATCGCCTTGCTCTATCTCATGACGCCCCTCCAGGTAATCATGAACATGATTCCCAGTATCGGACGCGCCAATGTTGCCTTGAACAAGGTTCGTGAGTTGGGATTCTCTCTGACAAGCCAAGGAGACGAAAATGTACCTGAAGTATCACCGCCTGCGCCTTGGAGAACCCTTGAGTTTCAGTCGGTTACCCACACATATTTCCGGGAAGGTGAACTGAATAACTTCGTTATAGGTCCGCTCGATCTATCGTTCGTGGTGGGGGAGATGGTCTTTATCACTGGCGGCAATGGAATGGGTAAGACAACGTTGGCGAAGCTGTTGACCGGTCTCTATATACCCGAACAAGGAGGAATCTACCTGGATGGTCAGTCGATAAATTCCAACGAGAAACGAGAGCGTTACCGACAGTACTTTTCAGTAATTTTTGCGGATTTTTATCTGTTCAATCGTCTTATGGGTCTGCCAGACCGTGATCTGAATGATGACGCCAAAAAATATTTGGCTCAGTTGAAATTATCTGACAAAGTTTCAATCCAAGATCGGACGCTATCGACAGTTGATCTGTCACATGGCCAACGAAAGCGTCTTGCGTTGCTTACAGCCTATCTTGAAGATAGGCCGATCTACTTATTCGACGAGTGGGCAGCCGACCAAGACCCATATTTCAAAAATATTTTCTACGCGCAGTTATTGCCTGATCTGAAAGCTAAGGGCAAAACTATCTTTGTCATCACTCACGATGACCGCTACTATCATGTAGCCGACCGAATCATAAAGCTCGAAGATGGGTGCGTTGTCAGTGACCGGAGGCCGGCTCACGAGCAGGCCCCCTTCCAAGGGGATGAAGATGTCGCAACTCCAGCTGCCCGCGTCACCACCCGATAAGGGTTTTCTGCGCTTTCGCGGCCGGTCTATCGGGTGTAGGGGGCACCCATTTTGACCATAAAGGGTTAGGCGAATTTACAGGACGCCCATAAGGGTAGTTGCGTCGGTTCTGTATTGATGGCTACCGGTAGTGTGTGCATATCACGCTCCAACCGAACATGAAATCTGGAAGCTTGAGGACCAAATGAGCGCCCAAAGAGCAAGTACATCTCAATCCAACCGTCCTGTCGGCGTGATCTCCAGATCGCTTCTCGCTTGGGGGTTCGCCACCCTAGCGACCTGTGTTGCAACCTTTGCGGTAAGGGCACCGGGACCAGTCGTCTCCGAGGCTTCTCCGACTGTATTTTCCGCTGAACGTGCGTTGGTCCACATTCGTGCCATCGCATCGACACCCCATCCCATGGGATCAGCCGCGAACAAGGTTGTCAGAAAATACTTAGTGGACCAACTATCCACGCTTGGTCTCAATCCGAAGGTCTTTCAGGCAATAGGGATTTACAACGGCAAGAGGCGTCTTGTCATTGGTGATACCTATAATATCGTGGGCCGTCTTCCAGGAACATCCAATTCTAAGGCCATCATGTTGGTGGCACACTACGACTCGGTTTATCGTGCTCCAGGAGCTGCAGATGATGGCTCTGCCGTCGCCGCGATTTTAGAGTCTGTTCGGGCGTTGAAAGCACGGCCTGCCTTGAAAAATGACCTCATCGTCCTCTTCACAGATGGTGAAGAGGCAGGGCTGTTGGGAGCGGATGCTTTTAGTACGCACCCCTGGACGAAGGACGTGGGCTTGATCATGAACTTTGAGGCCCGCGGTAACGCGGGCCCGTCTCTGCTCTTCGAGACAAGTCTCAACAATGACATGTTGATCAAGACAGTGGCAGGATCCGCTTCGCATCCGATGGGTTCGTCGTTGTTTTATGCTTTGTACAAGTTGTTACCGAACGATACCGATTTCAGCATACTTCGTCGATATGGCATTCCGGGATTGAATTTCGCCTTCGGTGAGAATATGGATGCCTACCATTCGCCCCTGGACAGCGTTGCTAACCTCAGCGTTGCATCTTTGCAACACCATGGCTTGTATGTACTCAATTTAGCCCAGCAGTTCGGCCAAATGGAGCTATCAAGGTCGACGACTAATAAGGGGGACGACGTTTTTTTTGATTGGTTTGGAGACCATATGGTTGCCTATAGCGAATCCTGGGTTATCCCCGGAGAAATTCTGGCTTCTGCTCTGCTTATACTTGCCATGCTATTAGCGGTTCGACGGCGAAATCTCGGTGTAACAAAAATTTTGCTAGCGCTGGTCTACTCCATGATGTGCCTGCTTGTCGTCGCCACAGTTGTGGCGGCGACAGCATGGCTGATCTCGCATATGTTGGGGAGGAACCAAATCTCAACCGATTCGCGCGCCAACTCCCTCCTTCTGATTGGATTCATTCTTCTCGGAGTGGTCATTGGCAGTCTGCTAGTTGTTATCGGTCGCAGATACTTTACATATTCGGAACTCACGCTCGGGGGACTGACGATGGCGTGGGCATTGAACCTGACGGTTGCGCTCGTGTTGCCAGCGGGTAGCTACTTGCTGTTTTGGCCGGTATTGCTCATGTCGTTAGGAGCGGTGCTAACTGGATTGGTATCAATAGGGCGGGCATGGATCCGAGGTGTTATTGGGTTGATCGGGACGGCAGCTGTTATCTTGCTCTTCGCCCCGCTTGTTTATCTGCTCTATATTTTCCTCACTCTAAACCTGACGACAATCCTAATGGTGGGCCTAATCATTGGCTTATCGTTCGCTTTATGTGGAAGTTTTGTCGAGACGGCTATTCCGCCGGTCGGATGGCAACCTGGTGTCTTGATCATACTGGTTACTGCGGCAGTGTTCCTCGTGACTGGAATAGCCCTCTCGCACCGCAGCCCGATGCATCCGCGACGCGATAGTGTTGTCTACAGCATGAATGCTGATGAGCACAGCGCATCATGGATCAGCTATGACCAGACACTCGATGCATGGAACGGGCAATTCTTTTCGAATGGAATGCCTTCCCGCCAGGGAATGCCGGACTATCTCGGAGGACTGTCGCGACCCGTGCTTTCGGTCCCGGCGCCGCTATTTTCGATGGCTCCACCAATCGCCGAAATCGAAACGGACGACGATAGCGGCGATGTTCGTAGAATACGTATGAAGATCAAATCCGCCCGAGGCGCGACCCTAATCTTGCTGACTTTCGGCAAGCAAGCTAATCCGGTTTCGGTCAATATAGCGGGGCGGAACGTAGTTCTAGCCCAAGATTCTGAGTTGCGGCCGATAAGCCTTTTAGGGTTCGGTGCTGAAGGTACTGATCTGGAAGTCACCTTCAAACGTCCCTCCCGAATCTCCTTCTGGCTAATGGATCAATCGTACGGTTTGCCAACGGAACCTACTCCGCGCCCTAACGACTTGATCGCCGCCGACGGGAGCGATCTCACCTTCGTCTGTCGGAAATATTCAAGGTAGACGAAGTCTAATTTCAATAGTTCCAGTAAAGGCAAATTTAGGTAACATCACGCGGCGGATTCCGTGAGAGGAGTTCCATTTCTATCTACAGAGGACTGATACGTCATGGTGAATAGATCGGCTGACCACGATACGCCTTGGCTGGAATGTCTGTCGGACGGTAGAGGGGCAAAGCTTAGACTGTTCTGTTTTCCTTACGCGGGTGGCACGACGCACATGTTCCGCGAATGGCAGAAATACTTTATGCCACAAGTAGAACTATGTTTGGTTCACTTGCCGGGGCGGGGGAAAAGGTTCGGCGAACGGTTGTTTACACGGCTGAATTTTCTGGTTGACGTGATCGCCCAAGAGATTAGAGATAAACTCCAGACACCGTTTGCCCTGTACGGACATAGCATGGGGGCCCTCATCAGCTTCGAACTATGTCGTGAACTCCGTCGTCGATATAAGATCGAACCGGCCCACTTGTTTGTGTCAGGGAAACGCGCTCCTCACATAATGCTGTCCAAGCCAGTTAGCTTCAATCTTCCTCGTAACGAGTTCATCGACGAACTAAGAAGGCTCAATGGTACATCCAGTAATCTTCTAGATCATGATGAGGCGATGGACCTACTTCTCCCCGTGCTCAGGGCGGACTTCGAGATGGTTGAAACCTATGAGTATCATTTTGAAGAACCTCTATCTTGTCCCATCGCAGTATATGGCGGAGTGCAGGATGAACGCGTTCCTATTGAAGGCCTGTATGCTTGGAAGGAGCACACATCAGGCGATTGCAAAGTTAGAATGTTCCCTGGGGGTCATTTCTTCATTCAGAACTACCGCAACTGCAATATAGATTTTGTTGACGTTCTCCGCCGTGACGTCCTAGAGGCGCTAGGCTTGTTGAGGTAGTCGCTGGGAGCGGATAGAATCTCCGTTTGTAACTCGCGATTGTCCAACCTAGATCTATAATACCGCCGCTGTCATCACTGAGTGACCAGTCTATCGCATCTGTCCGGGAATTCGAGGGTAGGCATAATGCGTTCGTTTGTACGCATACGCATACGCGTCCTGATCTAACTTCGGATCGATCCATAGGACAGTCATAGTCGTAATGTCAATACTTCGAGGAGAATCTATCTTAGATCAACCGGCACCGGTGATTCGACGATTTCCGCCATGCCTACAAGAATCTTCCTCTCTCCCGTGAACGGTGATCGGCCATGTGCCGTCAGCATGTTGTCGAGCAATAGTACATCGCCTCTTTCCCAAGAGAAGCGGATCGCCTCCTGGTTGTATGCCTCACGAAGCTTCTCCAGCACCTCTGGCTCGATAGGGGAACCATCTCCATAGCAGGAATTCGTCGGGAGATCGTTTTCCGTGAATAGCTGGAGCAGCGCATCTCTCACCTTGGGCTCCCGGCTCGTTACATGGAAGAAAGTAGCGTGGTTAAACCACAGGCAAGCGCCTGTTTTTGGGTGATTCCTAAAGGCCTCACGAATGGCTGTCGTCCTTAAACGATTCTCGGGTAACCACTCAACTTTAATGCCTTCGCCGCTGCAATGTTTCTCAACAGCGGTACGATCGTTGGTCTGAAACACTTCTTCCCAGCTCAGTCCGAGCTTGTTACCGAAGTTGCGAGTGTACATCACCTTTTTCTTCCTAAACTTATCCACTGTATTGCTATCAATCCGGGCAAATACCTTGCGAATATCTGCGACTGGGGTCTCTCCACCTTCACTTGCCGGATGGATACAGCAGAAGAAAATCTTCAGCGGCCAGTGTCTTTGATACGAGTTCTCGTTATGAAGAAAGATGGGTTCTTCGGGTGGATAGTCGGTTGATGTGTATATTTTCCCACTAACTGCGGTCCGCGGTGAGGAGCGTTCTTTGTACTCCAGCAGGTCACTACCAAAAGCGTTGGCAAATAGTTCCAGCTTTTGGACCGTGTCTATGCCGAAGTTGCGGAACAGAATGCCGCCGTACTTCCACAGTTCATGCTCGACGCGCTCGCGGTGGATCTTCAGCCACTCCGACAAGTCAACAGATCCACTCCTGGGCTCCATGATTAGAGGCAAGGTGTTTCCGGATGGGAAGAACCGCATGATAACCAGATCGTCCGTAGAAACAACTATCTCTTGTCTTTTTTTTGAACGGATTTCAGAATTAAAATGTGGAGCAGCTTTATTCATTGTCTCCTCGCATCTGTTAACAATAGATTTAGGATTCCACTGGCGAATTGAACTTAGGTTGGTTGGTCTACCTCCGTAAGGACGCAGACCACTGAGGCTTGGATCTTAAGCATTCTTCTTAGGGTCCTACGCGGAGTAGATTCTGTTCCAACTGGCGGGGAAAAATGAGGGGACAACATGCCCCCTTCCTTTTGCCAATGCTCGATCAAGTGCAAATTCTCCTAAAGCGACGTCAAGGATGCCGAGTCCGAAGGGGCTGAAAACGACGACGCGATCAGGATCAGACCTTGGTGTGGTTCCATTGAGGATTTCGCCAAGGGTACTCCGAATAAAGCTTCTATTGCCCGTGCTTTGCTCCGCAAGATGGATGGAAGTCTGCGCTCTGGAGACATGGTCGACATCGTCGACGATGTTCTCACATGAAAGGATTGCGCTAGACGTCAGATCTCGCAGAGAGATATGCAGGATAACGGTTCCGTGAGGGCAGACGCTCAGGTCCGCAACATATGGATTGGCCGCTGTCGTGGCGAAGGATACGAGCGAAGTATTTTGGAGAATTTGTCCTAGGTTCTCAACAACTCTAACCTCGATCGTTTGTGATAGCCGTTCAAATTTCTGCTTGAACCGAACGGCGCGCTGTGGGTCCTGATCAAACAACAAAAGCGCGCTAATTTCAGGGTTGGTTGTAAGAAGAAAACGAGCAATTTCAAAATTGATTACGCCGCAGCCGACCAACCCAGCAACATGGATGTCAGTAGTCTGTAATGTTTTTGCAGCTAATACCGCGCTAGCAGCGGTTCGCATGGCACTTATAATCGAGCCTTCCATGAGAGCCTTCGGCCTTCCCGTCGACATGGAGTTTAGCACCAGAATTGCTGACGCACGGTCGCTTCCATGTTCAATGTTGTCCGGGAAGGAGGAAACCCATTTAATACCTGCACTATTCGACGTTCCTCCGAGGTAAGCTGGGAGCGCAATGATTCTGTTGTTTGGCTGGTGGGGAAACAGCAAGAAGCTAGAGAACGGTACCACGGTTTCGCGTCTACTATGTGCCTGGTACGCGTTCTTAACAATCTGAATGATCTCGGATTCAGTGCCTTCGAGTAGCGATAGAACCTCATCTCCACTCACCACAAGGAGATCCGAGTCGCCTAGGCGGAGGTTTACGGAACCCTCATCGAGCATAATTAAGTTCTCCAGCGCTCATAAGCAAGACAGTGATTTTAATCAACTGAGTCCTTAAATCGCATCTTGCATAGAGTGCAAGAAATTCCGCTTTCTTCTATAAACAACGACTGCAACTCGGCAAAAAAACAAACACGTCCGAGATCTTGCTATGATCCCATTTCGGAAACGCTCAAGGCTGAGAGAGGCAACTCGTCACCTTAGCCAGCAAGCTTGGATCTAACCCCAGTTGCTTACAGACCACTCACAATAGGCTCAGAGTAACTCCGCGACGAGCTTCGTTTACATTAGAGAGCCGTGCACCTAATCTCGATTTAGTCTGGTATTCCTTCAGGCGCGTTGCTCCAGTTGAGAAAGGATTTCGCCAGCCGTTTCTGGGTTGCAGTTTTGGATCTGACCTTGAACGATAAGTGGAATCAGAGTCGATACCGTGGGATCACGGTAGAACTGCTGAAAACTAATCGCCACACCGAATTCCAATTCCAAGCGCGCCAGAAATTGGATTGCTAAAAGGGAATGACCTCCGAGACGAAAAAAATTATCGTGAAGGCCGACGCAAGGAACGTCCAAAACTTCCTGCAAGATTACAGTCA
>Ga0193743_1002194_pt1 | contig 14003 bp, 17 predicted proteins | sample L2c2metaG_FD_143038 | JGI IMG/M metagenome (GOLD analysis project Ga0193743, IMG submission 143038) | Soil microbial communities from a riparian zone of the East river system, Colorado, United States - L2c2 | ecosystem: Environmental > Terrestrial > Soil > Riparian zone | place: USA: East River... | reverse complement strand
ATATACCTGGCGGGATACCCATTATGCAGCTGTAACTTTGAGTTTCGTCACTGTAAATAATTTGATAAAAAATATCTCTGTCAGTCCGCCTCAGTCCGCTAGTCCGCTAGTGTCTCTTTCTGCACTGTAAAAGCACGTGACCTTGGTAACTTACCAGGCAAAAAATCCTTGCCTCTGGCAGGGTGGTAACTTACTGGTAAATAATTCCGTGGTAAAAAACAAACAGTTTTTTACCCAACCCTAGACTGCACAACACTGTCGCTACCGCTGCCTTCAATATCAAATCAAATAGTGTCAACATCGCAGATCTACACCGCCTCACTTCGGCTGCAATATGACCCTCCTTAGATTTCTGGAGAGCATCTGGATCGCTATCGGCAATCGTTTCGGGAGATTTTTCTCATCTTACCTGCTCTCTCGTTCTGCAAAGATCTACCCGAAAATATCTCGAAATATTTCCCGACTTACCAAGACTACATTAGTCAAACGCGGCGATCCTTGTCGGCTTCATCTGGAAGCCCAAAGCTACTCGTTATGTTGCGCTACACACATCCATCCCTGTGCCAGCTGTATACGACTTCTGGACCGGGCGTGATGGACAGGGTTATATTGTCATGGAGTACAAAGATGGCCAGGTCCTTCAACGGAAGTGGCACACAACCTCTCCGACCCTCAGAAGATGTCTATATTGCTCAGATTTGGAATTCTATGTGAAAGAGCTGCGCGCTCTTCCTCAGCCGTCTCCATGGGGACGGATCGGTTCTGTGTATGGAACGACATTTTTCGACTTCAACATCTCGCGTAGCGAGATGTGTGGGCCATTTCAGGATGAGCGCAATTTCAACAACTGGGGCATTTCCGAGCTTTCCCATTTTTCAGCGACGAATCCACCTACTGTAGAGAGATTGAATGATTTAAGAGCTAAAATGCCCGACCATCATCGAATTCACATTTACACATGGAGATATTGCGAAACATAAACATCCTGGTTGAGGGAGAAGATGATGATATCCGTATCACGGCCCTTCTTAGATTGGGAGCAGGCTGGCTGGCGCCCAGAGTATTGGGAAGCTTACAAGTTTGTCGTAGCCGCTGCGGGTAGGGGTGATTGGGTTCATTTAGGTAGGCGGCAGGCAGTACCTAATTATGACACGGAGATAGAACGAGAGCGGCAGAGAGTTGTGATTTCTGGAATTCTTTAATTGAAGTATGTGTCTCCAAACATCCTCATGAGATACTAACAGTTGGCTGAATTAGATGTCACCGAATCACGGATTCCATGCGGTAAGACGAGTGACCTCCAATCCTACTGTTTTAATACAGCCTGACCGCTCTAAATGACTGGATCAAAACTTATTCCATGTATGTGATATATGAATAACTCGTTTAAACAGTCGAATCCCTCACAAGGCATACCCCTCGGTGGATGGCCCAGGGTATGCCTTATGAGGGGTTATGCCTTTCGAGAGATACGCTGAAAATAGACTCGAAAAATGGTCAAAAAATCAGAAAAAAAAAAAAAATTCCGATGGTAGATACCACCTTGAGGATCTCACAACAAGTTGGATGAGGCTCAACAGGATTTCGCATTCAGTTCATCCCTGCAAACTTTGAAACCCTGTGTAATTTTAGAAAGGCCTTTCTTGAGCACATCGAGAGGTTTTGGAGTCATAGGAATAATCTTTTCAAGTTGAATGTTCATTTTCTGAGTTGTTTGCCACCTCCAGTGGTGCATCACTGTGATGGGCCTAATGCCAAATGACCGGGACTATGTCTAATATAGTAGGTATACCTATGCCTTTTGCCTTATTGCAGACCTATGCCTTACACACTCTGGTGGTATGGACATATGCATGAATCTATATTTGTGAGGCCATTCAAGTGGCCAATATTCTTTCGATGTAATTTAATTTATTTGATTTGATTTAGTATTCGCCCCCAGCCACACCTATAGATAGCGAGCCAGAACACGGAAGGATACGCATTCTGGAAATTTTTGAGGGACGTTGAGAACGACACTGTCTACAAAAAGTTTTCAAACTCCTGAATCTAATGTAAGGCACCCTTTGCGAGTTGAGCAGCATAGGGGTTGCGGGGGTCACTGCGCCATTCATCAGCTATAAAAAGAAAGCGATGCAAATGAGTTGGAGGGAATGCGAGTTGGATGCAAGCACGGGCACGAACATTTGACCCCTGAATCCTGAGCTTTTGCGACTAGATACATGGTGAAAGCACCTGAGAACATGAAAGGCCACAAGGGCTTGAGTACCTACACAACCAATTGGTTTAACTGTTCAACTTTGATAATAGAAAAAAGACGTACTGGCGTTGGCCATTTGCGTAATCCCAAGAATGCCATTAGGTGTTCTGGTGGTATGCCTGTTACGCATAAGAGAGAAGTCAGCTATTTTCTTAGTTAGAATATGACAGGTCAGACTAACGATGTAGGCAGTGTTGGTGGTTGGTAGAAATGTCGGGCAGGACCGTTTGCGTTGATGAGCTGGGATTTGTCAGGACGTGTGAAAACATTTCTTCATTTGGATTATTTGAAATAAATCTCATGTCCCGCACACGTTGTCGACGACCATCGTAAACTCGAGTCGAATTGCTGGTGAGTAGCGACAATACAGCTATGAAGAGACTTAAATAATTGACCCTTCACTAGATGTCCACGTTGAGCACTAGCAATACCCTAAAGGACAGCTAGATCTATTGAAGTTGGTTGGTCTTCGTCTTTCTTATGAAGTACAACTAGAAAAGTGGCTTCAATTCTTGGGTTACTTCTTCCAATGCAACCTCTGTTGGTCCTGCATCTTCAGGTGCACCATTACCTGTAAATAGTGTTGCATCATCAACATCACTCACTTCTTACCCAAAACACGAACGGTGCATGAGTTCACCCAACTGTGCTTATCACGGGTCTCGGATTTAGAGAACCAACGGGGTTCGCTTACCTATATGTTGTGAGGACGAACCGCGTTTTGTCGTATCAGGCACCAGGTAGAGGAAGTGTGGTGGTCCTGCCAACGTGGTAGATGAACTTCAGACATGGACTCGGCTGTACAACCATGGACAGCAAATCTAAGGATATCATTGTTGCGAGAGACGAAGCTATTTATCTCTGTGGAATCAACGGAAGGGGGCCTTGCTATGAAGGTATAATCCCCTCTTTTACTTTATAATGCTCATTCACTCATCAAAGATCTATGTTTGAAGGTCAAAAATCCTCCTTCCATACTCACCTGAACCATCTCGTCATCGTTTCACCTCCCTTCTTTCCAACGGCGTCTTCAGCTTCTGCTACTGTGCGCAACCTAGTTGCACTTTCCGCAAATGCGACAGAAACTGATGTCACCAAAGTGACCGTCTTCGATCCAAAAAACAGACTGATCGCGTTTTCTGGTACTTTTAAACAAGGTGTACGCGAAAATATCTTGCAATGGGGACAAATATTCGTCCTAACCACAGATGGGAAGGTGGGTTGTTGTCTCACTGGGATAATTTAACAGCTCACATTCTTATTATTTTCTCATAGTTATTATGCCTTAAGGAAAAGATAAACTCGTATCGGGAAGTCTCTATATGGCCTGGCTCTGCTACACAAAATTTGGACGAAACAAGTCAAAACATATGTCATATTCAGTCAGAATTTCCATATTGACATACATCGGCAGTATGGAGACCATTTGTATACGAAAGGCGATTATGATGATGACATGCAGCAGTATGTGAAAACTATTGGCCATCTGCAACTCAGTTATGTCATCCGAAAAGAAGCTTTTTAATCTCCTGACAAAAAAATGCCATGTCGATCGAAATGCTGAATCGTTCAATTTTAGTACCACGCTGCACAACGAATTCACAACCTCGTCATATACCTCCAAGAACTTCATTCTCTAGGGCTGGCCAATGCCGATCATACCACCCTCCTTTTGAACACGTACACCAAGTTTAAAGGCGTCTCTCGACTAGATAGCTTCATAAAAACTGAGCCACGGCGGAATTCAAACAATCCTTTCAATTTGAAGACATCGGGTATGCAGACAAGCTGGTTATTTCGAACATGTACCGTATCTGGCGCGAAGAAGTTTGAGAAGCATGAGGATTATTTAAGGATCCAGATGGAAGATACGGGCGATTTCATAGATGCGTTGATGTATATGAAGAAACTGGGTCCTGAAGTGGTGTGATCATTTCTTTTATCTTTACGTTCTGGTTCGTTAATGAGATCTGGTTTGAATTCATATAGGCTGAGAGTAATCTTGCGAGATATGGTCGTGCCATGCTGCAAAGTTTGCCAGAAGAGACTACAGAATTGCTCATCGACCTATGTACTAACTACCACAGGCCCTCTAGTACTCGACGAAGCCGATGCAGTACTAACCACATCGTCGACCACGAAATCGACAGCTCCAGGTCCATATTACCTGTCATATCTCGCTCTAAATCAAGTGCAACAGTATCCTCAGAAACAGTCACTCCTCTTACTCCTTCTATCAAAACCGTCAGATCAGATAATGCTTCTAACCGACGGGAACCTTCTGTCATGACCCAAGACCTGGGTGGTCCAGCTGCTTCTGCTTCTAGGCCATCAACTCCCACCTCCTGTTACTACATCTTCAATTATGACAAGCCGAGCTGGCATGCTAAACCTGGAACGCCTGGTTTAAATTCTACTACTCCTCTCAGTGCAGCCCCTCCTGTACGAAAACTTTCCTCAAGGATTTATTTCCCCCATTTCGCGGATCATATGGAACAGTTTGTCATTTTTCTGTTTCTCTGGAGATGGTAGCGATGCGGAGGTCGTGGCAGAGTGTGGAGGGCCTACCCCCTGGGGGCTGGATTGCTAAGTTCAGATAAAGCAGATTCGCCTGTATTGATGGATGACGAGCAAGGTGTTTTGTTGGATATGATGGATCAAGTGGCGTTTTGGAATGCATTGTTGGAGTTGTATTTGACGTTGCCACTGCGAGGAGGAGCCCCGGGAAAGAGGAGAAGGCGACGCGGGAAGCCGAAGAAGAAAGTGTTTGATGAGCAGACGATACGAGACAAGGCGATGCGGGTGCTGAGAAGCGATGTTATCCCCTATGATTCTACTGCTCGCATCCTCTGCTCTACACACGGGTTACTAGGACTTGTGCTCCTCTGGTAGAAGAAGGGGATGTGTGAAGGATAAAGCATCGATGAAGCATTGGATCGAAGAAATGACATTCGTCAAGAATGATAAGTCGTGATTGAGATGTCAGAGAGGCCAACTCTGCAGATTGTTTGAACGATAGTAGCAGCTACAGAGCCGTTGTATAATTCCTGCTAAGACGGCTTGGTTGACATTCTCCGGAGTCATGGTTGCATGAAGCAATGCTGGTGTGTACGGATGATGACCAGTATACTGACTGAGCACCGTGAGACCCGACTATCGACACGCTCTTTCTCTGTTACTACTTGCTTTCCTCCGGTTTTCTCATTGACGAGCAACGAGACCTCATGTTTTGGAGGTAGTCTGCTACCCACACCTCCGGATAATGCACCATTATCTAACCCCCTTTCCTGATCCTTTTATACCCCTCAACCCAATCCTTTTTTTTCGCAACTAGATTTGGGTTCCACAATGCATCAACTATCGACAGTCTCCTAGACAAGGAAGACGTCGTCCTAGAAGCCATCCTTGACGAAGATGATCTCATACAAGAATGTAAAGCTCAGAATACCAGACTTATCGATTACTTCGGCAGAGTCGATGTTTTACACAAGTTGTTGGGCTATGTGACTGGACAGATCGAGAGCGAGGAGAAAGGAAAGTTTAAGTCAGTTGGCTTCACTGCGCAATGGTTTTTGTCACTTACTCCCTGCGTTTTCCCCAGGTATCCTTATATCGCTACGGAAGTGCTGTGCTGCGAGATATGGTCGATAATCGATACCTGCGTGAACGAGCAACATCAGCTCCTGGTTCCCTTCTGGGAAACTGTCTTGGACAAACCACCAGAAGAAATAAAGACTCAGATGATAATGGCTTCTCATTTTGCAAAGATAAACTCTGTCTTTATGGCTAAAAAACCCGCAGAAGTGAGTTACAGATCCTCCCTGTTCTTTTATTGTTTTCTTTTTGCTTCCCAAGGTTGGATCCTTTGAAATATAACACTAAACATTCCCTTTATAGATGCTGGAATTTATCCAAGCCCAACCTTCGATCGTGGATCGTCTGCTCAGACATATCGAATCACCTGCTTTTGTAGATCTCATTGGCAGAATCCTTCAACTCGACGAGAGCATCCCAAATTGCAATGTCATCGAGGTACCCCTATTATTCCACTTCTTCTCTATTTCTGCTTTCTAATTATCATTCTAGTGGCTCGCCTCCCAAAACTTCATGGGTCGACTAGTAATCCTCTTATCCCCCAACTATTCACCTTCCATCCACACCATCGTTTCTGACCTACTCAAAACGATCATCTCATTAGCCACACCTTCTCCAGGTGCAGGTATCACCGATGGCCTCCAAAACGGGCCTGCATCCAACCTCTTAGTAAGAGAATTGGCGTCAAAGAAAAGAGCGGAGACCTTGGTTGATTATATGCTCTTTGATTTTTCACCTGATACCTGTAACACACCTACAGCATTAGAACGAGAAGACAACAGATTTAAAGCAGACGAACACGGGCTGGGACACGAAACTGAAGATTGTGCACTTCCCTGTCCAACATACGACTCCTCCATCTCCTCCATCGTCCAATCAATGGGTCTACTAGTCGAACTGATTCGTAAAAACAATTCAGATTATTTCGAGCCTTATCTCTTCCATACTCTCCGAAACCGGCTTATTCAAGTACAGCAGCATTCGCATTTGACTGGAGATGACGTTAGGGAGGCTTTGGAGGGTGTTATGAGGGATATGGTGAATAGGATGGGAGTTGTGCATTTAGGTCCCATGTTACAGGTTTTGGCGGCGAGGTTGGGCGAGTTTCAGAAGTATTTGAGGGTTCCAAGGTCTTTGGTATGTTCGTGCTTTTTTTCTTCTGTTCTTATTGTAACCTTCCTCCCTCACAGCAAGGTCCAATAAACACTACGATTGGTCCAATGACACCATTTACGCTGGAACGCTACCGTATAGTTGAGGTATATGCTGAACTTCTGCATTGCTCCAACATGTCCCTCTTGAACCGACCTGCGAATTACTCCCGCATGTATGATTCGGAAGGTAGATTACAAGGTGGACTCGGAGGGTTGGAAGAATTGGCCCATGTTATTGCACTCAATGGGTCTTATCGCAGTGGTGGAGAAGAAGATGGGGATGAGATAGGCGTGGATGAAAGGGATGAAATTGAACCTGCTTTGGACTTTCCCATACGCAGTGCCGGTGCTGGTGGGAATGAGATGTTAGGCTCAGACGATGATGAAGGGATGACAGATTCGGAAGATGAACCTGGGAGTTCGGATGATGAAGCTATGGAGGAGATCGTGATGTCTGATGAACCACCTATTGATGTGCGGTTGTCGCCTTTGCCTGTGCATGGTAATGGTGGTCTTTTGCCAGATTCGTCGGAGTCGGGTATGGGGAATATGGCTTCTGCTTCGTTTTCATCGATGGCGGGTATTCGAGATCCGGAACTAAGGACGGGTCAGTTAACTAGGCATGGGAGTGGGGGCGATTTGCCTCGATCAAGTTCAGATTCTTTTCCTCCTACTCCTCCACCAGGATTAACATCCCATCCTTCTTCTTCCTCTCCCTCTCTCTCTACACGTAATCCACAAGGCTCCAGAAGAAGTTCACGGTCAAGGAGACGTACTCCAGTGGACAATTCAACTGAATCATTGATCGTTGTGGGTGAGTATATGAAGAGGAAGTTGTTAGATGAAGGTGTGGTTGGTATGATTGTTGTCAGTTCTTTCCTTCTTTTTCCTACTTTGGACTGAATTTTTTTTTGTCTGTTTAGGACCTATTCTTCCAATATCCATGGAATAATTTCCTTCACAGCGCCGTCTACGATTTTTTGCATCAAGTCTTGACTGGAAGGGTGGATTCGGGGCATAATCGGGAGTTGATCATCTCGCTGTTCCGGGATGCGAAGATTTTGCATAGGATTGTGGAAGGTCAGGCCAGGAATGATGTTGAAAGGTGTGTATCATCCTTCTACTTCTCCCTCCCTCTTTTTTACTCCCCTTTTTTTTCGTATACAATACTAACCCTCATCTTAATTTCACCCTAGTTCAAAACCAAAAGGCGTCCGACTTGGTTACATGGGTCACCTAATGCTCATCTCTGAAGATGTCATAACCGCTCTAGCCCGTTTCCCTCCAGATCTGCGCCTCATCATCATCCAATACGCACCTGAACCTGAATGGGATCAATATGTGACTGGGAGGTATAATGAGACGAAGGAGGAAGATGCTAGGCTATTAGGGGGTGGAAAACCGGTTGTGGTAGGGAAGGGAGGGAGGGGAGGGGGTGTCATGCAGTGGAAGGTTGATGAGGATGATTTGGGTGTTGGTGGGAGTGCGGGCGGGGGCAACGGGAATGGAAGCGGAGGCGGTGGCGTTAGAGGGGAGTTTAGGAGAGCCAGTAGTGTTGGCCCTTCGTCTGGTCCCGTTACTTCTACTGCTGATTTCGGACCTGCGCCTATGGAAGAAGATGGCGATGACGATGACGACAATGTGTTACCTGGCCGAGCACCACATGTGAATTTATATTTCTCCACACGATTCGGATTGATTTTTTTCATCTTTTTTTTTGTTCTAGTTCGCTCGATATCTAGCCCAAGAAATATCTTCAGATCATTTTGGGTCATCGTCATCTGATGACGATGATGAAGATGAAGGTTGGTTAGCTCAATCAACGTTCAATAGTATCAGTAGTGTGCCCGTTTCGACTCGTACATTTGGTGAACGGAGACCGTTGAGTAATGTTGGTAGGTTTGATGTGAGTATTTGACTTAAACCTCGCAAACCTCTCTGAAATCCGTTCTCTCCGTATTATTTAGGATTCATTTGATCCTACGGGTTCAGTTTCTCTTGCCATGTCTCAAGACCCGTTCAGTCCACATGACGATGTGAGTGGTGTATTCTCTTCTTTCTTCTTTTCATCCCACCCTTCTGACTCTTCCCCGCAGGACGGCTTCGGACCATTCTCAGATCCAACGGGAGGCACCGTCAGTGATTCATTCACATTCAGCTCTTCCTTCTCCGATGAAGACTCTTCTTTTGAGAGTTTTGGTGATTTTGGCGATTTTCAAACAGCGGAGGATGGAGAATTGACGCCTACGTCGGGTAGCTGGACCTTTGCTAACGAGGGTGGGGGAAGTGTTGATAGTAGCGGTAGCGGTGGTGGTGGATCGAAGGTGGAAGGCGGGTCGACTTCAAGCTCGGCAAGTTCAAGTTTGACGAGATAGAATGTAGAAGTGACACGAAGTATATCATTCCACCACCTGTAGAGACCATTGCTGTCTTTTGCTTATATATACATATATATATATTCAGCTTTTGGTATGTATGTATTGCATATCTTGCATACTTTTTCATTGCTCGTTTTGCCATGGTTTTAAGCTTATCAGGAGGTATGAGATGTAGAGTCAGCTTTTTGCAAACAGTTGGGTTTGATGAGCGATATATTACTGCCTGGCGGCTTCATTATTCTCGGGACCTATGCTCGGGACCAAGGGTGCTTAGGTAGAGTAAAACTGAATTGTAAAATAAGGACTGCCGGCTGCGGGGGGCTCGCTGCGCCATCCTAGTTGGTAGGCACAATTTTTGAATAGAATAACAATGTTATATCCATTAAACTAGTGGCTCCATGTTCTCACAGGCCCTACAAACGTGGGACTTCCAGTACACTCGTTGTTGGAGCACATCATGGGGGCCATCCAGATGCCACTGTCTTCATGTCATATGACGGTTGGCGACCTGGTGTCATTACTCTGCACGGTGACCACAACTGTTGGTGGTTCGCCCCGTTGGTAAAGTACGAGCGCAGGTGCCGCCTTATTATCTAATCTACTGCTAAGCTAAACAAACAAATAAATATTTTTCATCAGTCTTTTCTGATGGCGTCTACTAGTAGCCTGTCCGAGTCAATGTCTGCAAAGAAAGCCTCACAAAACTCTCGACTACCCCTTGCTGGACCTCGCAAAAGTCGGCGTGAATCACAGGATTCTGCTGCTATTGATATTACACCCACGACAAGTGTGCCTTCAACACCAAAGAGCAGACAGATTGACGAGTATTATAGCCACAAGCAATCCAAAGAGGCAACAACTTCATCGAATATCGCTACAAATGGATCAACGACATTCGCAGAGGGGAAAGACTTCATGCCCTTCGTCATTTCGGATCCGTCAGATGACGAGCCCGGTCTAAGCAGGAGGAGGACGACGAATCGAACGAAAGTGCGTCACCGTGAAACTGAAAAAAAATCCGATCGAGATGCCACAGCTGGGCATCAACTCTCCGAACGACAGGCGATGTCGGATAGTGATTCGAATGAGGTTTCGTCGCCAGACCACGTTCAAGGAAAATCCAAAATGTCTGGATCAGAACGGGGGTGGAATCGAGGAAAGGAGGTCGCTGTTGATGATAGATATGATCGAAAGAATGGACGTGGGAGGGATCGCAAACGCAAATATGATGAGTACGACCATGAATACTCGAACCAAAAGCAGCGCATGGAAGTTGGGTCGCGAACGTGTCCATGGGTAGCTGGTTTGGACTTGAATCGCTGTTCGAATGTTGCTGAAATGTGGGTCGAATGGTGTTCATGTTTTAGGATTCTGTAATAACTGTGTATGTCAGGTTCCATCGCGAGGTCGAGTCCTTCGTTGACTGGATATCGCCATCGCTGGTTGAAGATGAAGTCCGTGGCTTAATTGTCACTCAAATTACTCAGATCATCTCTGCGACGTTTCCAGACGCTCATGTATCTCCCTTTGGAAGCTACCAAACCAAGCTATATCTACCAATGGGGTAGGTACTCTTGATATTCCATGTTTTTTCTTTGCTCCATGCACTGATAGGGTTTTAGGGATATCGATCTAGTTGTTTTGTCAGAGTCCATGGCGTATAGCGACAAGTCAACCGTCCTACATGCGCTCGCAAATGCTTTAAAACGAAACAAAATTACCTCACATGTCACGATCGTCGCAAAGGCCAAAGTTCCAATCGTCAAGTTTATTACAACCCATGGCCGGTTAAAGGTTGATATTAGCATTAACCAAGACAACGGGCTAGTTTCTGGACAAATTATCAGTGGTTTCTTGAAAGACATGGCACCCGGCGTTAATGGCAGGGAGAGTAAGGCTTTACGGAGTCTGGTCATGATAACGAAGGCGTTCCTTAGCCAGCGAAGCATGAACGAGGTCTACACTGGAGGACTCGGGAGCTACAGTGTTGTTTGTCTGGCCGTCAGCTTTTTGCAAATGCATCCGAAAATTAGGAGAGGTGAAATTGATCCAGAGCGTAACCTTGGCGTCTTGGTCATGGAGTTTTTCGAGCTATATGGATTACATTTCAACTATGATGAAGTTGGAATTTCTTTGGCGGATGGGGGCACTTACTTCAACAAGCGACAGAGAGGATGGCATGCGGAGTACAAGAAGAATATGATATCTATCGAAGACCCAGCGGATCAATGTAAGTACTTCATCATTTCTCTGTATGCCCATTGAGGATTTTTGATCAGCAAACGATATCTCGAGTGGCTCGTATAATTTTCACAAAGTTCGGACTGCTTTTGCAGGTGCTTATGGAATTCTGACGTCAACTGCATATCTTCGTGCTGGTATTTTAAGCTCGCGGCATCATGGAAGAGCTGTACACCTTCGAAGTCATTATGAACCAGAAGACCTTAGCATACTCTCAACGGTAATGGGCATTACGCAGGAGGTAGATCATGGCCTTCATTTATCATGAGACTTACTCACAGCAACCGCTTTCCAGACGATCAATCATCGAAAGCTCGTGCAAGAGCTATACGATCAAAGGGTCCTACACTCAATCCTTGGGGTAAAGCCTCTGCCAACGGTAGTTAAACACGTTCAAACCGACGAGGAAATCTGTCATAAACCAAATTCACCATCATCGAAACGGCAAGCTTCAAGGATCGTCGAGGATGCATGGGAAGAGAGGAGACAAAGCCTTGACTATACTTACGACGAATCTCCTTCTCGTTTTCGGCAACATCATCGGGTAGCAGACGAAGAAGGCGGACGCTACGGTATTGTGCGACACCCACCCAAAAAGCGACGGAAGACGGGTCGTACAGTAGATGATCACCTTGTCATTTTTGTTGACGACGACGATGAGGAGGACCGTCACGGGTATGATAACCCAGAAGAGGGCGAATACCAGAGTGATGAAGGCGATGTTGACAATTACACATCATATTATGAAAAGCGAAGGAACGAAAGGCGGAGGTCATATTGGTTGTCGAAAGGCATTGGACCTGAAAGCGTGGATGATGATATAACCTATTAGGTTTTTTTTTATCTTGCGTTATATGGCCACGGTGAATAAATGGCGCGGTACGTGCGAAATTAACATGGACCGGAAACGCTTCTCCTGTCGCTCAGCGCTCAATTCTCATATCCGTACGGTTGCGAAGCCCCATTCACCAGGAGCAAATCTCTGCACGTAGGAGTAGGATGTAGGCCAGCGGAACACTTTCTTGATGAGCCATACATGACATTCGGATCAGGCTTTTGGTAGTAGTATGCTGCTGAATCATGTACTCTGCTTTTGTTGCGAGCGAAGCGAATGTTGGTACCAGGTGTTCTTTTAAAAAAGATAAACCTATAAAAAAACATGATATTTATCTATGGGAAACACATGAGGAACACATGAGGTGTTTCATGGATTTTTCTTGGATTTTTCTTTCTGCGGGAAAAACCCCTTTTGTAAATCAGGGAAACATGTCTATAAATGGGTTTGTCCAGGGAAAACACCACCAGCAGTGTAACATAACGTGGGCTGTTTGCAGTAAGAGACTCATCTCCTGAGGTGTAGAAATTCGAAAGCAAAGTGAAGAATCTTTGAATGTCATGAGAGGAGAGTGCGATGAACCTTGATCTTAAAAATTGAACTTCAATGATGTCCTTAGGTAGATCCAGTAGGATTCACAGGATACATCGCATCGCCGCCATTCACTGCATTCATAATAGAAAAAAAGAAATCGAGGAGATTTGATTTTTAGATGCCAGTATCCATACAATGGTCCATAACAAAACACCGCTATCGCCACAAACACCACCATCGAGCCAGTTGTAACTTTCACACTAATCATGTAAGCCATCCACAGAACCAAGCTCCCCGCCAGCTCAGCTTGCGATTCAGGGAGTGCCCAAGTATGTGGTAAGTGTCTTTCAGATCAAAAACATAACCCGCTACCATAGATTATACACGGTCCCATAACGTTTCCTCAAAAGGACCTCCAAGCCGAGTCAAACCGTATACGATGCTCAGGGCATCTGGAGATATTCGCAATGCTGAAAATTAAGGCATGAGGAATTGGACTTCCCTCTATACTAAAATATAGTACTCACCATGATGTTTTGGGATGTAAACCAAGGAGCGATCAAGAACATTCGAGTAACCGCGCAACTCGGGACATGACCTTACCCAACAATAGTCATCAAGGTCCTTTAACAGTAGCTGATCCCATTTAGCGAAGATATTCATGGCTCTCTGTTCCAAATTATATTTATCTTGATCCGGTATATCCAGCAAAGCCATAACACGTCGTAGGTCAATGTGTATATTTGTCTCCTGAAGAAGAAAAAAAATGTTAGAGCATAATGTTCACACATGCATACGCCAAGAAAAACCCTACACGAAGAACTTTATTGGTGATCGCTTCGCATTTTTCGATGCAAGCCAAAATTTTATTCAGCAAATTGCAATTACTCCTGTGGTGTGCAACACACGCATATCTGAAATCGAAAATGCAGTTGCGGCGAATGATCCAACGCCAAAGGGCAAGCGTATCCACCGCCCTAGCTTCCTCCGAACTCAAGGTACGCGAC
>Ga0193743_1002193_pt1 | contig 14014 bp, 15 predicted proteins | sample L2c2metaG_FD_143038 | JGI IMG/M metagenome (GOLD analysis project Ga0193743, IMG submission 143038) | Soil microbial communities from a riparian zone of the East river system, Colorado, United States - L2c2 | ecosystem: Environmental > Terrestrial > Soil > Riparian zone | place: USA: East River... | reverse complement strand
GGCCATCCCGACCGTGGCCAAGGTAGCCGGGGTGGCGGTCGGCGCCGGCTGGAACCTGGCGCTGGGCTGCGACCTGGTGGTGTCCACCCCGACCGCCCGGTTCTCCCAGATCTTCGCCCGCCGGGCGCTGTCCCTGGACTTCGGCGGCTCCTGGCTGCTGCCCAAGCTGGTCGGCATGCAGCAAGCCAAGCGCCTGGCGCTGCTCGCCGAGATCATCGGCGCCGAGGAGGCCAAGTCGCTCGGCCTGGTCACCTACGTGGTGGACGCCGAGGAGATCGACGCGTTCGTCACCGACCTGGCCAACCGACTCGCCGCAGGTCCGCCGGTGGCACTGGCGCAGAGCAAGGCGCTGCTCAACGAGAACGCCGACCGAACCCTGCGGGACGCCCTGGCCAGCGAGGCGCGCGCCCAGTCGATCAACTTCGCGACCGCCGACACCCCGGTGGCCTTCCAAGCGTTCGTGGACAAAACCGACCCCACCTTCACCGGCGAATGGAACGTCCACTAGCCCCGGCACGGAGTCAGACCGGACGCAAGGCGGGCGCATTGACGGCCGCCCGCGGCGAGAGCGCCCGCCGGCCGCGGTGGCGAGAGCGCCCGCCGGCCGCGGTGGCGACACAGACCGAGCGCCCACGGCACAGACCGCGCACAGTCTGTGCCGTGGGTAGTGGGTCTGTGCGGCCCGGGGGAGTAATCGCTGCCAGTCGGTGCGCCACTTCGCATACCTGGGGCACACTTCGCACAGTGCCCGCAGTATCTGCGGTATGCGAACTGCGCCCTGGCTATGCGAAGTGGCGTCCCGGGAAGTGCAAGATGAACCACGTCGACCTCGACGCAGTCGGCCCGATCAGGCTGGGGTCGTAGCCCGCTGGCACATGGTCAACACATCGCTATTCGTTTTTGATCACGGTCGCGACCCGAATGGTGTTGAGTTGACCATGATCTGATTCCGGTCGGCGGCGGTTCGTTGGTGGCACAGTCGGCTGATCGAACCTCCTCGAGCGCTGAGGTTCGTCGCCGTCGCCGGTTAGCGTGGTCGTTGGGTGTCGAGCCAGGCACCGGCCTCGGCTACACCCCCCTCGCGGCCAGGCACGACAGCGGCGGCGTGACAGCGGCCGCGGCGATCCACCGCGAGCGAGGTGGTGATGAGCAGCAAAGAGCCGTCGACGGCTCGGGAAACCTCCGCCGTGACGCTCACCCAGTCCACCCTGTCGGCGAAGTATGCGTGAGCTTGCAACAGCCGCAGCGCCTCAGCGGCGCACGCGGCTGGGTCGGCTTCCGGGACGCCGGGCGAATCCGAGGACATAACCCATGGTCCGGCCAGCCCGGCGGCGCTCGCCAGGTGTGACACCATCGGGGGGTCCCTGGCCGGAGACTCAATCTCACGAACCGGCCGCCCCCGGCGTTTACCCGGTGTGATGGTGAGACCGTTCGAACAGATCGTGGCCGAGCACGGAGCGACCGTGCTGCGGGTGTGCCGAGCGGTCGTGGGGCCGGTGGACGCCGAGGACGCCTGGTCGGAGACGTTTCTGGCGGCGTTGCGGGCCTATCCGGAGTTGGCCGAGGACGCCAACGTGGAGGCCTGGCTGGTCACCATCGCGCACCGCAAGGCCATTGACATGACCCGGGCGCGGGCCCGCCGCCCGGTCACCGTGCCGGAGCTGCCGGAGCTGCCTGAGCGCTCGACTCGCATCGGCCGCCCGGAGGACTGGGACGGCGATCTGTGGGACGCCCTGCGCGAGCTGCCGGACAAGCAGCGCGCCGCGGTGGCGTACCACTACCTGGCCGGGCTGCCGTACCGGGAGATCGCCTCGATCACCGGGGGCAGCGAGGACGCCGCTCGACGTGCGGCGGCCGATGGGGTCAAGAACCTCCGGGCCAACTATCTGCCCGCCGCGAGCGGGACGGGAGCGAAGCGATGACCACCCCACCTGAATCTGACGCCACCAACCTCCCGGACCTGCTCGCCGCGCTGACCGCCGGCGAGGGCCAGGCGTTGGACCGGCTGCACGCGCGCTTGGTCGCCGCCGCGGCGGCGGAGGGCGTGCTGGACATCGGCTACCGGACGGTGGACACCCCGGTGGGGACGCTGCTGCTGGCCGCCACCGAGCAGGGCCTGCTCCGGGTGGCGTACCCGAGCCAGGACCACGACGCGGTGCTGGCCGCGCTCGGTCGGGCGGTGAGTCCGCGCATCCTGCACGCCCCCGCCCGGTTGGACGAGGTGAGCCGGCAGCTGGAGCAGTACTTCGCCGGGCGGCGCACCGGCTTCGAGTTGCCGCTCGACCTGCGGCTGTCCACCGGGTTCCGGCGCACCGTGCTGGCGCACCTGAGCCATATCGACTACGGCCGCACCGAGAGTTACGCCCAGGTGGCCGCGGCGGCGGGCAGCCCGAAGGCGGTGCGCGCGGTCGGTACCGCGTGCGCGACCAACCCGCTGCCGGTGGTGCTGCCGTGTCACCGGGTGGTGCGTTCCGACGGCTCCTGGGGCCAGTACGTGGGTGGCGCCGAGGCGAAGCAGGCTCTGCTGCGCCTGGAGCGCGTCGCCTGAGAACGTACGAATCGGCCGCACCCGGATGCTTCGGCTCGGCGTGGAGTGCTCACCACTCACTCACGGCTGAACCGGGAGCGTGACCTGGATCAGCGTGCCTTCGCCATGGCGACTGCTCACGTCCATCGATCCGCCCAGTGCCTCCACCCGGTCGCGGAGGCCGACCAGGCCGGCGCCCTCGGGATCGGCGCCACCGACACCATCGTCGCGAACGGACAGACACAGGAAGCCGGCCCGGTTGTCGACGGTGACCTGGGCACGTGAGGCGCGCGCGTGCTTGGTCGTGTTTGTCAGCGCCTCCGAGACGACGTAGTACGTCGCGGCTTCGGCTGGCTCGGGGAAGCGGGATTCGGTCCGCATATCGACCTCGACCGGAACCGGCGAGCGGCGGGCCAGCGTCTGCAGGGCTGGCCCCAGCCCGCCTTCCGCCAGGACCGCCGGATGGATCCCTCGGGACATCTCGCGCAGTTCGACCACCACCTCGGTGATCTCGTCCGCGAACTGACCGATCGCATCACGCAGGGCGGGCTGATCGGCGGGCAAGCCGGCTTGGGTCACGCGTAGTTCGAACCCGAGGGAGACGAGGCGTTGCTGGGCACCGTCGTGCAGGTTTCGTTCGATGCGCCGTCGCGCCTCGTCGGAGGCGGCAACGACCCGGGCGCGGGACGCAGCGACTTCGGCCCGGTTCTGCGCGTTCGCTATCGCGATAGCGACGAGCTCCGCGAAGCCAAGCACGCGGGTTTCGGTATCGGGCAGAAATGGCCCGCCGAGGGAACCGGCGCCGAGCGCGCCCCACAGACGGCCTTCGACAACGATCGGAATCCCCACCGACGATTGGACTCCGACCCATCCCACGACGTCGGTGGCGTCGCCGGAAGGCTCGTTGTAAAGGTCGCGGCGGGCCGGGCTGCCGGTGCGCAACGCCTCCGCGAGGACCACCGGCGACTCGATCTTCCAGCGGCTCCCGAGGGTCATGTCCTCGGGGCGCTCACCCACCTTGGCGACAATGGTGGTCAGCTCGTCCGGATCGAGCCGCACGATGATCGTGGAGTCCGCGCCGGTTACCCGGGCGACCTCCTCGGCAACCGCGGCGAAGATCTCCGCCGAGGGCAAGCCGCGCGCCACCAGGGTCGCCACTCTGCGCCGCGCGGCTTGCTCGTCGACGAGCAGGTCGAGCTCCGCGCGACTCTCCGCGTTCGCGATCGCGGTGGCGACCAGGTCGGTGAAGTCGGCGATCTGCGACTCGGTGTCCTTGGGGAACGGCGCCTCCCGCTTCGACGAGGCGGCGATGACCCCCCACAGACGCCCGGCCACCACGATCGGGCAGCCGACCGACGACCGGATTCCCAGCTGCTGAGCTTCCCGTGCGATTGGACCAGGGGCGCGGGCGAAGCTGTGCACCCGGACCGGACGTCCGGTCTGCCGGACCTGCGCGGCGATGCTCACCCCCTCGAGGGTGAACTGAGTGCCGACGGCTAGTTCGTCCCGCAACCGGCCCCAGCCGGCCACACCGGTCACCGTGTCGTCCGCTTCGTAGCGCTCCATGCGCGCCATATCGGCGCGGCAGAGCAGGCCCACCTCCCGGGTCACCGCCGCGAAGACCTCGGCCGGAGATACCGATCGCGCGACCAGGGTCGCCACCCGTCGCAACGCCGCCTGCTCCTCGGTGAGCCGCGCCGACTTGCGGGCTTGTCGACGCCACCGCGTCGCCAACTCGCCCACCACGACCGAGATGACCAGAAAGATCCCCAGCGCGAACAGTTCCCAGAGGTCATCGACTCTGAACGAATAGACCGGAGGCGAGAACAGGAACACGAATGCCGCGCCGCTCAACAGCGACGCCAGTACCGCGAACCACGCACCCCAGACGACGGCGACCGGCACCACGGCAAGCAGATAGAGTGCCAACAGGCTCGGCACCGGGACGTGCAGGGGTAGCAGCTGGATGCCACCGCTTATCGCGGCAACGAGGGCCACGCTCACGAGCCATCCGCGCAGCCGGCGACGTGTCACCAGCCGCGCCCACGATCGCATTCGACCGCTGACCGAGTTCAGACTTACTCGGCTAGCGCCCGTCCTCATCGCCCACTCCCGCCCCTCCGGACCGCCCGCCGCTCGGCTCCGCCGCCGGCGGGTCGGAGAGGTGCTCGACCAGTCGGGCCAGCGCAGGCAGCGCGGCCCGCACGGCGGCCTGATCGGCCGAGCCTAGCTCGGTCAGCGCCGCGCTCAGCCGCCGATGGTGGGCAAGCTCCCACTCGTCCAGCTTGGCCGATCCGGCCGGGGTGAGGGTTACCGTGGCGACCCGCCGATCCGCCGGATCCGGATCCCGACTGACCAGCGCGGCCTCCACCAGCTGCTGCACCAAGCCACTGATCGTGTTGGGCGCCAGCTTGAGTCGGGTGGCCAGCTCACCGATCCGCGCGGGCTGGCGTTCGCGCAGCGCGAGCAGCAGCTCGACCTGCGCCATCGGCAGGGACTCCCACGGGTACTCGGAGCGGATACTGGTGCGTAGCACCCGGCGCAGCCGCGTGACCACCTCGGCCAGGGCCCCTGCGTCCGCGCTCAGGTGGGCCGAAGGTTCCCAGGACACTGCCGCCATCCGGGCAGCATACTCAGTAAACCGTCAACTACTCGGCGACCGATTATGTCGGTTACCGATACGATTAGTGGGTCTCGTCCGAGCACACCCTGCGACAAAGGATCCGAGCGACCCATGCATCTGGCGTACCTGCCGAGCCCGCCGCGCGGCGTCTGGTACCTCGGATTCGTGCCGATCCGGGCCTACGCGCTGTGCATCCTGCTGGGCATCGTGGTCGCGGTGTACTGGACCCAGCGCCGCTGGGCCGCCCGAGGCGGCAATGCCGAGGACGTGCTGGACATCGCGGTGTGGGCGGTGCCGTTCGGGATCGTCGGCGGCCGGCTCTACCACGTGATCACCGACCCGGAGCTGTACTTCGCCCCGGGCCAGCAGCCGATCCGGGCGCTGTTCATCTGGGACGGCGGGCTGGGCATCTGGGGCGCGGTCGCACTGGGCGCGGTGGGCGCGTGGATCGCCTGCCGCCGCGCGGGCATCCGGCTGGTCGACTTCGCCGACGCGTTGGCACCCGCCCTGGTGGTGGCCCAGGCCATCGGCCGCTGGGGCAACTACTTCAACCAGGAGCTCTACGGCCGCGCCAGCACGCTGCCGTGGGCGCTGGAGATCGACCCGGCGCACCGGCCCCCGGACACCCCCGACCTCGGCACCTACCAACCGACATTCCTCTACGAGTCGATCTGGGACGTCGGCGTCGCGGTGCTGCTGGTGTGGGCGCAGCGGCGGTTCCGGCTTGCCCCGGGCAGCCTGTTCGCGCTGTACGTGGCCGCGTATACGGTCGGTCGAGGCTGGATCGAGGCACTGCGGGTCGACCACGCCAACCACTTCCTCGGGCTGCGGCTGAACGACTGGACCAGCCTGCTGGTGTTCCTCGCCGCCGTGGCCGTGCTGTGGATTCGCCAGCGCCGGCTGGCGGTGGATTCCCGGCCGGAGGCCGCGGCGCGATGAGCACCCCGGGCTGGCTGACCGCGCTCGGCACCGAGCGGGCCCGGCCGGCCTGGCTGCGGGCATGGCCGCACGCGGGCTGGCTGGCGGTGGGCGCCGTGTGTTTCGGCGCGTTCATGGGACAGCTCGATGCCAGCATCGTGACGCTGACCTACCAGCCGCTGCGCGGGGCGTTCACCGCGTCCCTGGCCGAGGTGCAGTGGGTTTCGCTGGCCTACCTGCTGGGGCTCACCGCGCTGCTCATCCCGATCGGCCGGCTGGCCGACAGGCACGGCCGCAAGCTGACCTACCTCTATGGCTTCGTGGTGTTCACCGCCGCGTCGGCAGCCTGCGGGCTGGCCCCCTCGCTCGGCTGGCTGGTGGCCTTCCGGGTGGTGCAGGCGGTCGGCGCGGCGATGTTGCAGGCCAACAGCGTCGCGTTGGTCACCACCAGCGCTCCGGGCAACCAGATGCGGACCGCATTGGGTGTGCAGGCCGCCGCGCAGGCCCTCGGCCTGGCACTAGGTCCCACCGTCGGCGGCCTGCTGGTGTCCACGCTGGGTTGGCGGTGGGTGTTCGGCATCAACATCCCGGTGGGGGTGCTGGCCGTGATCGCCGGGGTCTATCTGCTGCCGCGCACCCACCATCGGGCCGCCGCGACCGGCTCGGACCTGACCGGCACGCTGCTGCTGGCCGCCGCGTCCACCAGCCTGCTGCTGGGCATCTCAGTGGCTTCCGGGCCTCGGTTGCCCAGCTCGGAGGTGATCGTCCTGCTCGCCGTCGCGGGCGCGGCCGCGGTGGGGTTCGTGGCCAGGCAGCGCCGCGCGTCCGCGCCGCTGGTCGACCTGGGGCTGCTGGCTCACCGGGACATCGCCGCGGGGCTGGTCGGGGCCCTGTCCGGCTACCTGGTGCTGTTCGGCCCGCTGGTGCTCATTCCGGTCGCTTTCGCCGACGCGGGCCTGTCCCAGCTGAGGGCCGGGCTGGTGCTCACCGCGCTGCCGGCCGGCTTCGCGCTTGCCGCGACGGTGGCCGACCGGCTACTGCCGAGCGGCTGGAGCGAGCGAACACGGGCGGTGGTGGGTTCCTCGATGAGCCTGCTCGCCCTGGTCTGGCTGCTCGAGGTGCCGCCGGTGAGCGGCTGGCTGCTCGCGCCCCTGGGCCTGCTGGGGGTGGCGCTGGGTCTGTTCACCCCGGCGAACAACGCACTCGTCATGGCGGCCATCCCCGGGCAGTCCGCCGCAACCGGTGGCGGGCTGGTCAACATGGCGCGAAGCCTGGGCACCGCGCTGGGCGTGGCGGTGGTGACGCTGGCACTGAACACCGGCGCCGGCTGGCCGCGGCCATCGACCGGCCTCGCGGTGCTGGTGCTGGCAGTCGTTTCGCTGGTCACCGTGGGTTCGGCATGGGCTCAGCGCGGCGCGGACGCGCCCTAATCAGCCGAACGAGCCGGCGCGGCGCGCTGAGTCGACCGCATTGAGTGACCCGTGCGCCGGGCCGGCCGCGGCATCCTCTGGACGAATGATCACAGGTGATCATCGAACCACGCCGCCCTGCCGCGGCGTATGGCGAAAGGCGGCTGCATGCGCGTCCGACGCACCATTCTCAGTGTGGCGACCGGTGCGATGGTTCTGGTGACCGGCATGGCGGTGACCGCCGGGGTGGCCGAGGCGGTCCCGGCCGGGACCACGGTCGCCCCAGCCGCCTCGACCGAGGCCGTCGCGCCAGCTCCGCGCCCGCCGGATCGGCGGGGCTTGGAGTTCAGCCGGGACCGGGTCCGGTTGCGCTCCGGCCCGCACGAGCGCGACCGGGTGGTCGGTGTGGGCCGACGCGGCGACCGGATCGAAGCGCTTGGCTCGACCCGAGGGGATCGGGTCCGGTGCGAGGGTCGGCGCCACTCGAGCGACCGCTGGGTCAAGGTCAGGGTCCGGGATCGGGACCGCCGGACCGGCGTGGTCGGCTGGGCCAGCGAGTGCTACGTGGACTACCGCCGCTGAGTCGGTTCCGGCTGGTCGGTGCCCTCGTTGCCGGATGCCGCGGCGGGGGCGTCGGTCGCCGGAGCGGCCAGCGCCGCCGGCTCGGGCAGCGCCGCCGACGCCTGGTCAGGGGCTCGGTCGGCTGATTCGGCTGGCCTGGTCTCGTCGGGCACACCGGACATCTCGGCCTTGAGAATCCGGACCGAGCGGCCCAGGCCCCGGGCCGCGTCCGGCAACCGCCGGGCGCCGAACAGCACGACCGCCACAACGATCACGATCAGCCAGTGGGTGGGGCTCAGCTCGCCCATCAGAATCAGCTCTTCTCGCTCGCGGTCAGATGAATCTGGCCATTGGCCACGGTCAGCGCCCGGCCAGCCAGCTGCCGGGAGCCGGACCCGCGCACGCCGGCAGGGCTGGCAGCCCGAGCCGTGCGGGGGAGCGGCACCGCGGCCGGCTTGGCTGCCGGGGCCGGCACGGCGACGGCGGCCGCCAGCCGGTCGACCCGCGGCACCAGCGGGACCAGGCCGAACCCGATGAGGAAGGACAGTAGGTGGCCCAGGTCGGCGATCTCCTGGTCTCTCACCAGCACCACGGCCAGGACGGCGGTGACCAGCACCGCCACGGCCAGCCGATACCGGCGCCGGGGTAGCCGGTGCAGCAGCAGACCGAAGCCGGCCAGCAACGCGTAGCTCACCCCGACGTCGGCGGCGTGCGCCACGGCCGGACTGAGCAGCCCGTGCCGCAGCAGGCAGGTGGTGGCGACCAGGGTGAGCAGGGTGGCGCCGATGTGCCCGGTGGCCAGCGCAACCAGCCACCGACCGGTGCCCAGCCATCGCTCCAGCGGCACCAACACAACCAGCAGGGCGGCCAGCGCACCGCAGCTCACCAGCGTGCTGGAGTCGATCCAGAAGGCAGAGCCGATGAGCACCTGGACCGGCACCCTGGCCATGTTGAACAGGTTGGTGGACTCACTGATCAGCAGGCGCTGACCCAGGTGATCGTCCACGGTGTCCAGGGTGAGCTGGGTGACCTGCAGGGTGAACAGGTAGATGAGCGTGCCCGGCGCGGCGCGCAGGTAGCTCCAGCCCTGGGCTGGCGCCCGGCCCAGAACATCCCGCCCCATCTCCATGCCTCCATCATCTACGCCCCCGCGACCAGCGGCTAAAGATCCACCCACCCAACCAAGAACGGCCTCAGGAACGAACCGGACCCCGCCGCCTCCAAGTACCCGCCGCCCCGATCACCAGCGCCCCCCGACTTCGCATACCTGAGGCACACTTCGCACAGTGCGTGCGGTATGCGAACTGCACCCTGGCTATGCGAAGTGGCGGGAAGTACGGCTCGGCGGCGGGCGCGAAGTGCGTGGTGTCCGGGTGGGGTGCGCGGCTAGGGTCGGCGGACAGCGCCAGCGTCGACGCGGAGGTGGCCATGAGCGGGGGAAACCGGGAGTTCCTCCTGGAGTTCGCCTGCTGGCTGCGCGAGTTCGGCCCGGCCGACGTGGCGCACCAGCCGCGCCGAGCCACCGACCGCACCGCGCCGGCCTCCGTCTGACCGCGGTGCCGGCGGTAGTCCAGGAGTTCGTCGGGCTGCCCTCTCCACTGGCGCCCAGGGCCGGCGCCGGCGGCCACCCGTGCCAGGGCGTCTACCACCGCCCGGCCCGGACCCGGCCGACCACGGCGTTCATCGCCACGCACTACAACGTGGACTTCGCCGAGCACTACCTGGCCGAGTACCTGGCCCGCCGCGGCTTTGGCTTCCTGGGCTGGAACACCCGGTTCCGGGGTGCCGAGGCGTACTTCCTGCTGGACCACGCGTTGGCCGAGATCGGCGTCGGGGTGCGCTGGCTGCGCGAGGTGGCCGGGGTGCAGCGGCTGGTGCTGCTGGGCAATTCCGGCGGCGGTTCGCTGATGGCCGCGTACCAGTCGCAGGCCGTGGAGCCGAACGTCACCCCGTCCGGTGGCAGGGCCGCCGACGCCATCGCCGACCTGCCGGCGGCGGACTGCTACGTCTCGCTGGCCGCGCACCCGGGCCGGCCGGATGTGTTCACCGCGTGGATGGACCCGTCGGTGCTGGACGAGGCCGACCCGCTGTCCGTGGACCCCGCGCTGGACCCGTTCGACCCGGCGCACGGGCCGCCGTTCAGCACGGAGTTCCAGCGCCGGTACCGGGACGCCCAGCGGGCCCGCAACGAGCGGATCACCGACTGGGCGCTGCGCCGGCTGGCCGAGCTGCGCGGCACCAGGGCTGTCGATCAGCTGTTCCATACCCCGAGGACGTGGGCCGACCTGCGCATGATCGACCCGAGCATCGAGCCGTCCGACCGACCGCCCCGGCACTGCTACCGGGGCGACCCGCTGGCCGCGAACTACGGGGTGTTCGGCGTGGGCGTGCAGTCCACCCTGCGCACCTGGCTGTCCATGTGGAGCCTGCGCACCTCGCAGTGCCGCGCCGGCCCGCACCTGGCCCGGATCACCCAGCCCGCGCTCGTGGTGCACGCGCGGGCGGACTCCGGGGTGTACGAGAGCGATGCGCGGGCCATCTTCGAGGCGCTGGCCAGCCCCGACCGGGAGCTGCACCTGCTCACCGGGGATCACTACTTCACCGAGCCGGCCGGGGCCAGGGACAACGTCGCGGACCTGATCGCCGGCTGGGTGGCCGGCCGGGGTGGGTAGCGCCCGGTCAGCGAGGCGGATCCACGGATCCGGCCAGCGCGTCGGACTCCCGATCGAAATGCCCGCCCGGTACGTCGGGCGGGACGTCCTCGTCGTCCAGGTGCGCGCGCAGCCACCGCTCGGAGGTGTGCACATGCACCAGCGCGGCGGCCATCGCCATCGCGGAATCCCGGTCGGCCAGCGCGGCGTAGATCGCGGCGTGCTGGGCCAGGGTCAGATGCACCGCGCCGCGGTCCACGGTGGCCCGCCAGGCCCGCGCGCGCAGGGTGCGGCTGGAGATGCCTTCCAGCATCGCGGTCAGCGCCTCGTTGCCGGTGGCCAGGCTCACCGACCGGTGGAACCCCGCGTCGTGCACGATCAGCAGTTCCACGTCGTCGGCGGCCGCCCGCATGGCCTCCAGATGGTGGCGCACCACGGCGAGCTGCTCCTCGGTGATCCGGCCGGCGGCGAGCGCGGTGGCGGCGGGTTCGAGCAGCCGGCGGATCTCCATCAGCTCCAGCAGCGTGCCGCCGCCCATCATCTCCACCGCGCTGCCCAGCCCGGCGAGCAGCAGACCCGGGGCCAGGCTGGTCACGTAGGTGCCGTCGCCCCGGCGCACGTCCAGCACGCCAGCTACCGCGAGCGCCTTGACCGCCTCCCGGACCGGCCCCCGGGACACTCCGAGTTCGCCGGCCAGCTCGAGCTCCGGGGGCAGCTTGGCACCTGCCGGGAAATGGCCGGACCGGACCAGCTCGCGGATCCGCGAGATGGCCTCGTCGGTCAGCGACATTCGACCAGACATGTGATGTCTACCCTTCGACGGTCGCCGTACATGGCTAGCGCGCAAGTTACTAGACACATGCGCGCCCGGACACGTAGAAAGACATCTGACGTATGAGCGGCGTGGCTCCGAGTGAGTTTGTGAGCGGATCTCTGAGCCGCCGCCGCGCCCCAGACGCATCGACGACGGAGGCTCAGCATGGTGTTGCGGGACGGCGGCGGTCCGACATCCGGCGAGGTGCCCGGTGGCTGAGGTGATCACGGCGGTGGAAGCCGCCGACATCCGGTTCCCCACCTCGCGGGAGCTGGACGGGTCGGATGCGATGAACCCGGAGCCGGACTACTCCGCGGCGTACGTGACCATCCGGACCAGCGCCGGGGAGGCCGGCTACGGCTTGGCCTTCACCATCGGTCGCGGCAACGACGTGCAGGTGGCCGCGGTGCGCGCGCTGGAGCCGTTGGTGCTGGGGCTTCCGGTCGACGAGGTGTGCGCCGACCTCGGCGAGTTCTCCCGGCGGCTGTCCTGGGACAGCCAACTGCGCTGGCTGGGCCCGGAGAAGGGCGTGATGCACATGGCCGCCGGCGCGGTGGTGAACGCCGCCTGGGATCTGCGGGCCCGCCGGGAGGGCAAGCCGGTCTGGCGGCTGCTGGCCGAGCTGTCCCCGGTCGAGTTGGTCGACCTGGTCGACTTCCGCTACCTCGAGGACGCCCTGACCCGGGACGAGGCGCTGGAGATCCTGCGCGCCGCCGAGCCGCGCCGAGCCGAGCGGCAGGCTGACCTGCTGGCCCGGGGCTACCCCGCGTACACCACCACGCCCGGTTGGCTGGGCTACACCGACGAGAAGCTGGCCCGGCTGTCCCGGGAGGCGGTGGCCGAGGGCTTCACCCAGATCAAGCTGAAGGTGGGCGCCGACCTCGAGCAGGACGTTCGGCGGGTGCGGCTGGCCAGGGAGACCCTCGGGCCGGACATCCGGATCGCCGTGGACGCGAACCAGACCTGGGGCGTGGCGCAGGCCATCGAGTGGATGCGGCGGCTGGCGCCCTATGACCCGTACTGGATCGAGGAGCCGACCTCGCCGGACGACATCCTGGGCCACGCGGCGATCCGCAAGGCGGTGGCCCCGATCAAGGTTGCCACCGGGGAGCACACCCACAATCGGGTGATGTTCAAGCAGCTGCTGCAGGCCGGTGCGATCGACATCCTGCAATTGGACGCGGCTCGGGTCGGCGGGGTCACCGAGAACATTGCCATCCTGTTGCTGGCCGCGAAGTTCGGTGTCCCGGTGTGTCCGCACGCCGGCGGGGTCGGGCTGTGCGAGATGGTCCAGCACCTGTCGATGTTCGATTATGTCGCTGTGAGTGGCACTCAACGCGATCGGGTGATCGAATACGTGGACCATCTGCACGAGCATTTTGTGGACCCGGTGCGGCTGAGCGCTGGCCGCTACCTGGCGCCGACCGAGCCGGGGCTGGGTGCGCGGCTGAAGGAGGAGACGCTGGCCGAGTATCGGTTCCCGGATGGCCCGGTATGGCGTGACGAGTTGCCGGTTGCTGCACCGAACAAGGGAGTGGGTGAGCAGTGAGCGAGGGGCTGGAGTTCGACGGGTTGTCCGCGGTGGTCACCGGTGGTGCGTCCGGGATCGGCCTGGCCGCCGCGTCGCTGCTGGCCCGCCGGGGTGCCCGGGTGGCCACCCTGGACCTGGAGCCCAAGGTTCCGGAGCCGCTGATCGGGATTCGCGCTGACGTCTCGGACGACGCCTCGGTGCGTGCCGGGGTGGCCGAGGCGGCCGAGCGGCTGGGCGGCATCGACATCGTGGTGAACAACGCCGGCATCGGCGCGCAGGGCAGCGTGGAGGACAACTCGGACGACGAGTGGCGGCGGGTCTTCGAGATCAACGTGCTCGGCATGGTGCGGGTGAGTCGGGCCGCGCTGCCGTACCTGCGGCGTTCCGCGCACGGTGCGATCGTGAACACCTGCTCGATCGCGGCCACCGCCGGCCTGCCGCAGCGGGCGGTCTACTCGGCCTCCAAGGGCGCGGTGCTCTCGCTGACCAGGGCGATGGCCGCCGACCTGGTCACCGAGGGTATCCGGGTGACGTGTGTGAATCCGGGCACCGCGCACACCCCGTGGATCGGCCGGCTGCTCGCCGCCACCGACGATCCGGATGCGGAGCTGGCCGCCCTCGCGGCGCGGCAACCGATGGGCCGGCTGGTCTCCGCCGAGGAGGTGGCCTCGGCGATCGGTTACCTGGCCAGCCCCGACTCCGGCGCCACCACCGGCACCGATCTCGCGGTTGACGGGGGAATGTTCGGACTGCGGGTGCGACCGAGGCCAGCGAGCTCCAGCTGATCAACAGGGGGATGCCATGAAGCGAAAGTTACTGAGCGTGGCTGTGGCCTGCGCGCTGACGTCGGTCCTGGTGGCCGGCTGCGGGAGCGATACAGCCAACACCGCCTTCGGGGTGGACTATCCGCGCTCGGATACCGACTTCTGGAACTCCTACATCAAGTTCGTTCCGCTGTACTCCGTGCAGCTGAGCATGCA
>Ga0193743_1002191_pt1 | contig 14017 bp, 10 predicted proteins | sample L2c2metaG_FD_143038 | JGI IMG/M metagenome (GOLD analysis project Ga0193743, IMG submission 143038) | Soil microbial communities from a riparian zone of the East river system, Colorado, United States - L2c2 | ecosystem: Environmental > Terrestrial > Soil > Riparian zone | place: USA: East River... | reverse complement strand
GTCGGCGGCCATGTGCCTCAGCGCATCGATCAAGCCGACGTCCATTTCCGATGCTGGCGCAGCGGCGCCGATCTTGTCCCCGGGAGCTGGCGGCAACTGCCGCGGCGCGGCCAGGAGCTCGAATATTGCGACGAGGAGCGCTGCGGCGGCCTCGTCGAGGTTAAACCGGACCGGCGCGATCGCCACGGCGACCCAGGATTCGAGAGCGGCCTGGAGGTCGGACAGAGCTCGCGGTGTTGGCGTGCTGGCGACGCATTCGGGTAGGACGGGATTCGACGTCTCAACGTCACGCCGTGGGGGGGTCGACGCCTGCGACCACCCGCAGCGGTGATCGGGCGAGACTTCAAGGCTCAGAGTTGGGGCAGGCATTGAACTGGGTCTCCATCCGCTGGCGGCGGCGGTGGCTGACTGCTCGAGCGGTCGGTCGGGTCAGAGCACGGCGGCCGAGAACCACGGGACGATCGGCATCCTGGGTTTTGCGGTCGGCACGGGCGGTGAAGTCACGCGCTGGCGCAAGACCCATTCTTGTGCCACGGTGGGGCCTCCGGCGTCTGCCGGAGGCCCCTCCCGAAGGAACCTCTCGCCGATTAGCGGCTGATCCCTTCGGGCGCGACGTCACAGCTCGGCGTCGGCACCGCCATCGCTTGAGGCGAAGGCAACGCCGCCCGCGGCCGACGTGGCAAGGCCGCTGGTGTTGACCACGTTCTGGAGCGGTGCGTAGGTCTGCAGACCGTTGCCGATGCCGAAGTTGCCGGCCGAGACGATGTTGGTGCCGCCAGGTCCACCGTCGTGGCGGTTGCCACCTCGCCCGTGGTAGTCCTTGCCGTGCCGGTGATCGTCGCCATGACGACCGGCGTCGTCGTCGCTGTTACCACGGTAGTGGCGCTGGTCGCCTTCGTTGGCGGGCCTCGGCGCTGCTTGCTGGCCGCCGAGACCGCCGACGACCGGCAGGCCGGCGAGAACGGGGAGCTCTCCGACCAGTGGAAGGTTCTCCTCACGAGCGGACTCGATGTCGGCGCTAGCCCCGCCGTCGCAGGAGGCGAAGGCGACACCAGCGCCAGCGGACGTCGAGTTGCCGCAGGCGGTCGTGAGGATCTGAAGCGGCGCGTAGGTCTGGACACCGTTTGCGAGGCCGAAGTTCCCCGCGGTGATGATGTTGGTGCCGCCGCCTCCGTGGCGGCCGCCGCTTTCGATGTTGGCGCTGGCGCCGTCGTCGCAGGATGCGAACGCGACGGCCCCGGCCGCGGGGGTGGCAAGCCCGCACGTGTTGGTCACCGTCTGGATCGGCGTGTAGGTCTGCACGCCGTTGCCGATACCGGAGTTCCAGCCGCTGTACAGGTCACCGCCGCCATTGTGCGCGCTCTCGATGTCCGCACTGGCGCCACCGTCGCAGGATGCGAAGGCGACACCGCCAATGGCAGGGATGGAGTTGCCGCACAGGTTGATGGCCGTCTGAACAGGGGCGTAGACCTGGAGCCCGTTGCCAATGCCGTAGTTGCCCGAGGACACGATGTTGGTCGCGGCATCGCGCCACGGGCCCTTGGCCTTCGAGTTCTCGTCAGCGGTCTGTGATGCGCGGGCGGCGTAGTCACCACTCGGCCGGCCGTTCTCGTCATCGCCGATCGACGCGTCTGCGCCGCCGTCACAGCCGGCGTACGCGACGCTTGCGGCGGCCGAGGTGGCCAGCCCGCACGTGTTGGTCACCGTCTGCAAAGGTGTGTAGGTCTGCAGACCGTTTCCGATCCCGAAGTTGCCGGTGCTAACGAGGTCGCCGGAGCCGAAAGCAGAGTTGTTAGCCGATGCGCCGCCATCGCAGGCGGCGAACGCGACGCCGCCGGCAGCGGGGGTCGCGTTCCCGCACACGTTGGTGACGGTCTGCACCGGAGCGATGACCTGGAGGCCGTTGCCGATCCCGAAGTTGTCGCTAGAGATGATGTCAGCGTGCGCTGCCGCCTGCGAGACGAGCAGCCCGCCGGCGGCGAGCACGCCCACGCTAAAAGACTTACGAACCCAAGTCTTCATGGTTGATGAATGTGCCTTTCTTTCTGTCGTTCCCAACATGAGTGCTGGATTGGTGTTGCGCGTGGTTGCCCGTTCCGCTCATTCGGAACGGCACGGCGGAGCAGGCACGGCGGAGCAGGGGTACGCATACGTTGCGCCGCTGCCTGCCATGCATGCCTTACCGAAGGTGCTGCATTGCTCGCCGCTGCTGTCGCGGGAAGTGACCTTGTGACTTTGCCGCGCGCTAAGGCGGTCCATGTGGACGTCGGCGGGTCCCGCCCGTTCGATCCAACGGTGCGGGCCAGTCACTAGGAGGGCGAGACCCGTCGAGAATCTCGGCCCCATTGCCGAGCATCCCGACGGCTACGGCGGCCCGGAGCCGGTGGATCGCCACCGTCCTGATTGGCCGTCGTATCAGGAACGGCAGTGGTAACGCCGTCCCACACGGATCCCGGACTGCCGCCCGGGCAAGACCCGCGTGCTGTACCCGGCTTCAAGCCGGCCGGCAGAGCGTAGGACCCAACAGTGGTGCCCCCGCCACCGGCAACACGGCCGGCGTCAACCGGATGCCGCGGGGCCGACTGACCGCCAGTTATGCTTTGGTTACCCAGTGCGAGCATGCCAGGCGAACGGCCGGCCGTATTGTGCTGGTCGCCGAAGGGACCCATCGGACCTAGGGAAAAAAGCCCCTGCACGTGAGACGGCGGCACCGCAACAGTGGCGCCTGGCGCATCCCCCGGGCCGCCGTGCACCGCACATGCCGCAGCCGTACACGACGTCGCTATGCCTCCGGCGTCCCTCGCTTCAATGGTTCGCGTTCCCAAACGCGGACCCTTCGCCGTGCGTCTCTCCTTATGAAGCGACCAAGAGGCGCTCCCGCGACGGCGCTCAACGACCGGCGCTGCCATGACTCACTCCCCTCTATCGCAGGTCACACTGCGAACAATGTCTTAATTACGGCTTCTGGGGGGATAACGACTGGTTCTGCCAGTGGTCACGGTAGACCAAGGGGCGAACGTCGTGGCTCGCTCAGCGCGCGGCGGCGCCGCGATCGAGCTAGACCGGAGTGGGCCAGACAGCTACGCGAGGGGGTCTTGATCATCTAGATTCACCACGATTCCCGTCGCCCGCTCTCTTCCTCTTCGTCCCGGGTCGGAGATGCGTCGTAGGCTCCATCTCGCAGGTGACGGGCGGGAGGCTGAGGTGGCCGAGACGATGCTGGCCGAAGTGATGGCGGAGCTGGCCGGGCTCGAGGACCCGAGGGCACGCGAGGTGAACGAGAGACACGGTGACGATCACGGTGTCAACCTCGGCAAGTTGCGTGCGCTCGCGAAACGGCTGAAGACGCAACAAGAACTCGCGGGCCAGCTCTGGGATACGCAAGACACCGCGGCGCGACTGCTGGCGATCCTGATCTGTCGCCCGAAGGCGTTCCAGCGTGACCAGTTGGACGTCATGATGCGCGAGGCGCGCGGTTCCAAGGTGCACGACTGGCTCGTGAACTACGTGGTGAAGAAGAACCCGCATGCCGAAGAGCTGCGCGTGGCCTGGTTCGCCGATCCGGATCCCGTGGTCGCGAGTGCCGGCTGGGCGCTGACCACCGAACGCGTGGCGAAGACGCCCGCGGGCCTCGACCTCGTGGGACTGCTTGACGTCATCGAGGCAGAGATGAAAGCCGCCCCTGATCGCCTGCAGTGGGCGATGAACCATTGCCTGGCTCAAATCGGGATCGAGCGCGCCGAGCACCGCGCCCGGGCGATCGGCATCGGCGAGCGCCTGGCGGTGCTCAAGGACTACCCGACATCCCCGGGCTGCACCTCCCCGTTCGCACCCACCTGGATCAGCGAGATGGTGGGCCGGCAGGTCATGCAGAATCGCTGACTCGGCCGGCAGCCGCTCCCGGACCTGGTTCGATCCGGGAGCGGCCCCGCCGGTCAGTCGAGCGCGGCGAACATGCCCGGCTCGTAGGTGCCGCCCTGCTGGTGCACGATCACGCCCATCCGGGTGGCGGCGTTGATCAGCGAGACCAGGCAGATCAGCGTGCCGACCTCATCGTCGTCGTAGTGCTTGCGCACCGCGGCCCAGGTCTCGTCGGATACGCCCTGGGCGGCGTCGGCGAGGCGGGTGCTCTCCTCGGCGAACGCCAGCGCGGCGCGTTCGGCCTCGGTGAACACGCTGGTGTGCCGCCAGGCGGCGACCAGGTTGATCCGGACCGCGGTCTCACCGGCCGCAGCGGCCTCCTTGGTGTGGACGTCGACACACCAACCGCAGCCGTTGATCTGGCTCGCGCGCAGCGACACTAGCTCCTGGGTGGTCTTGGACAGGGTCGACTGTTCGAGGACCTTCGAGGCGCTGAAGAACCGCTTGGCGGCCTTCGCGGCGGTCGGGCTGTCGAACAGGTTGAAACGGGGTTCCATGACTTCGTCCTCACTCGTGTTGGTGGCGTGCGGCCGCAACGAACACAAGATGCCGACTACCCCGTCCGTGTGACATCGCTGTGGTGTGACCCGCGCCATCGACCGGCGGGCGGCGTCTCCTGTGCGACACAGTCGCGGGCGACGGGCCGGATCCGGCGATACTGGCCAGACCACGAGATCGAGGGGGCCTGGATGCTGTCCGAAGCGCTCGCCGCGTTGGCGACCAGTGGTGGCACGGTGCTCGCGGGGGCGATCGCCACGGATGCGTGGAAAGTGGCTCGCGACGGCATCGGCCGGCTACTCGGGAAGACAGGCCCGGAGAGCCGCGCCGCGGTCGAGGCGCAGATGGACGCCAACGTCGCGCTGGTGGAGCGGTCGTCGGATCCAGAGCGGGCCCGGCAGGCGCTGACCCCGATGTGGCAGCTACAGCTCACGCAGCTACTCGAGGAAAATCCCGAGCTGGAAGCCGATCTTCGCCAACTCGTCCGCAGCATCGAGGCGGCCCTGCCGGCTCAGCAACAGCAGTGGGTGCAGATGAACGTCGCCCGCGACAACTCGCGGCTGTTCGCCGTGCAAGGCGGCAACATCGTCTACCACGAGGGTCCGGGTCCACCGTCCGATCAGGACCGCGACGGATGAACCGCTCGGGACTGGTCAAGGACCTCGGACGCAAGCGGCGCTAGGTGTTCCGTGCCCTGCCGATGACGCGTCGGACCAGGGAGACGATGGTCCACGGCAGGGTGACCACGAACACCACGGCGCCGACCACGATCGCCACAAGTATCAGCAGGATCACGCCGATGAACAGGACCGGGCCAGACGTCAGTCCCAGTCGGTCCATGATGGAGGGTCCAAGCCCGTACCGGCTCAATCGCCTGCGCAACTTGGCCTGCACCAGGGGTGCCAGGTGCAGCTGGTCCTCCAGGGACCGAGCCGCCTTCCGCTCCATCTTGAAGACGTACGGTGCCTGCCGGGCGAGCTGGTCATACTGCGCGACGGCGGCCTGCGCGGTCCGCTCGCCCTCGGCGTAGTCGCCGCTCTGGCCTTGCGCCGTGGCCAGCAGGCTCAGGGCGCGCGCCAGCGCGGGTTGGTGGAAGGCCGGCGCGCGGTTGGCCAGCGGCCGCAGCACTGTCACCAGCTCCTCCGCGACCTCGGCGGCCGAGGCGGCCTGTCCCAGCCCTAGGTAGGTCACCGCCTCGACGTGCAGAACGGCGGCGAGCTGCGGCTGGTAGGTGTCCGGATCGGCGGAGGCCAGCGTCCGGTAGATACCCGCCGCGTCGCCCAGCGGATCGCGGGCGTCCAGCGGCGCGGTCTGCGCCAAGATCCTGCCGAGATGCGCCAGGCCCGCGGCCTGATCCGCCCGGCTGCCGCCGTCCCGCAGCGCGGCGACGGTCGCCAGCGCCTTGGCCGTCGGATCCTCCACACTGGCCAGCCCCGCCCGAATCGAGCCCGCTTCCCGCTCCGCGGCGATCGCCGGTCGGTCACGGCCGAGGTTTCGCAACGTGGTGGCGAGGTTCTCCACGGAGTCCGCCAGGTCGGACCGCCAGGAAGGATCGGTCGCGGCGAGCTGCCGCCGCAGCGTCACCGCCTCCTCGATGACGGCGAGCGCCTTTCGGTTCTGGCCCGCCGACGACAACGCGACACTGTGGTTGTTGAGCGCCTTGCTCAGGCCGCCGAGGTAGCTGTCGGGTCGGTCGGCGGCCAGCCAGCGGAAGATCTCGACAGCCTCGGCCGCCAGTGCGACGGCCTGCTCCGGCTGGGTCGGCGGCAACGTGCCGGCCAGGTTGACCAGGACCAGACCGAGGAACTGGCGGTTGGCCGCCGGGTTCGCCTCCATCAGCCCGCGCAGTTTGGCCTCGGCCTCCTGGAGCACCGCGACCGCCTCGGCGGCGTGGCCCAGCGCGGTCAACCGCATGCCGAGGTTGTTCAGAGCCAGGGCGAGGGCCTGCTCGTACGCGTACGGGTTGGTCTCGGCAAGCCGGCGGCGAATGGCCACCGCATCCCGGATGACCGTCAGCGCGTCGTGGCGCCTGCCGGTCGACGCCTGGGCGTTCCCGAGGTTGTTGAGGGAGGTGGCCAGGTCGGGCAGGAACGCGTCGGGATCCTGCTCGGCGAGCTCGCGCCGGATCGTGACCGCCTCCAGGGCCGCGGCCGCACCCTCGGCGGGCCGGCCGATCTCCAGCAGCCGGATGGTGAGGCTGTTGAGCGCGGCCGCGAGGTCGGGGCGGTCGGCGTCGGTGAGCCGCCGGTAGATGGCCACGGCTTCCTCGGTCTGGGCGAGCGCCTGCGCCATCCGGGTCGGCTCCGGTCTGGTGGACTCACGGCCGAGCAGGTGCAGCGCGTCGGCCAACCGCGGCAGATAGCCGTCGTTGCCCTGGTCGACCAGGTCGCGGTAGATGTCAACGGCGCGAGCGACGGCCGCCTCGGCTTCGACCCGGCGGCCGAGCCCACTGAGCGCCCGGCTCTGCTCGTATGCGCCGGCGGCCGCCACCGCCCCGCCTTCGTCGGCCAGCGCCGCGGCCCGCAGCGCGGCGTCGAGTGCGGGCTCGAGCAGGCCGGCGTTGACGTAGCGGCGCGCGAGTGTCACGAACTGGCGGGCGAGCGGCTCACCGGTCAAGCCCGAAGCGGCCGCCTGATCGGTGCGACGTCGCGTGATCGCGGCGATGCCGAGGTCAAGGTCGGCCTGGCCGCGGTCGGGCAGCAGCGGATCGAGCGCGGCCAGCACCGCCGGGTCGAGATCTTCGACGTCGGCCAGGACGGTGAGCGTGCCGCTACCGCCGCTGAGTGCGAGCTCCGGCGCGTCGCGCAGCACCGCCGCGAGGTGTTCGGCCACATGCGGCCAACGGCCCGGCGCGGCCGCTGCCGCCAGGAAGGTCAGCGCTCTTCCGGCGTACGTCGTCGCACCGTCCCGCACCAAGGTCGCCATGGTGGAGGGCGCCCATGGTCGGGAATGGTGACCGTGCGCCGGGTGGCCCGGCAGCGTCAACGCCAGGAAGTCCTCGGCCAGCCGGTCCGGATACAGCGGTTCCAACGCGGTGACGGGCTCCGTCGGGGGGTAGCAGCGCGCGTGGTCGGCCAACAACCGGTCCGGGTGGCCGGGCAGATCGAGCGACCCCAGGATCTGGACACCATGGTCGTACGCGGTGGCGCCGGTGAGCGCCGCCGTGAACACCAGCCGCGTCATCTCCGCCGGGGCGGTCTCGAACTCCAGGCCGTCCACTCTGGATTCGTAGAGCCGGTGCCAGTGCCCGTCCTCCCGGTCGAGGAGGTAGGCCGACAGCGCGGCCGGGTCATCAGCCACCTCGGAACTCCGGTCGTGGGCGTCCACCGCGACCAACGCCGCCATGTGCACGGTGAGCGTCAGGCCGAACGCGGGGTCGTCGAGACGTGCGGGCACGGCGACGGTCTCCGGCGCGACGCCGTAACGGGAGGCGAAGGCGTCGCGGGCCGCCACGAACATCCGCTTCCGGTCGGCGGGCAGCGGCCCGAGCGGCAGGACCTCCATGGAGCCGTCGAGCTCCTCGATCGCCGATCGGATCGCGCGAGCGGCATACGGGGAGCGCGCCAGCAGGAGCAGCCGCGTCGGCACACCCTGGTGCAGGACGGCGTTGCTCAGCAGCCAGGCCAAGTGCGTCAACGGCCACCGGTCGGCGTAGTCGACGACCATGAGCAGGCCGGCGACATCGTCCAAGGTCAGGTCCTGGCTGCCCGGCGGTGGGATCACCGAGCCGGGTCCGTGGCGGGCGTCCACCACCTTCCACCCGGCGGCGGCGCTCGCGTCCGCGAACTCGGCGGCCAACCGGGTCTTTCCCGAGCCGCCCGGCCCGTGCAGCAGGAGCGCGGACATCCCAGTGCCGTTGCGCCAGGCGCTCAGCCGGGCCGTCTCGCTGTCCCGCCCGGTGAACGGCACGATGCGGTGCCGGGCGTTGAGCAGACGGCTGGGCTGATCGGGCAGCCAGGCAGGATTCTTCGGGGCCGCCGGCTGACGGCGGGTGAGCACGTACACGGGGCCGCGGTCCTGGAAGACGTGCAGGTCCGCGCCGATGAGGCCATACGCGAATCCACTCTCGACCTTGACGACCTGAGTGACCGACACGCCAACCTCCAGCGGCCGCGCGGGCGGCGCCCACGCGCCACGGTCAGCGTATCGCCGCCCGACGCGGTAGCCGACGAGGTGGCCGCCATCATCCGCTGCGGCACCTCGTAGAACGCGGCCTACGCGGGGACGGCTTTGGCCACCGCGGCGGCGGGCAACGTGGCTGCTGGCGCCAGGAACACCTGACCGCCGTCGCCGGCCAGTTGGCGTAACCGGGCGTCGGCCGCAGAGTCCGAGGCGATGAGGTGCGGCCCGTAGACGGCAGGCGTGCCGGCGCTCGTGGTCACCTCGCCGGTTGGGTGCACCACCGACATCGAGAACGACAGGCCGGAATTGTCGAGGGTCCAGCCCAGCGGCACGACCCGGCCATGATCGCAAGGCAGCGGCACCTTGTGCTCGCGACTGGTCTCGACCTCCACGAAGCGCACCTCGTCGACGCACGAATCCTGTTTGTTCAGCAGCTTCACCCGCGCGAAGGACAACCACCTGCCGTCGGCGGACCAACGCACGTGGGTGAAGGTCAACTGGCCCAGGTGCAGCGTCTTGCGGCCGGCGACCGTGTCGTAGAGCCAGAAGTCGAAGACCTGCGGCAACTCGCCGAGGCGCTCGACCGAGAGGATCGCCCAGCGCAGGTCCGGCGACACCGTATGAAGGTTGCCCTCCACCGTCCGGTAGTCACCGGTGGCCGGATTGATCATGTGAGAATTGCCGTTGCCGGCGCCGATCGGCATGCCGTAGCCCGCGACGATCTGCCGACCCGTGCCGACAGCCACCGAAGCGGGCGCCGGCGAGACGATCGGCGACGTGGCGTCGGGGCCGATGTAGCCGAGCCGCCAGAGCACAGCGACCGCCGCCAGCACCACCACCGCCACCGCGCCGGCTCCCACCCGCCTGCTACCCGAGGCCAGATCCATGGCCGGATCCTCCTCGCCGACGAAGAAGTCCGCTGCCCCGGGGGCGATTCAACTAAGCGTCGGGCAGGGCCGGCAATTCCTGGGAGGCCTCGTAGCCCGCGACCTCGTCGATCCGCCGGGCGTGCCGTTCGGCGCCCGAGAACGGCGTCGACAGGAACGCCTCGACCAGCGCCGTCGCCTCGTCGAGCGTGTGCTGCCGGGCCCCGACCCCGGCCACGTTCGCGTCGTTGTGGGCGCGGGACAGCTGCGCGGTGTCCTGGTTCCAGATCAGCGCGGCCCGTACCCCCTTGATCTTGTTGGCCGCGATCTGTTCGCCGTTGCCGGAGCCGCCGATCACGATGCCCAGGCTGCCCTGGTCGGCGACCACCCGGGCGCCGGTGTGCAGGCAGAACGTCGGGTAGTCGTCGCCCGCGTCGTAGGTGTGCGCACCGATGTCGACCACGTCGTAGCCCTGCGTCGCGAGGTGGGTGACCAGGTGGGACTTGAGCTCGAAGCCGGCGTGGTCGGAGCCGAGGTAGACGCGCATGGTCAGCAGTCTTTCAGTGCGTGGCGAGCTCCGCGAGCACCAGGCCACCTCGCGCCTTCGGGGTGAACCAGGTGCTCTTTCGTGGCATCTTGGCCCGCGCCAGGTTGACCGCGACGAAGTCGTCGACGGTGACCGGCGCGATCAGGATCGCCAGCTCGGCGCGGCCGGCGTCGACCTCGGTCACGAGCCACGACGCGGGGTAGTCGCCACCCACATAGGTGATCCGCTTGTCACCTGGCTCGAGCCCGAGCGCGTCGCGCAGGATGACCCGCTCGACCAGCGCGTGGTCGAGGTTGTCGACCGGGCCGGCGCCGGCAAGATGCGGCAGCGTGACGGCGTGCGCTTGGCCTGCGGCGTACACGATGACCGATGTGGGGTTGAGATCCGTCGTCGGGGTGATCACGGCGCCGGCGGCACGCAACGCGTCGAGCAGCTCGGCCGGGGTGCTGGTCAGCTCGCTGACCAGGCGGTTGTAGGGCTGGATCGCGACCGACGCGGGCGTGGTGATCACGGCGAGGAAGCGCGGCAGGTTGCCGAGCTGGGCGGCCAGGCTGCGGTGGTTGCCGTCGGCGACGACCAGGTCGCCGCCGCCGGCCAGGGCGAGCAGTTCGTCCTGGGTCGCGCCGGGGCCGAGCGGCCAGATCGCGTGGGTGCGGCCGGCCTGGTCGAGGTCGGTCGCCGCGGGCGCGCCGGCCGCGTCGCATGCCGCGGCGAGGGCGGCCTGCAGCGCCGCGCCACGACCGGTCTGCAGCAGGAGTACGGGCGACAGCAGGTGCCCGACCGCCTCGGCGAGGGCGACCCGCTCGCGCACCTTCTCGATGAACACGTCTTCGTTGCGGATCACCAGGCCGGGCTCGTCGGCGCTGGTCGAGATCTGGTCGGTGTCGACCGTGGCGAACATGCCGTAAGCCGGCTCGTCACCGACAGCGGTGATCCGGTAGAGCACGACCACCCCATCGGCGGGGGTGTAGCTGCCGTCGTCCTTGGCGTCGGCGAGCCGCTGGGCGGCCGCGGCCAGAGAGTCGAGGAACGAAACGCCCGCGGCGCCCGGCGCGCGGTGCGGCATCTCGATCGCGAGCGCGCTGCGCGGGTTGGCGGCGATGATCGCGGTGATCTCGTTGTCGTCGGCGAACTCGTCGTAGTTCTGCGCGCCGGTGCCGCCGGTGGTGATCCAGGCCCGGGCGATCGGGTGCACGATCGTCATGTCCGAAACGCTACCGATGGGCGTTGGCGTGACGCCCGACACCCGGCGGCTGTCTCAGGCTCTGGCCGCGACCGGCGTTTCGCGCGGAAACGGCACCAGCATGTCGAGACGATCAAGGGCGGTCGGGGTCTTCTCCGAGCTGGCAGGTGCGGGAAGGCCCGGGAGCGCGGCGACCGCGTCGGTGCCGCAGGGCGCCGCACCGACCAGGATCGGCGGGGCGAGCAGATCGGCGCAGTGGTCGGGCAGGGCCGGGGCGAGTGTTTCCCAGCGGCCTTCGTCGACAGACCAGTAGGCGGCGCCGATGCTCTCGGCGATCTGATCGGACATGGGGCGATCCTTCGATGCGTTGGGTGCGACCGGAAGACGTCGTGCCGCGCCAGCGGCACGACGTCTGAGGACCTAAGAAGCTTGGTCGGACACCCTACGCAACGAATCGGTCGGCTAGCCGGAAAGGGTCCGATCAGTCGAAAATCGGACCCACATCGCGGGTCCGCTTGAGCTCGAAGAAGCCAGGGGTACTGGTGACCAGCAGCACGCCGTCCCAGAGCCGGCCGGCAGCCTCGCCCTTGGGCGCCGGCGTGACGACCGGGCCGAAGATCGCGACCCGACCGCCGTCGGGGCCGGGCGCGTGGATCACCGGCGTGCCGACGTCCATGCCGACCGGCTTCATCCCGGCCTCGTGGCTGGCCCGCACCGCCTCGTCGTAGTCGGTGCTCTCACCGGCGGCGACCAGCGCGGTGTCCAGGCCGGCCTCGGCCAGCGCGGCCGCGTACAACTCCGGTCCGCGCTCCTGCTTTTGCAGGTGGATGCGGGTGCCGAGGGCGGTGTAGAGGTCACGCAGCACCCCGGTGCCGTATTTCTGCTCAGCGGCGATGCAGATCCGCACCGGCGCCCAGGCGGTGCGCAGGAACTTGACGTAGTTCTCGTCGAGGTCCCGGCCGTCGTTGAGCACGGCCAGGCTCATTACCCGGAAGGTGACGTCGAGGTCGCGGACCTTCTCCACTTCCAGCAGCCAGCGGGACGTGATCCAGGCCCAGGGGCAGGCGGGGTCGAAATACATGTCGACGCTTTGACGATCGGACACGGCGTAAGCCTTCCACGGGTGGGGGTACGTACCCTGATATTCACCCTCGTCCGACCCTATCCGCACCTGGAGCGGTCAGTGACGTGGGTTACCGTGGTTCGCTCTGGCGGGCATGGAAGACTCGACTGAACTGCCGGTGTCGCGGGCCAAAAGCCCAGCCAAACGAGCGCTGGCGAACCAAAGCGTGAAACGGAGAACAGACTGTGGCTGGTGTGCGCAACCTGACCCAGGCGGAGGCGGCCGAGCGGGCCCGACTGCTCGACATCACTTCCTACGACATCAGTCTGGATCTGGCGTCGGCCGGTCAGGGCGACGCGCGCACGTTCCGCTCGACCACCACGATCGTGTTCGACTGTCGCGAGCCCGGCGCCACCACGTTCATCGAGTTGGCCGCCGCGTCGGTGCGCTCTGCAACCCTCAACGGGGACGCGGTCGACACCAGCGGCTGGGCCGCCGACAAGGGCCTTACTGTCACCGGCTTGGCCGCCGCCAACGAGCTCGTCGTCGACGCCGACTTCAACTATTCGACGTCCGGCCAGGGCCTGCACCGCAGCGTCGACCCGGTCGACGGCGAGACCTATCTCTACAGCCAGTTCGAAACCGCCGACGCGCAGCGCGTGTACGCGTCCTTCGACCAGCCCGATCTCAAGTCGGTCTACACCTGGCACGCGACGGTCCCGTCGCATTGGAATGTCGTCTCCAACACGCCCGTCGACCGCGTCGACACGGTCGACGACGACGTCAAGACCGTCCACTTCGCGCTGTCGGAGCGGATGTCGACCTACATCACCGCGCTGTGCGCGGGCCCCTACCACGAGGTGCGGTTCGAGCACGACGGCATCGACCTCGGTTATTACTGCCGGGCCAGCATGGCGCAATACTTCGACGCCGAAGCACTCAACCTGATCACCACGCAGGGCTTCGACTTCTACCACGCCAACTTCGGCGTCCGTTACCCGCTGCCGAAGTACGACCAGCTCTGGGTCCCCGACTTCAACGCCGGCGCGATGGAGAACTTCGGCTGCGTCACGCACGCCGAGTCGGCCTACGTCTACCGGTCGCAGGTCACCGACTTCGAATACGAGCAGCGCGCCAACACGATCCTGCACGAGCTGGCCCACATGTGGTTCGGCGACCTGGTGACCATGCGCTGGTGGAACGACCTGTGGCTGAATGAGTCGTTCGCCGAGTGGGCGAGCCACTGGTGCAACACGCACGCCACGCGCTTCACCGACGCCTGGACGACGTTCCTGTCGATCCGCAAGAACTGGGGCTACCGGCAGGACCAGCTCAGCTCGACCCACCCGGTCTACTGCGAGATGCCCGACCTGGAAGCGGTCGAGGTCAACTTCGACGGCATCACCTACGCCAAGGGCGCGTCGGTCATCAAGCAGTTGGTGGCGTACGTCGGTCTCGACCCGTTCCTGGCCGGGCTGCGCGCCTACTTCGCGAAGCACGCGTGGGGCAACGCGACCTTCGACGACCTGCTCAGCGAGCTCGAGTCGGCGTCCGGCCGCGAGCTGCGCAAGTTCGCCGCCCAGTGGCTGGAGACCGCGCAGGTCAACACGCTGCGCCCGCAGGTCTCGATCGACGCGTCCGGCGCCTACGAGTCGGTCGTCGTGCTCCAGGAGGCGCCGGCCGATTACCCGACGCTGCGTACCCACCGGATCGGGGTCGGCCTCTACGACCTCAACGCCGAGGGCAAGCTGGTCCGCCGGGAGCGGCTGGAAATCGACGTGACCGGCGAGCAGACCCCGGTGCCCCAACTCACCGGC
>Ga0193743_1002190_pt1 | contig 14019 bp, 17 predicted proteins | sample L2c2metaG_FD_143038 | JGI IMG/M metagenome (GOLD analysis project Ga0193743, IMG submission 143038) | Soil microbial communities from a riparian zone of the East river system, Colorado, United States - L2c2 | ecosystem: Environmental > Terrestrial > Soil > Riparian zone | place: USA: East River... | reverse complement strand
AGCCTGCAGGTGACCGACATCGCCAGCCCGCTGTTCAAGGCGTATTGGCCGGGAGCGCCGCGCTCGTCGAAGGGACCGAAGAAGGCTCCTACGGGAGACGTGCTGAAGGAGCAGGATGAGGTGCTGGAGAAGAGCATTGCGTTGGCCAAGCGGTTCAAGACAAATAAGGTGAGGGGCTTCGATTTCTGGAGGATCGACGATGTAACGCCTTACCGCGAGGCGATTGATCGTAAGCTCGCCGAGGCTGCGGAAACGTGCGGCAAACAGGGTACTTTGCTGCTGATTGAGAATGAGCCTGCCTGCAATACCGCGACAGGGCGCGAGTCCGTTCGGCTGCTGACGGCGGTCAAGTCGCCGCATCTGGCTTTGAACTGGGACCCGGGCAACGCAGTTCTGCACGGTGAGCTCGATGCGTATCCTGTGGTCTGGAAGATGCTTCCGAAGGATCGTATTCACCATTGCCACGTGAAAAATGCGGTAAAGGGCAAGGATGGCAAGATGGAGTGGTCGCCGACGGGTGAGGGAATCATCGACTGGACGGGACAGTTCCGGGACCTGGCAAAGGCGGGATACCGGGATGCGGTGAGCCTGGAGACGCATTGGCATGGCGGCGCAACCCCGGAGGAGTCGACGCGGGTGAGCTGGAGCGGCATGAAGAAGGCGCTTCAGGATTCCGGCAACCTTTAGCAGCATGAAAGATGGTATGGAAAAGCCCCACGGTTGTGGGGCTTTTCTACGTGTTCGAAGTTTGCGTGCTCTCTTTAGAGTTCGAGGCGGGAGTCGTCGATGGCGAGGCGGACGTTGCCGTCGGATTTGGTCAGGCGGCGAACAGCCTCCATCTTGTCGACGTTGGCCTTGAGCATAACGACTGCGATGGGGATGGATTTGCCGGCGGACTTGATGGTGCGGATCGCCGTTTCGCGGTCGATGCCGCAGACCTTCATGAGCACGCGAATGCCGCGCTCGACGAGCTTGGCGTTCTTCATGTGCACATTCACCATCAGGTTGTCATAGACGTAGCCCAGCCTCGTCATGGCGCCGGTGGTGATCATGTTGAGGATCATCTTCTGGGCCGTGGCGGACTTCATGCGAGTGGAGCCGGAGAGGACCTCGGGGCCGACGTCGGCGATGATGGTGGTGTCGGCGACTTCAGAGAGGGCCGTATTGAGGTTGCAGGTGACGGCCGCGGTCTTGGCCCCGCGAGCGCGGGCGTATTCGACGGCTCCGACGACGTAAGGGGTTCGCCCGGAGGCGGAGACCCCGATGACGATGTCCTTGCGTGTGGGCCGGCGGCGAGCGATATCGCGCTGGCCGAGCTCGGGAGAATCTTCGTTGACGTCAGAGGCTGAGGCGAGGGCCTTGGGACCTCCGGCCATGATGTACTGCACCTGGGCCGGGGCGGTCGAGAAGGTAGGAGGGCATTCGGAGGCATCGAGCGAGGCGATGCGGCCGGAGGATCCGGCTCCCACATAGATAAGACGGCCTCCGTCGCGAAGGGAGCGCGCGACGGTGTCGATCACGACGGCGATCTCAGGCAGTGCCTTCTTCACGGCAGCCGTGATCTTGGCGTCTTCGTGATTGATGATGCGGGCGATTTCGAGTGCGGATTTTGTATCGAGCCCTTCGGAGGCGGTGTTAGACGTCTCGGTGACCAATCCGAGGAACTCATCGTGGCCATTAGGAACGGATTTTGACGACTGGGCCGGTTCGAGCATGGTAAGGGTTGCCATAAGAAATGACCTGCTGCGAAAGGGTGCTGCTCTGTTCTACACGATTCTAGTCCTAATCTTACTTTGATGCGTACAGAAAGGTTCTCGTTTGATACACCCTTCTGTTCTTCTTTGAGACAAACGTTTAGCCATTCCTCGAAAGATGCGGCCCACAGGCACGCGAGAACGCAATCTTTTACGCGAAAGAATCTCTCGAAAGAGCGGTGTACTTTGTAAGATGCATTTTATGATCTATGGTTTTCTACGCGGCCTGAGTGTAGCAGGTGTGCTTTTTTTTACGACGGGAACGGTTCTGTTACAGGCGAAGTCTGCTGCCACACCGGTGGAGGCCGATGCCGGAGGAGCAGTCGACCAGGCGCTTCAGCAGAGGATTGCAGCTCTGGCGGCAACGCACAAGGGACATGTGACCTTGTACGCGACACAGCTGAACACGGGAAAGACAGTAACGCTGGATGCGGACCAGCCCGTGCAGACGGCCTCGGTGATCAAGCTGGCAATCCTTTTTGAGGCGATGGAGCAGGTGCGCGCTGGGAAGGCCCGGTGGGACGAGAAACTAACCCTGGCGAAGGGAGAAGGGGTCAGCGGTTCAGGTGTGCTGACTTTCTTTGACACTCCCCTGACGCTGACTCTGAAGGACGTGCTGAGCATGATGGTCATTGTCAGCGACAACACGGCGACCAATCTGTCCATCGACCGCTTCGGAGTGGATGCGGTGAACGCCCGGATCGAGTGGCTGGGGCTGAAGGACACACACCTGTACAAGAAGATCGGCAAACCTGCCACCGGGCCGATGCCGCCGGACCAGCCGAAGTTTGGACTGGGCAAGACGACGGCGCACGAGATGGAGAGGATCATGGAGCGGATTGGCCGCTGCCAGCTTGCGGGACCGGGCAAAAAGACGCAGCCTGGGGATGTGGAGATCTGCAAGACGGCACTCACGATGCTCCGCAACCAGTTCTACCGCAATACTATACCGCGATACCTGGAGAAGCTGGATTCCAGCGAGACGGGGTCGGGGATTGCCAGCAAGACGGGCAGTCTGAATGCCGTGCGGAACGATGTGGCAATTGTCGCGGGCAAGAGCGGGCCCATGGTGCTATCGATCTTCACCTACGGGAACGAGGATAAAAGCTGGACTGCGGACAACGAGGCTGAGATGATGATTGCAAGGCTGGCAAAGGAGATCGTCGAGGCCTGGTCGCCTGAGGGACTGGATGGCAAGGCCCTGGTTCCGGGGCTTGGTCTGGATGCCGGATCGGGTGTGGGCGCGTCTAAATGACAGGAGAAAAGAGCACGACGGTGCAGAATGAGGATCAAAGTGGCCAGGGCCCTGTTGCAGGTGTGTCTGAGACGCCGGCTGGAGGCAACCAGACAAAGCAACGCGGCGGGATGAGCTCATGGCTGCGGGATCTGTTGATCTCTGTGGCGGTGTCGGCGTTCATCATTATTTTTCTGTACCAACCGGTGCGGGTGGAGGGAACGAGCATGCTGCCGGTACTCGAGGACCAGGACAGGCTGTTCGTCAACAAGCTGGCCTACCGGGTGGGTGATATCCGTCGCGGCGATGTGGTGGTCTTTCTGTATCCCCATGACCACCAGAAGAGCTATATCAAGCGGGTGGTTGCGCTGCCAGGGGACGATCTGAAGATCGATCACGGGCAGGTCTTCGTAAACGGGAAGGCGATGACGGAGAAGTATGTGCCGCCGCGCTTTGCTGACGGCCGCTCATTGCCGGAGACGATTGTGCCGGACCATGAATACTTCGTGATGGGAGATCACCGGTCGATCTCGAGCGACAGCCGGGACTTTGGCCCGGTGGACCGGGACCTGATCTATGGGAAGGCAGCGTTTGTCTACTGGCCCGTGGAGCAGGCTGGGATCGTCCACTAAAACTCAAGAAACGATGACGTGCCGCGCAGAGCTGCTGCGTGGCATTCTGCTTAATGGGCGGTTGCGTTCTGGATGATTTGCGAGAAGGAAGTCGGGTCGAGCGAGGCTCCGCCAACAAGCGCACCGTCAATATCTTCAAGACAGCAAAGAGCCTTAGCATTGTCAGGTTTGACGGACCCGCCGTAAAGAATACGAGTGGCGTTGGCGACGTTGGAGCCAGCGATGGAAGCAATCTTTGCGCGAATGATCTTGTGGGCGTCTTCGGCGATCTCCGGCGTGGCGGTGCGGCCGGTGCCGATGGCCCAGACAGGCTCATAGGCAACGACCAGAGGAGCGAGCGCGGCGGCATCGATACCTTCGAGGGCGACGGAGATCTGGAGATTGAGCACGTCGGCGGTGAGGTTCTGCTCGCGCTCGTTAAGGTGCTCACCGACGCAGACGATGGGGACGAGGCCGTGAGCCAGCGCGGACTTGAGCTTGAGGTTGACGGTGGTGTCGGTCTCGTTGAAGTACTGGCGGCGCTCGGAGTGGCCGATGAGGACGTGCGTGACTCCGATGGCGGTGAGCATGGTGGGCGAGGTCTCGCCGGTGTAGGCGCCTTCGTTGAGCCAGTGCATGGTCTGGGCGCCGATCGATACGGACTTACCCCGTGCGGCATCGACAAGCGCGGGAAGCGAGGTCATCGAGGGGCAGAGGACGATCTCGACTGCGGTGTTGTTTTTGATGAGCGGAAAGAAGCTGGTGAGGAAAGCAGTGGACTCGGTGGGGGTCTTGTACATCTTCCAATTGGCGGCGATTAAAGGGGTTCGCATATCGGCAACCAGTATGGCAGTTCGGGATGACGCTTTGCCAGTGCCTCGTCTTCGTACCGCGCAGCCGATGCCGCTCGCTTGTAGCATCGGCTGTGCGGATCGGAGGAGATTACTTATCCGTCAGGGCAGCCACTCCAGGCAGCGTCTTGCCCTCAAGAAACTCGAGGGAGGCACCGCCGCCGGTGGAGATGTGGCTGATCTTGTCGGCGACGCCTGACTTCTGCACGGCGGCCACCGAATCTCCTCCTCCGACGATGCTGGTGGCGTCGTGGTTGGCGGCGACGGCCTTGGCGATGGCGTTGGTGCCCTTGGCGAAGGCTGGCATCTCGAAGACTCCCATGGGGCCGTTCCAGACGATGGTGATGGCGTCCGCGATCTCCTTTTTGAAAAGGTCGATCGAGGCGGGGCCGATGTCGAGGGCCATCCAGTCGGCGGGGAAGGGACCGGTTCCAGAGAAGATCTGTGTTTTAGCGTCCGCTGCGAACTTGTCGGCGAGGACGTGGTCGATGGGGAGCAGAAGGCTGACGCCCTTCTTCTTCGCTTTGTCGAGCGCGGCTTTGGCGACGTCGATCTTGTCGACCTCGACGAGCGACTTGCCGGTGGTCTGGCCCTTGGCGTTAAGGAAGGTATAGGCCATGCCTCCGCCGATGATCAGCGAGGTGGCGCGGTCGAGCAGGCTGTCGATGACGTCGATCTTGTCAGAGACTTTGGCGCCCCCGATGATGGCGACGAAGGGCTTGATGGGATCGCTGACTGCCTTGCTGAGATAGGTCAGTTCCTTTTCCATCAGCAGGCCGGCGGCTGAGACGGGAACGAAGTGCGTAATGCCCTCGGTGGACGCGTGGGCGCGGTGGGCGCTGCCGAAGGCGTCGTTGATGTAGATGTCGCAGAGCGAGGCGAGCTGTTTCGCGAAGGCAGGGTCGTTCTTCTCCTCCTCGGCGTGGAAGCGCAGATTCTCGAGCAGCAGAGGCTGGCCGGGCTCGAGGTTGGCGACCATCTCGGTGGCGATCTCGCCGATACAGTCGGGCGAGAAGGCGACGTTCTCATCGTCCCCTAGGACGTGATCGAGCAGCTCGCGCAGGCGATCGACGACGGGACGGAGACTCATGGCCGGGACATGCTTGCCTTTGGGGCGGCCCAGGTGCGAGCAGAGGATGACGCGAGCCTTGCGGCGGAGGGCGTACTCGATGGTGGGGATGGTCTCGCGAATGCGAGTGTCGTCGGTAATGCGCGGTGCGCTGTCAGATCCATCGACTGAGAGGGGGACGTTGAAGTCGACGCGGATGAGGACGCGTTTGTTGGTGAGATCCAGATCGCGAATAGACAGCTTCGACATTTGATTTCCTTTTCGGCAGAGTTCGGTGCAGCTCGTGGTTAAGAATGTCTTTTGACATTCCATCATATCGGTTCGACGTGATCTTCTTCGTGAAGTGAGGACTTGTATGGAACATAACGTCGCGCGAGGAAGGCGAGAGGGATTCCAATGCAAAAGATGAGTGCCGCGACTCCATTGATGAGGGGGCCGAGAGAAGGGAGCGGACGAAGACCGATGTGAGACAGGGGAAGGACGATGTAGTTCATGGCTGCGTATACAGCAATGCCATAGAGGGTTCCCCAGAGCCATGGACGGCGCGAGAGCGGAAGTCTGCGGCTGAGAAGAAGGTAGATTGTTGCAACCGTAAACGCGATGAAGAAGTGAAGGAGGAGTCCAAGCAGGGCGGAACGCGTTCCATGAGTGAAGGCTGTGGGGCCGATGAGGCCAAAGGCGATGCCTTGCAGAATGCGCGTGGGGGAGACGCCTCGAAGGCCGTAGAAGAGGATGGCATCTGCAATATCGAGGGTGCCAACGAGAAGGCCGGCCCCGACGATGACCTGAAGGAGAGATGGACGCGTAGAGGCGGCTGCTGTCATGACGCTCCGATTGTAGCGATGCGGGGAGCTATTGCGTGAAGAAAGTCTACTCAGGGATGAGAGCGTCGGCCTCGATCTCGATGCGCCAGCGAGGGTCGAGGAGTTCTTTGACGACGACCATGGTGGCGGCGGGGCGGATGAGCGAAAAGAACTTGCCGTGGATGCGGCCTACCTCCTCCCAGTCTTCGGCGCGAGTAAGGAACATGCGGGTGCGGTAGACGTGCTCGAAGGAGGCCCCAGCATTTTTGAGCGCGGCGGCGATGATGGTGAGGCACTGGTCGGTCTGTTCGGCTACGTCCTTGTCGTCGGCGCCCACAGGACCGGTGCCGGAGACATGGACGTGATTCCCGATTCGAACGGCGCGGGAGAAACCGATAATGGGCTCGTAGGGGCTGGTGCCAGCAATGTTGGTGCGGGACATAAGGAAATTGTAACCATCTCAGGCTTCCCGCGTAAGAATCTACAGAGTACTTTTCACAGACTCTGTCGGAAGTACCGCTGCCTGTCCATGATGTTTTCCTGTGTTGTCGATCAATTCCCAGACAGTTGCGTTTTCGATGCGGAATCGGCGTCCATTTTTTGTGATTCGGATGCCGGAGTATCCCGAGACGAAACCGTTGCGTTGAACGCGTTCGAGAAAACGCTGCCGTTCGTCGCGCTCCAGAGCTTCAGCTGAGAGACGAGACGGTAGTGTTATCAGTTCGTCCCAACTGTATCCAAAGAGTGACTGTGCGGTTTGGTTGCCGTAAATGAAGATGGGGTCAGCCGAAGTGTTATGGGCAAGAAGGCCGAAGAGCGCTCTCTTGTAGAGCCATTCAGGCGCGTGGGATTCGTCGATCTTGTCGGGTAGAAGAGAGAGCCCGGTAAGACGGTGGTAGCTGTCCCTGAGGAGGCGAAAGAAGGAGAGGTCGGAACGCAGATCGATTGAAGCCATGCTGATCAGTTGTAGAGGGTTCTCCTCTTCGGAGCGGTTCAGACATTGACCGAGCCGCCCCGAAAAGGATGTGTCGTGGGAGCAAAATGCTTTGCTGTTACAGGCCCTTCTTCTCGAGGAAGAGAACCAGGTCCTTCACGCGGTTGGAGTAGCCCCACTCATTGTCGTACCAGCTGATGATCTTGCCGGTGTTCCCGATGACCTTGGTCAGCTTGGAGTCGAAGATGCTGGAGAGCGGGTTGCCGCGGAAGTCTGTCGAGACGAGCTCCTCCTCGGTGTATCCCAGGATGCCCTTCAGCGGGCCTTCGGCGGCCGATTTGATGGCAGCGTTGACGCTCTCCACTGTGATCGGCTTCTCGGAGACGAAGGTGAGGTCGACGACCGAGACCGTCGGGGTTGGGACGCGGATGGAGAAGCCGTCGAGCTTGTCCGCCATCTCCGGGATGACCAGCTTCAGTGCCTTGGCGGCGCCGGTCGAGGTGGGGATCATGGAGAGCGCCGCGGCGCGGGCGCGGCGGAGGTCCTTGTGCGGAGCGTCGAGCACGACCTGATCGTTCGTGTAGCTGTGGATCGTGTTCATCAGGCCGCTGGCAATGCCGAAGGTATCGTGCAGCACCTTCACCACGGGAGCGAGGCAATTAGTCGTGCAGCTCGCATTCGAGATGATGTTGTGCTTCGCCGCGTCGTACTTGTTCTCGTTGACGCCGAGCACAATCGTAATGTCCTCGTTGGTGGCCGGGGCCGAGATGATCACCTTCTTCACGGTCGAGCCGAGGTGAGCCTTGGCCTTCTCCGCGTCGGTGAAGAAGCCGGTGGACTCGATGACGATCTGGGCTCCTACCGAGGCCCAGTCCAGCTTGGCCGGGTCGCGCTCGGCGAAGACCTTGACCTGCTTGCCGTCGACCGAGATGAAGTCGGGGCCATGCTTGATCTCGTGGTGGAGATTGCCGAGGATGGAGTCGTACTTGAGCAGATGGGCGAGCGTGGCCGGAGTGGTCAGGTCGTTGACGGCGACAAACTCGATGTCAGGGTTTCCGAGAGCGCTGCGGAAGACGTTGCGTCCGATACGGCCAAAGCCGTTGATACCTACCTTTACAGCCATGATTACGGTTGCTCCTGTCCTTGTGGTGCGAGGGTGTTGTTTACACGTTTTAAGTATTGTAAAACGCTCAAAAGGCGCACATCCAGAACGCCGGAAAAGCCGCATGCGCCATCAGGCCGGATGCTATCACCTGGGTGGCGGCCGCCGCAAAAAATCCATGTTTCTGTTTAGAAGTTGAAGAACTTCTCTCGAAGAGCGTCCTCATAGCTGCTCTTGGCAGCTTTGACCTTCTCGCCTGCCTCTTCCTGCTTGTCGGCCGCAAGCTCCCATTGGTCGATCTCGGCGACGGAGTGTTCTTCTGAGGCGAGAGCTTCTTCTTTCCGGATTGCGGCGATCCAGACTTCGACGGCCTCTTTATAGGCGTTTTGGAGCTGATCGAGTTCGACGTTCTCAGATGGCATACCTACCTCCGTGGAGAAGGGTAGAAGCGGATGATGAACGGCCGATGTATTGAATCTCCCGATCCGGGAAGGATTCGGGTGTCGCGGCAGGTTCGCTGATTTGCGGGAGGGTTTGGCCGTGTGTTACAAGCGACATATGCGCGAATTGCGCGATTGGATAAGTGAAAAGATGAGACGACGCCCAAAACGTGGACCGAATGATTCGGAGTCCACGGGCAAGAGCGGGCAGGAACTGCCCGCAAATCAACCGGCACCGCTAAGGCCTTCGTATCCGGACCCGACCCCGGCGCAGGCTCATGAACCGGAGCCGCAAACAGTTGTGGAGCCTGAGATTGCTCCCGCAACCCCTGAGAAGAAGGTGGTGGTCGAGACGCAGCCGGACTCCGTTGCGGTCGCGCCTGCCGAGCAGACCGCAGTGAAGTCCCCGAAGGGCTTCGTGGTTCTGACCATTGGTCTTCCCGGCTCGGGCAAGACGACCTGGTACAAGCGCCGCGGCGTTACGCCACTCTCGAGCGACCTGCTCAGAACGATCCTCTTCGACGACATCACGGAACAGCGGTACCAGGGACTGGTGTTTTCCACACTGCGCAGTCTTTTGCGGGCACGGCTGATCGCCAAGATGCCGTGGAACTACGTGGACGCCACCAACCTGTCGCCGCATGAGCGCCGCCAGTGGATCCGCATGGCCAAGAGCTTCGGCTACGAGGTGCAGGCGGTCTTCTTCGATGTTCCGCTGGCTGTGTGCATGGAGCGGAACAGCAAGCGGGATCGCGCGGTCTCCGATGAGGTGATGCAGAAGATGGCCGAGCGCCTGAAGGCACCCAACTTCAAAGAAGGCTTCGATAAGATCACGATCGTCCGCGTGAAGGGGCAGCCGGGAACAACCGGTGAGTCCGAGGCGGGTTCTGTAGGACTCGCGTCCGAATCGGACCCGGAAGCCGCGCAGTAGCCCGGGAATACGCTGTAAAGTAGATCCCATGCCCACGGCCGGCGTCGAGTTCGCGAAGGTGAGCTACACGCCGGCAGGTGGGCCTTCTCTTTTGCGTGGGATCTCCCTCACGCTCGATGCCGGCACCACAACGGCGCTGCTGGGGCGCAGCGGCGCGGGCAAGACGACGCTGCTCAGGACAGTGAACGGCCTGGTTCAACCCACCTCGGGCGAGGTAAGGGTGAACGGCCAGACGGTGAGCGCGGCGCAAGACGCGGAAGAGCTGGCGAATCTTCGGAGGGGAATCGGCTACGTGATCCAGGAAACTGGTCTATTCCCCCACATGACCATCGAGCGCAACGCCGCCTTGAGCCTCGAGCTTGCAGGGCGCCCTAAGGCTGATCGGGAGAGCCGGGCGCGCGAGGTGCTTGAACAGGTGGGCCTGGACTTCGACTCGGTACGCGGACGCCTGCCTTGGCAGCTCTCCGGTGGCCAGAGGCAGAGAGTAGGGGTCGCCCGGGCGCTGGCGATCGACCCTTCCGTGATTCTGATGGACGAGCCCTTCGGCGCACTCGATCCACTGACGCGAAGCGAGATGCAGGCAATGTTCCTGGACCTGCAGCTGCGGATGCGCAAGACGGTTGTTCTGGTGACGCACGACCTGGGAGAAGCCCTTCGCCTCGCGGATCGCGTCGTGATCCTGAGTGAGGGTGAGGTGGTGGCGGATCTTTCCGCCGACGAGGTCTTCCAATCCAAAAATCCTCATGTTGTGGAATATGTTTCTTCCGTAATTCATTCATATAAAGCATGATTCGATTGATTATCCAGCATGGGTGGGAGATCGGGCGGCTGACCTTTGAGCATCTCTGGCTGACGATGAGCGCGATGTTCTTCGCCGTGGCCATCGGTCTTCCGCTCGGCGTCCTGCTGACGCGCCGCCGCCGCTGGGCCCGTCCTGTGATCGGATTCGCCAACGTGGTCCAGACGGTGCCCAGCCTCGCTCTCTTCGGCCTGCTGCTTCCTGTTCCGTGGCTGGGAGAGAATGCTGCCCGGCTGGCGATCGTGGCGCTCACCGGGTACGCCCTGCTGCCGATCCTGCGGAACACCTATGCGGGGATCGGGAGTGTGGACGCGCAGCTGGTGGACGTGGCCAACGCGATGGGGATGACGAGCTGGCAGAGGCTCTGGAAGGTTGAGCTGCCATTGGCCGCAAGCGTCATTCTGGCTGGCGTGCGGACCGCGACGGTCATCTGCGTCGGCGTGGCGACGATCGCGGCGGCCATTGGAGCGGGAGGTCTGGGAGAGCTGATCTTTCGTGGAGTGGCCAGCGTGGACAACAGTCTTGTGCTGGCCGGAGCTATTCCGGCGGCTCTGCTGGCCCTGATCGCCGATGGTGTATTGGGATGGGTGGAGAAGAAGCTTGTGGTGAGGCGAACGTAGATGATCCTTCTGGAATCGGAAAATCTTCTCTTTCGTGCTCATGAGCCTGCCGATCTTGAGGGGTATTGCGCCATGGAAGCGGATGCCGAGGTGAGGAGGTATGTTGGTGGCGCTCCGCGGACGCGGGAGGCTGCGGAGCAAAAATTCCGTGGGCTGATGCAGCCGGTTGAGGATCGTTTGGCCATGTGGGCTACGGTATTGAAGCCGGAGAATCGTTATATCGGACGCTGTGGTTTGTACCCAAAGCTGAGCAAAGAAGAAAAAGTGCCTGGCGAAGCCGTGCTGGCTTTTTATCTTGCCCGGGCCTGGTGGGGGCGGGGACTGGCAACCGAAGCAGGAAACGCATTCGTTCGATTTGGATTCGATCAGCTTGCTTTGAACCGCATCGTCGCCGGCGTGCAGGTCGAAAATCAGGCTTCCATACGGGTGCTGGACAAACTGGGCTTCGTTCTAACGGAGACCGAGAGAGGCGTTCGTTCCTTTTACCATTTTGAGTTGAGAAGGCCCGGGAGTCGTGGATGAACCGCATCCTCACTCTCGTGGTCCTGTGTTGCGGGCTGTTGGGATGCGCTCCTCCACGGTCTTCGCGAGTTGCTATCGGGGCGAAGAACTTTACCGAGCAGGTGGTGCTGGGCGAGCTGCTGGCGCAGGAGATCGAAGCTGTCACCGGACAATCGGTCGAGCGGCGGTTCTATCTGGCTGGCAGCTACATCTGCCAGCAGGCGCTGATCAGCGGACGTATCGACGGCTATGTGGAGTACACGGGCACGGCGCTGACGGCGATCCTGAAACAACCTCTGCCGCCTGTCGGCCAGCGCGACCGCGCGCAGGTCTTCGAGACGGTGCAGAGGCTGTATGAGCAGCGCTATAGGGTGCGCGTGGAGCCGGGACTGGGATTCGAGAACACCTTTGCCATGGTAGTGCGCGGCAGCGACGCAGAGCGGCTGGGGATGAAGACGATCTCCGACGCGATACCGCACACTCCACGGATGAAGCTCGGTGTAGGGTACGAGTTCGAGCAGCGCCCCGATGGCCTTCGCGGACTGGAGGCTGCCTATGGGCTGCGGTTTGCTGAAGCTCCACGGACGATGGATCTGGGATTGTTGTATCGTGCGCTCTCCTCCGGTCAGGTCGATATGGTGGCGGGGAACTCGACCGACGGGCCGATCCGCGCGCTTCATCTGGTCGCGTTGGAGGATGACAGGCATTACTTTCCTCCCTATGAGGCGGTCCCGCTGGTGCGGGAAGACTCGTTGAAGCGGCATCCGGGAATCCAGGTGGCGATGGATCGGCTGGCGGGAAAGATTACTGCGGATGAGATTCGCGCGATGAACGATGCCGTGGATGGGCAGCACAGGGATGTCGCGGAGGTGGTGCGCGAGTTTCGCCGCAGCAAGGGGCTCTGAGTTTGGATGAACAGAGCGGAGTGTGGCTCCGGCTGAGTGAGCACACACTTGCTTCAGTGGTCAACGAGACCGATGAGGTGAGTGAGATGACGGAGATTCGAGTGATTGCGTTGCCGACAGAGACGGCGAAAAAAGTACTGGAGACGAAGAGCTCTCCCGGCTACGGACATCCGGCGCATACCGAGGTTGCCCGGGGGGCATGGACCTTGCCGACACTGCCTTCGTCCTTTCCGAATCGGTGAGGAGGAGAGGACGCTGTTTACGTGCAATCCTTTTTATATGCTGGCTCCGGTGCCGGCTCCAGGGCCGGTGTTTATCCACTCGGAGCTGTGTGAGCGGTTTGACGAGGAGGCTGGTTATCCCCGCGAGCTGAGGCCGTATCCGGTTGTGTTGGACGGTTACGATATTGGGCAGAGGCTGGTGACGCAGAGGCGTGCTGCCGCCGGTGAGCAGGAGGTGGCGATCGCCGAGATCTTTGCAGAGGCGTCGATCCAGTATGTGATGGTGCGGGATGGAGAGGCGGGCTGCTTCGACTTCCGCGTGGAGAGGATGGAGGTTTGCTGATGGCCGAAGAGAGGGTTGAGCCCTGGCTGCGAGGGACGCTGGGAGATGTGGATGCCGTGCGCCGCGCGGTGCTGCATGCTCTCGAGCTTGCCGCTGAGGACGTCGCACGATGGTGCGATGACATGAACGGCGAGGAGATGGAGGCTCGACCGCTTGGGCTTCCTTCCGTGGGGTTTCAGCTGCGGCACATCGCCCGGTCGCTTGATCGCCTGTTGACTTACGCGGACGGCCAGCAGCTTACGGCGCGACAGCTGAAGCTGCTGAAGACTGAGGAGGAGTTCGTCGACCGTGAGGCGACTCTGATGGAGTTCGCTGAGGCGATTGAGGTTTCGACGAAGCGCGTGCTGGCTTTCTCGGAAAAGAGCTATGACCAGCCGCGTTTGGTGGGGAGAAAGAAGCTTCCGACCACTGTGGGAGGGCTGCTGGTGCATTGCGCGGACCATACCCAGCGTCACGTAGGGCAGGCCATCACGACGGCGAAGGTCGTGATGGCGATGCGCCAGAAGTAATGGTCAACGTTTCCGGTTGAGGAGCCCTCCCAGGGCATTGGTGAGGGAGTTCGTCGGATTTTGTTTTTGAGCGGGAGTGTTTTTGTTCCCTCCGGTGAAGGCGGAGGCTCCGCTGGTCATGGCTCCGCTGAGATTCGGCGCGAAGGTCGGGTTCGAGGTGGTGCCTCCAATGGCGACAGGGACGCCGTTGCGAAGGGCGCTGGTGGCGATGCCTCCGATTGCGCCAGCGGCTCCGCTGTTGGGGATCATGCCCATGAGGGATCCGGCGATACCTCCGATCCCGGCAGCTCCGCCAGCTTTGCCTCCCCCTACGAGACCGGTGAGTTTGAGAATGATGTTGTAGTTGAGCGCTCCGGAGGCGGCAACAGTTCCGGCTCCGGTTGCAGTGCCCA
>Ga0193743_1002189_pt1 | contig 14037 bp, 12 predicted proteins | sample L2c2metaG_FD_143038 | JGI IMG/M metagenome (GOLD analysis project Ga0193743, IMG submission 143038) | Soil microbial communities from a riparian zone of the East river system, Colorado, United States - L2c2 | ecosystem: Environmental > Terrestrial > Soil > Riparian zone | place: USA: East River... | reverse complement strand
CATCAGATAGGAGTAGGGCGTCTCGCCGAACGCCGCCCGGAAACTTCGGGAGAAGTGGCCGGGTGACATCAGGGCGTCGCGCGCCAGCGCGGGCACGTCGAGCGGCTCGGCGTATTCGCGGTCCATTCGGTCGCGCGCGCGACGCAGGCGCACGAGGTCAGCGCGATCCATGCCACCAGCATCGCACGCCACCCCTGACACCCGCCCGGTTACGTGGTCTTCGTCCGCTTCGCACGGGCCTGGGTTCCGACATAGGCCGCCAGGTGCTCGCCGGTGAGCGTGGCGCGGTCGGCGACCAGGTCGGCCGGGGTGCCCTCGAAGACGATCTTTCCGCCGTCGTGGCCGGCGCCGGGGCCCAGGTCGATGATCCAGTCGGCGTGCGCCATGACCGCCTGGTGGTGCTCGATGACGATCACCGACTTGCCGGCGTCGACGAGGCGGTCGAGCAGGGCGAGCAGGTGCTCGACGTCGGCGAGGTGCAGGCCGGTGGTCGGCTCGTCGAGAATGTAGACACCGCCGTCGCTGCCCATGTGGGTGGCCAGCTTGAGCCGCTGCCGCTCGCCGCCGGACAGCGTGGTGAGCGGCTGGCCCAGGCTCAGATAGCCGAGCCCGACGTCGGCGAGCCGGCCGAGGATGGCGTGCGCGGCCGGGATGCGGGCCTCGCCGGCACCGAAGAACTCCTCGGCCTCGGCCACCGACATCGCCAGCACCTCGCTGATGTCGCGGCCGCCGAGGTGGTATTCGAGCACCGCCGCCTGGAACCGCTTGCCCTCGCACTGCTCGCAGACGGTGGCGACACCGGCCATCATCGCCAGGTCGGTGTAGATGACGCCGTTGCCGTTGCAGGTCGGGCAGGCGCCCTCGGAGTTGGCGCTGAACAGGGCCGGCTTGACTCCGTTGGCCTTCGCGAACGCCTTGCGGATCGGCTCCAGCAGTCCGGTGTAGGTGGCCGGGTTGCTCCGCCGCGAGCCGCGGATCGCGCCCTGGTCGACCGAGACCACGCCGTCGCGGCCGGACACCGAGCCGCGGATCAGCGAACTCTTGCCGGAGCCCGCCACCCCGGTGACGACGACCAGCACGCCCAGCGGGATGTCGACGTCGACGTCGCGCAGGTTGTTGGTGCTGGCGCCGCGGACCTTGAGCTGGCCGGAGGGCTCGCGCACCGACGGCTTCAGGGCGGCCCGGTCGTCGAGGTGCCGCCCGGTGAGCGTGCCGCTGGCGCGGAGTCCCTCGACGGTGCCCTCGAAGACCACCTCGCCGCCGCCGGTGCCGGCGAGCGGGCCGAGGTCGACGACGTGGTCGGCGATCGCGATCGCCTCCGGCTTGTGCTCGACGACCAGCACGGTGTTGCCCTTGTCGCGCAACCGCAGCAGAAGGTCGTTCATCCGGGCGATGTCGTGCGGGTGCAGGCCGATGGTCGGCTCGTCGAAGACGTAGGTGACGTCGGTCAGCGCCGAACCGAGGTGCCGGATCATCTTGGTGCGCTGCGCCTCGCCGCCGGACAGCGTGCCCGACGGCCGGTCCAGGGAGAGATAGCCCAGCCCGATCTCGACGAACGAGTCGAGTGTCTCGCGCAGTGCCTCGAGCAGCGGAGCGACGGACGGCTCGTCGAGCCCCTTGACCCACTCGGCCAGGTCGTTGATCTGCATCGCGCAGGCGTCGGCGATGTTGACCTTCCCGATCTTCGACGACCGGGCCTGCTCGCCGAGCCGGGTGCCGGCGCAGTCGGGACAGACGGAGAAGGTGATCGCCCGCTCGACGAAAGCGCGGATGTGCGGCTGCAGCGCGTCGACGTCCTTGGACAACATCGACTTCTGGATCTTCGGGATCAGGCCCTCGTACGTCAGGTTGATGCCGTCTACCTTGATCTTGGTCGGCTCCTTGTAGAGGAGGTCGTTGAGTTCCCGCTTGGTGAACTTCTTGATCGGCTTGTCCGGGTCGAAGAAACCGCAGCCGCCGAAGATCCGGCCGTACCACCCGTCCATGCTGTAGCCGGGGATGGTGAGCGCGCCCTCGTTGAGCGACCTGGTGTCGTCGTAGAGCTGGGTCAGGTCGATGTCGTTGACCGAGCCGCGGCCCTCGCAGCGCGGGCACATGCCGCCCAGGATGCTGAAGCTGCGCCGCTCCTTCGTGGTCTGGCCGCCGCGCTCAAGGGTCACCGCGCCGGCGCCGCTGATCGAGGCGACGTTGAACGAGAACGCCTGTGCCGAGCCGATGTGCGGCTTGCCGAGCCGGCTGAACAGGATGCGCAGCATCGCGTTGGCGTCGGTGGCGGTGCCGACGGTGGAGCGCGGGTCGGTGCCCATCCGCTCCTGGTCGACGATGATCGCGGTGGTCAGCCCGTCGAGCAGGTCGACCTCGGGCCGGGCCAGTGTCGGCATGAAGCCCTGCACGAAGCTGCTGTAGGTCTCGTTGATCATCCGCTGCGACTCGGCGGCGATCGTGCCGAACACCAGGGAGCTCTTGCCCGAGCCGGACACGCCGGTGAACACCGTCAGCCGGCGTTTGGGCAACTCGACGCTGACGTCCTTGAGGTTGTTGACCCGCGCGCCGCGTACCCGGATCAGGTCGTGGCTGTCGGCAACGTGCAACGCCGGCGACTGCGTCTTCGCCCTGGTGGCCATGCTCGAGTTCGCTCCGTCCGTCGAGGGGGGCCCGCCGTGGCGGACCCCCCGAATCTAACCAAAGTGTGGGTCAGCGGTCCTGGAGCAGCCCGAGGACGTTGCCGTCGGGGTCGGTGACGGTGGCCACCAGGCGGCCGCCGCCGACGTCGTGCGCGGCCTCTTGGATCTTGGCGCCCGCGGCGACCACCTCGGCGATCTTCGCCTCGATGTCGGCCACGTGCCAGTAGGCCACCGGTCCGGTCATGCCCTGCGACGCACCGTTGGGCACCAGCCCGATCTGCTGCCCCGCGGCCTCGAAGCCGACGTAGTAGGGCGCGTCGGACGTCGGCGCGACGCCGAGCAGCGCGGAGTAGACCGCCTTGGCCGCGTCGAGGTCGGTAACGGGGTGCAGCACGGTCTGGATGCCCTGGGTGGTGGAGCCGTTCGGTGAAGTGATGTCCATGCCGGAAACGCTACGGGCGACCCCGCGACCGGCGCTTCTCCGTTCCTGACCGGTCTACGCCCGCTAAGAACGCAGCTCGGCCAGCGCGGCCGGGGTCAGCTCGCGCGGCTCGGTGCCGGGGGAGACCAGCAGCACCGTGCTGGTCGCGGCCCCGGTCAGCGCCGCGGTGAAGCTGCCGTCGGTGAACTGGGCCAGCGGGCCGCGTGGCGACGGGCCGACCGCGACCGCGCGGGCGTCCACGTCGGACGCGTGCGCGGCAAGCACCCGGGCCGCCGTGGCGTGGTTGCCGACGCTGTGCAGCAGTTGGCCGGTCGCGGCGAAGCCGGCGGCGGCGAGCCGGTCGAGGTGTGCGGTGAGCGCCGACCGCGCCGTCTCGGCGTCTTCCGGGTCGATGGCCAGCTCCTCGATCACCATGGTCTCCCGGACGTGCACGACCTCCAGCGGGCTGCCCAGGCCGCGGGCGATGCCGGCGGCGGCGTCGACGGTCGCGTCGGCATCCGGCGTCGCGCCGACGGCGACGATCACCGGGCGGCCGGCGGCGGGTGCGCCGAGCGGCTCGAGGAGGGCCGTGTCGGTCGGAGTGGCCAGCCCACGCTCGGCGTCGCCGAGCAGCCGGTGGCCGGTGGACAGCACGAAGATCGCCAGCACGAAGGCCACGCCGCCGAGGTAGAACGGGACCGACAGCGACCACGCCTCGGCGAGCTTGCCGGCGACGAACGGCGCCAGGCCACCGCCGATGAAGCGGACGAAGCCATACGCGGAGGACGCGATCGGGCGCTCGACCGGCGAGACCAGCATGACCGCCTGGGTGGTCAGCGTGTTGTTGATGCCGATGAACGCGCCGCTGGCGATGACCGCCACGATCACCGTCGTCGGGTCGTTGACGCCGGCACCGATCACCGTCATCACGATGCCGAGCGCGGCCAGGTTGGCGTAGAGCACCTTCGCGGTGCCGAACCGGGCCTGCAGCCGCGGCGCGAAGAACACGCTGAACAGCGCGACCAGCAGGCCCCAGCCGGTGAACACCAGGCCGAGCTTGTGGGCGTCGAGTTCCATCGGGTACGGCGCGTACCCGAGCATGGTGAAGAAGCCCCAGTTGTAGAGCAGCGCGGTGAGGCCCATGATCAGCAGCCCGCGGTGCCGCAACGCCTTCAAGGGCGCGGCCAGACTGGTCTTCTGCGCCGGTTTGGGCAGCGACGGCACGAATGCGATGGTCGCCACCAGCGCGATGAACATCAGCGCCGAGACACCGAAGAACGGGCCCTTCCAACTGATGCTGCCCAGTTCGCCGCCGAGCAGCGGGCCGACCGCGATGCCCAGGCCCAGCGCCGTCTCGTAGAGGATGATCGCCCCTGCGAAGCCGCCGCTGGCCGACGCCACGATGACCGCGAGGCTGGTCGCGATGAACAGCGCGTTGCCCAGGCCCCAGCCGGCGCGGAAGCCGACGATCCCGCCGATCGAGTCGGACGTCCCGGCGAGCGCGGCGAACACCACGATGATCGCCAGGCCGACGATCAGCGTGCGCTTGGCCCCGATCCGGCTGGAGACGGCGCCCACTACGAGCATCGCGACCGCGGTCACCACCAGGTAGCTGGTGAACAGCAGAGACACCTGGCTGGGCGTGGCGTGCAGGTCGTCGGCGAGCGCCGGCAGGATCGGGTCGACCAACCCGATGCCCATGAACGAGACGACACAGGCGAACGCCACCGCCCAGACCGCGCGAGGCTGCCGGAACGGGCTGGTGGCGGGACGGGCATGGCTGGCGGACGACATAGCTGTAACATACAGCTTGTCGCCCGCCACCCACAATTCAGCCGAGGTCGACGGCGACCAGCCGGGCCGCGTCCGCGGCCGCGTCGTCGGGGGCCTCCTGTGCCTTACGGTCGGCCTCGATGGACTGCTCGTAGGCGGTGACCTCGCGGTCGACGTCGACGTCGGTCCAGCCGAGCACCGCGCCCATCAGCCGGGCCACGTCCGGTGCGGCCTGGACACCGCGGGAGAACGTCTCGAAGTAGGACCGGGTACGCCGGGCCAGCACGTCATCGAGGTGCAGCGCGCCCTCGTAGCTGGCCGCGTACACGGCCTCCGCCCGCAGGTAGTCGTCGGCGCCGGGCAGCGGGTCGGCGAGGGTGCGGTCCTGTGCGATCAGCCGCAGCACCTCGAAGATCAGCGAGCCGTAGCGGTTGAGCAGGTGCTCGATCCGGTGCACATGCAGACCCCAGGCGTCGGCGAGCTCGTGCCGCTGGTTCCACAGCGCCTGGTAGCCGTCGGCGCCGACCAACGGGATGTCCTTGGTGGGCGACTCGGGCACGTTCTCCTGGTCGAGCCCGCGGACCGCCTCGTCGACGGTGTCCTCGGCCATCTTGCGGTAGGTGGTGTATTTGCCGCCGGCCACCACGACCATGCCGGGCACCGGCCGGGCCACCATGTGGTCGCGGGACAGCTTGCTGGTCGACTCGGCGTCGCCGGCCACCAGCGGACGCAGGCCCACGTACACGCCCTCGATGTCGGCTTCGGTCAGCGGGTGGACCAACACCCGGTTGACGTGTTCGAGCAGATACTCGATGTCGGTCGAGGTGGCCGCCGGCCGGGCCTTGTCGAGGTGCCAGTCGGTGTCGGTGGTGCCGATCAGCCAGTGCCGGCCCCACGGGATGACGAACAGGACGCTCTTCTCCGTACGCAGGATCAGCCCGGTGTCGATCTGGATCCGGTCCCGCGGCACGGTGAAGTGCACGCCCTTCGAGGCGCGGACGTGGAACTCACCCCGGGTGTCGGCGAGCTGTTGGGTGTCGTCGGTCCAGACGCCGGTCGAGTTGATCACCTGCTTGGCGCGCACCCGGTGGGTGGCGCCGGTCATCAGGTCTTCGACCAGCGCGCCGACCACCTGGTCGCCCTCGCGCAGATAGTCGACCACCCGGGCGCGGTTGGCCACCAGCGCGCCGAAGCTGGCCGCCGTGCGGACCACGCTCATCGTGTGCCGGGCGTCGTCGACCTGGCCGTCATAATATTGCACGGCCCCGATCAGCGACGACTTCTTCAGCCCGGGCGCCACCTTCAGCGCGCCGCGGCGGGTCAGGTGCCGGTGGTGCGGCACGCCGCGCGCGGTGCCCGAGGTGATCCCCATGGTGTCGTAGAGGATCAGGCCGCTGCCCACGTAGGGGCGTTCCCAGAACCGGTGTTTGAGTGGGTAGAGGAACTGCACCGGGTGCACCAGGTGCGGCGCGATCCGTTGCAGGAGCAGCCCGCGCTCCCGCAGCGACTCGGCGACCAGGCCGAACTCGAGCTGCTCCAGGTAGCGCAACCCGCCGTGCATCAGCTTGCTGGACCGGCTCGACGTGCCGGACGCCCAGTCGCGGGCCTCGACCAGGCCGGTCGACAGGCCACGCGTGACCGCGTCGAGGGCGCAGCCGGCGCCGACGACGCCGCCACCCACGACCAGGATGTCCAGCTCGCGCTCGGCCATCCCGGCGAGGGCCCGGTTGCGTTGTGCTGCGGAAAGGGCCACGGCCTCCACGTCAACCTCCTGCTGTCCATGCGGTGGGGCGCCGCATGCGCGTACGCAGGCGACGCCCCGGTGCGTTTCTCAGTCGTCGACCTCGAGCCACTTCATGGTTCGGCCGACGGCCTTCTTCCACATCTTGTAACCCTGCTCGCGTTGCGAGTCGTTCCATTCGGGCGTCCAGCGCCGGTCCTCATGCCAGTGCGCCCGCAACTCCTCGACCGAGTTCCAATATTTGACGGCCAGGCCGGCGGCGTACGCGGCACCCAGCGCGGTGGTCTCCGCGACCACCGGCCGGCTCACCGGCACACCGAGGATGTCGGCCTGCATCTGCATCGCCAGGTCGTTGGCGGTGACGCCGCCGTCGACCTTGAGGATGTCGAGCGCGACACCGGAATCCTTCTGGGCCGCTTCCACCACGTCCTTGGACTGGTAGCAGATCGACTCCAGCGTGGCCCGGGCCAGGTGTGCGGCCGTGTTGAACCGCGACAGGCCGACGATCGCGCCACGAGCGTCGGACTGCCAATAGGGCGCGAACAGACCGGAGAACGCGGGTACGAAGTAGACGCCCCCGTTGTCCTTGACACTGCGCGCCAGGGTCTCGCTCTCCGCGGCGTTGCGGATGATGCCCAACTGGTCGCGCAGCCACTGCACGGCCGAGCCGGTCACCGCGATCGAGCCCTCCAGCGCGTACACCGGGTCCTGGTCGCCGAACTTGTAGCAGACCGTGGTGATCAGGCCGGCCTTCGACCGGACCACCTCGTTGCCGGTGTTGAGCAACAGGAAGTTGCCCGTGCCGTAAGTGTTCTTCGCCTCGCCGACGGCGAAGCAGACCTGACCGACGGTGGCCGCCTGCTGGTCGCCGAGCGACGCGGGAATCGCCACCTCGCCGTGGAACGGACCTCCGGACTTGGTCATTCCGTAGAGGTTCGGGTCCGACGACGGCCGGATCTCCGGCAGCATCGCCTTCGGAATGTTGAAGAACGAGAGCAGCTCGTCATCCCAGTCGAGCGTCTCCAGGTTCATCAGCATCGTCCGGCTGGCGTTGGTGACATCGGTGATGTGCAGCCCGCCGTCACGCCCGCCGGTGAGGTTCCACAGGACCCAGGCGTCGGTGTTGCCGAAGATCGCGTCGCCGTTCTCCGCGGCCTCACGGACCCCGTCGACGTTCTCCAGAATCCACTGGATCTTCCCGCCGGAGAAGTAGGTCGCCGGCGGGAGACCGGCCTTGCGCCGGATCACGTCGCCCCGTCCGTCGCGGTCGAGTGCGGCCGCGATCCGGTCGGTGCGGGTGTCCTGCCAGACGATCGCGTTGTAGTAGGGCCGCCCGGTTTGGCGGCTCCACACCACGGTCGTCTCGCGCTGGTTGGTGATGCCCACCGCGGCGAGGTCGCTTGCCGACAGGTTCTGCCGGCCCATCGTCGTGGTGATCACCTCCTGGGTGCGCTGCCAGATTTCCAGCGGGTCGTGCTCGACCCAGCCTGCCTGCGGCAGGATCTGCTCGTGCTCGACCTGGTGGCGGCCGACCTCGCGCCCCTCGTGATCGAAAATCATGAATCGTGTGCTTGTCGTTCCTTGGTCGATAGCGCCTACGTAATCCGCCATTTCAGTCGTTCCTTCCGGGTCAGTGGGTCCGGTCGCTACCTGTTGGGGCCTGGACCCGGATCCGTCGGTCCGCTACCCGGATCTCGCGGATCTCTACCGGTCCCCGGATCCATGCGTCCCGTGCCGGGACCACCACCCGGGTCCGTCCGCGGATCGCTGCCCCCCCGAGTGGGGTCGATGTGGCCCCGCTGGCCGCGCGGCGTGTCGGTCTGGGCCTCACCGCTGGCGTCGACCGGAGTCTCGATCTCGCCAGCACGCCCGGCGGGCGCCTCGGCACCCTGCAGGAACGGCAGGACTCGACCGATCATCGTCACGTAGATCAGACCACCGATGAGGCCACCGATGATCGGCGCGGCAATGGGTACCCACCAATAGAGCTGGTTGTACTGATCTCGCCACGCCGTGCCGTATCCGGTGATGTAGGACGCCAATCGAGGCCCGAAGTCACGAGCCGGGTTGATGGCGTAACCAGCGTTCGTGCCCCACGCCATACCGATCGCGACAACGACCAGACCCACGATGAACGGTGTCAGGTTCGACAGCGGCGGGTCGTTGAGCCGGTCGGTCAGCACGAAGATCAGGAACACCAGGATCGCCGTGCCGATGACCTGGTCCAGGAAGCCGCCCCACAGGCTGACCGGCAACGTGCCGTTACCGGGCAACGTGGAGAAGACGGTCTGGGACTTGGCGGTCAGGCCCGGGTCGAAGTTGTGCAACACCGAGTTGTAGGCCCAGCGCACGAGCAGCGCGCCCGCGAAGGCACCCGCCACCTGAGCGAGGATGTAGGGCACTACCTTCTTCCACGGGAACCCGCGGAACGCCGCCAGCGCGATCGTGACGGCCGGGTTTAGGTGGCCACCTGAGATGCGCGCTGCGGTGTAGACACCGAGCACAACACCGAGACCCCACGCCCACGAGATGCTGTCGTGGTCACCGAGGCCGGTTCCACCGGCCACTACCTGGGCGACCACGCCAATACCGAACAGAATCAGAATCATCGTGCCCAGAAACTCTGCGATCATCTGGACCGCGATGTTCTGTCTGCTGAGAATTCCTCGAATTCCAGCCACAGCTTCTAGCCCCCCAACAGTGCGATCTGGCGAATCGTTGGTGGCATTCACCGCCAGGAGCGCGCCTCGAGGCCAACAATCAGGATGAAGGCCCCAACCAGGGGATAGACACGTAACTAACGGCTATGTCTGAATATTCGGATTCGCCCTCTATCACCGTCAGTCAAGCACGGGACCTCCGATAGGGCTACGGCCAATCGCTTTAAACCCGAGAATTGCTCTTTTTTCAGGGCACGCTGGGGTAGATGCGAGGTCTCGACCGAGTTTCCGGGGGCCGTGCGACGGCCCGAGCGGATCACCTATGTCAGGCTAACCCGCAGGCCAGGGCGGGGAGTCCGGATCCAATACCATCCACATTGGTTGGTACGCGGGGATGCCGGTGGTGCCCGGAAGGTCCAGTGTGGTCAGGCCGTGGGCGTCGGTGCGGGCCCGTCGGTCGGCCGCAGCACCGCACAGGCGTCAAGCGCCGCAGCGAGGCAAGTTGCGGTAGGCGGTGTCCGCGCCACCGCCGCGCCCTGCGCCGGGCCCACCGCTGGGGCCGCCGGTGGGCCGCACCGACGCGCACGCTCCCTGCGCCTTCTGCGACCAGAGGGGAAGGCGGTAGGGCGACCTGAGGGGAACGCGGTCGGGCGTCCCGACGGGCGTCCGCTGGGGCGGCCCGCGAAACCGGCCGGCGCCGAGGCCAGCGTGCTGCCCTGCTTGCCCAGGCAGTCCTGGTAGGCGGCGAGGCCGGCGTCGCTCGTACCCGATGCGGGTGTGGAACCGCCTTCCGAGCCGCAACCCGCGACGGCGAGTGGTGTTCGGTCGGGCAGACCGCCGCGGTGCGGGTCACGATCGCGACGCGACCCGACGCGCTGCGGGTGCCCAGCACGGCCGTGCGGGAGGACGGTTCGGTGCTGGTCCGCACCCCGTCCGGCGACCACGCGACGCAGGTCGAGGTGGGTTTGTTCGGTGACGCGTACACCGAGATCACCGCCGGACTCATCGACGGCCAGGAGATCGTCACAGCGTCTTCCTAGCGCGCTCCCAGCCAGTTCCGAGCGTCGGTCCGTAAGAGATACGGTGTGCCACTGCGACCGACCCGGGTGCTTGTCGTCGACGACGAGCCCAACATCTGTGCCCTGCTCTCCGCCACGCTCCGGCTGGTCGACTTCGACGTGCGGGTCGCGTCGGGCGGCTTCGAAGCGCTGACCGCGGCCGAGGAGTTCACGCCCGACCTCGTGGTGCTCGACGTGATGCTGCCCGACCTCGACGGCTTCCAGGTCGCGCGGCGGTTGCGGGCGCGTGGCGGGCCGGGCGTTCCGGTGCTGTTCCTCACCGCCAAGGACGCCGTCGAAGACCGCATCTCCGGGCTGACCGCCGGCGCCGACGACTACGTCACCAAGCCGTTCAGCCTGGAGGAGGTGGTGCTGCGGATCCGGGCGATCCTGCGCCGCGGCAACCCGGCCGCCGCCGACCAGGGTGCGCTGCGCTACGCCGACCTCGAGCTCGACGAGGACGCGCACGAGGTGCGCCGGGCCGGCCGGCTGGTCGAGCTATCCCCGACGGAGTTCAAGCTGCTGCGCTATCTCATGGTCAACGCCGGGCGGGTGGTCAGCAAGGCGCAGATCCTCGACCGGGTGTGGAGCTACGACTTCGGTGGTGACGGCCGGATCGTCGAGTCCTACGTCTATTACCTGCGGAAGAAGATCGACTCGCGCGAGCCGGCGCTGATCCACACGGTGCGGGGCGTCGGCTACGCCCTGCGCCTGCCGCGGGACCAGGAATGATCCCGCCGGTGCCGCCGCGGCTCAGGCCGTGTCCTGCCGCTCATCGCGGCCTGCGACGGGTCCAGGTGTCGTCTGGCGGCGTCCCGGGATCACCGAGATACAACACCGGTATCCCGGCAATCCCGCGCCACCACCAGACGACACCTGGACCTCGTCTCGGCTCACGATGAGCGGCAGGACACGGCCCAGGCGCTGGCGGCACTGGACCCTGCGCGCCCGGTTGGTGGTCGTCGTGGCCATGCTGAGTGCGTTGGCGCTGCTGGTCGCCAACGCGGTCGGCCTGGCGCTGCTGCGTCGCAACCTCACCGACCGGGTCGACGAGCAGCTCGGCATGATGGGCCAGGCCGCCATGCAGCGCCGGAGCTGGGAGGCGGCGGTGCCGCCGCCGAATCCGCTGTTCCCGCGCGGCCAGTTCGACGTCGACCGCGCCGTCGCCCTGGTGCCGCCGGACGGCACCCCGCCGCAGGTCAGGCTCCCCGACGGGGTCCCGCCACCGGCTCTTCCGGCGCTTGCGGAGCTCACCGCGCGGGCCGGTGGCGATCCGTTCACCGTCGAGGCGGTCGACGGCACGATGTCGTGGCGGCTGCTCGTCGTCGCCCGCCGGGACGGCAGCCTCGCCGTCTCCGGCGTCTCGCTCAAGGCCGTCGACGCCACCGCCGACCTGCTGCTCGCGATCGACGTGGCGGTGACGCTCGCGGTGCTGGCGATCCTGGCGATCGTCGCGGCCCTGGTGGTCCGGATGGGCCTGCGCCCGCTGACCCGGATGGAGCGCACCTCCGCGGCGATCACCGGCGGTGACCTGTCCCGGCGGGTCCGCGACGCCGACCCGCACACCGAGCCCGGCCGGCTCGGCGCCGCGCTCAACGCGATGCTCGACCGGATCGAGACCGAGGTGTCCGCGCGCACCACGTCGGAGCGGCGGCTGCGGCAGTTCGTCGCGGACGCCTCGCACGAGCTGCGCACCCCGTTGACCTCGATCGGCGGCTTCGCACAGCTCTACCGGCACGGGGGAGTGGGGCCCGGCCCACAGCTCGACGAGACGATGGCCCGGATCGAGGCCGAGTCGGCCCGGATGGGTCTGCTGGTCGAAGACCTGCTCCTGCTGGCTCGGCTGGATCTGCAGCGCCGCCCCGAGCGGCGACCGGTCGACCTGCTCGCGATCGCGGCCGACACGATCCGCGACGCGCATGCCCGGCAGCCGGACCGGCCGGTCCAGCTCGCCACCGTGGGCGGTGCCGACGACGCGCCGTTCGAGCCGGTGACCGTGCTCGGCGACGACCACGGGCTGCGCCAGGTCGCCACCAACCTGGTCGCCAACGCTCTTCAGCACACGTCGACGCCGGCCACCGTGACCGTCACGGTCGGCCGCCGGCTGCCGGGTGCCGGTGGGGGCCGGCCGACCGCCGCGGTCGGGGAGGTCCCCGCCGACCGGTCGCTCGCCGTGCTGGAGGTCGCCGACACCGGACCCGGCGTGTCGACTGAGCACGCCGAGCGGATCTTCGAGCGCCTCTACCGGGCCGATCCGAGCCGCAACCGCCAGCGCGGCGGCTTCGGCCTCGGACTGTCCATCGTGGCCGCGATCGTGTCCAGCCACGGCGGGCGGGTCGAGCTGCACCGCGGGCCGGGCGGCGGCGCCACGTTCCGGGTGCTGCTGCCCGAGGACGGTCGGGTTCCCAGCGGATCTTGAGCCGGCGTGGGGCTGGCTCCGAGGCGCGGTCGCCAGGCTGGCGCGCATGCCCGTCCGCCTCCGCCCGGCCCGGTTGGTCAACGGGCTGCTCGTCGCCGCACTAGCCGGCGGCGGCCTAGGATCGGCTTCGTCGACCAGTCGTTCAACTTGATACCCCGGATGACCGCACTGACCAATGTGGAGCTTCCGGTGAGAGGGGAACCTGCGGTGACCCACGCCGTGCTCGACGACGACGAGGCCCTGCTTGCCGAAGGCGACACGGCCGTGCGTACCCCCGCTGCCTTGAAGAACCTCGAGCCCGGCGACCCGGTCACCGTCGAGGGCCCGGACGACGGGTCCGGCACGGTGACCGCCACCAGCGTGACGCGCGCCAAATAGCCGAAGATCACCGGTCCGGGTGATGGGTGCGCCGGATCCCGGCGGGTCGCACGGGCCTGATGAGTAGGTTGACGGGTGACCGTTGAGGAGCGGATCGGCGACGCCGTCAACGTCCTGGTGACGATTGTCGAGGCGTGCGGTGCGGTGATCATCGGCATCGGCGCGCTCTACGCCTTCGCCCGGTTGCTGGTCGTCGCGGTCCGCAGCCACGACACGGCGTCGTTCGTGCTGGTCCGCCTCACCCTCGGCCGCTATCTGACGCTGGGCCTGGAGTTCCAGCTCGCGGCCGACATCCTGCGCACCGCGATCTCGCCGACGTTCAGCGACATCGGCCAGCTCGCGGCGATCGCGGCGATCCGGACGGCGCTCAATTACACGCTGCGCCGCGAGATCGAAGAGGAACGCCGCCAGGTGGCCGCCGACCGGCCTCCCCAGGCGTGACCGTGACTCTGGGCGACGTCGTCGAGATCGCCGGTGCGGTCGTCGCGTGCCTGGGCATCGCCGCCGCCGCGGCGGTCTTCGCCGCGTCCCGGCGGCCGATGGCGGCGCTCGCGGTGCTGCTCGACCTGCTCACCGCCGCCGGCCTGCTGCACCTGGCCGCCGACCCGAGCTATCTGCGCGCCCTGTCGGCCGGGATCGTGCTCGCGATCCGGCACCTGATCACCTGGTCGCTGATGACCGGCGGCAGGGCCATGACCCCGCCGGTGCAGGACTGGCTCGGCCGCGCCCGGAAAACTCCGCGTTAGAGCGCCTTCTTCGCGTCTTCGTAGGTGCCTTCGGGAGCGGTCTCGGCCGGGCTGTAGAACAGGTTGAGCACGCCGGTCCGGAAGGTCTCCGACTTGTTGAGGGTCAGCGGGATCGGGACCTCGCCCTCGGCGAACAGCTTCAGTCCCTTGCCGAGCACGATCGGGTGCACCATCAGGTGCAGCTCGTCGAGGAGGCGGGCGGCGAGGAGCTGGCGGA
>Ga0193743_1002188_pt1 | contig 14039 bp, 12 predicted proteins | sample L2c2metaG_FD_143038 | JGI IMG/M metagenome (GOLD analysis project Ga0193743, IMG submission 143038) | Soil microbial communities from a riparian zone of the East river system, Colorado, United States - L2c2 | ecosystem: Environmental > Terrestrial > Soil > Riparian zone | place: USA: East River... | reverse complement strand
GTGCCGCAGCCGAGCCAGGGATAGACCAGCACGACGTCGCCGACCTTGAGACCGGAATTGTCCGCCTTGGCATCCGGCCCGAACGCCAGCACTTCGCCGACGCTCTCATGTCCCATGGTGCGCGGCAGCGACACACCGCGATCCCTGAGCGAGAGCGGCTTCCTGCCATGACCGAGATCGTAGCCGCCTTCCCAAATGTGCAGATCGCTGTGGCAGACGCCGGCCGCCTTGACCTTGAGCAGCACCTGGGTGCCGCCCGGTTGCAGCGTCGGTGCGTCCACTTCCTGCAAGGGGGCGTTGAAATCAGCAACCTGGAAACTCTTCATCGCTTCTCTCCCGATGGTTTTTGCTTTTGGCCGGATAGCATAGCGTTTTCGCGCGACGGCCTGCCCCGGACTCGATCCGGGGTGGGTACCGGTTCGCACAAAGCGTCAAGACTAAAGGCGCTTCCCGTTGTTAGACGCTTAAGCAGCCCCGATCAATGGATGATGGCAGGCGACGAACTGGGCAGGCGCCACCTCGCGAAGCTCCGGCATTTCGTCGCTGCAGCGCTGGTCCGCGCGCGGGCAGCGGGTACGAAACCGGCAGCCGGAGGGCGGCGCGATCGGCGACGGCGGCTCGCCCACCGCCACGCTTTCGGCCGGCCGCACATCCGGATCCGGCACCGGGATCGCCTCGATCAGCAGCGCGGTATAGGGATGCGCGGGCTGCGCGAACAATTGCTCGGATGGGCCGACCTCGCAGAGCCGGCCGAGATACATCACGGCGACGCGGTCGCTGACCGCCTTCACCACCGCCAGATCGTGGGCGATGAACAGCAGCGTCAGTCCGTAACGCGCCTTCATCTCCTCCAGCAGATTGAGGATCTGGGCGCGGATCGAAACGTCGAGCGCCGAGACCGGCTCGTCGCAGATGATGAATTCGGGATTCAGCACCAGCGCCCGCGCAATGCAGATGCGCTGGCACTGGCCGCCGGAGAATTCGTGCGGCAATCGTCCGATCACCAGTTGGGGGTCAAGTCCGACCGCGCCGAGCACGTCATGGACCAGTTGCTCGCGCTTCTTCGCATCCTTGACGCCGGAAATTATCAGTGGTTCGGCGATGATATCGCCGATCCGCCGCCGCGGGTTCAGCGAGGCGATCGGATCCTGGAAGATCAGCTGCACGCGCCGGCGCATCCGCCGCAGCGTATCGCCCTGCATCGCCGTGAGGTCCTGGCCGTCGAACAGCACCTTGCCCGACGCCGGCCTGCGCAACTGCATCACCGCGCGGCCGAGCGTCGATTTTCCGCAGCCGGATTCGCCGACCAGACCGAGCGTCTCGCCGCGGGCAATCTCGAGGCTGACGCCGGACACCGCATGGACCGTCTTGTTGCCCAGCGGATATTCGACGACGAGGTTTTCCACCTTGAGCAGGGGATCGCCGGAGACGGGTTGTGAAACGGGCTGCATCATGCGGGGGCGCCGGCGGGGATATTGAGCGGACGGAAGCAGGCATATTGGTGCCCGGGCGAGTCGGCATCCTCGAGCCGCGGCTTCTCGATCTGGCATTGCGCCCACGCATATTTGCAACGCGGCGAGAACGAACATCCCTTCAGCGGCCGGGTCGGATCCGGCGGACGTCCCGAAATCGCCGGCAGTGGCGTATGCGGCTTGGCGTCGATCTTCGGGATCGCCGCCAGCAGTGCCTCGGTGTAGGGCATGCGCATTTTCTTGAACAAATCGGGCGTCGGCGCGCGTTCGACGACGCGGCCGGCATACATCACCGCCACCTCGTCGGTGCGGCCGGCGACGACGCCGAGATCGTGGGTGATGATGATCATCGCCATGTGGCGGCGGCGCTGTTCGCGCGCCAGGAGATCGAGGATTTGCGCCTGGATCGTCACGTCGAGCGCGGTGGTCGGCTCGTCGGCGATCAGCAATTTCGGTTCACAGGACAGCGCAATGGCGATCGCGACCCGCTGCCGCATGCCGCCGGAAAGCTGGTGCGGGTACTGCATCAGCCGCTGCTCCGGCGCGGGGATGCCGACCGCGGCCAGCAGTTCAATGCTGCGCATTTTCGCAGCCACACCGTCGAGTTCGAGATGCTCCTGCAGCGTCTCGATCAGCTGCGTGCCGATGGTGAGCACCGGATTGAGCGAGGTCATCGGGTCCTGGAACACCACCGCCAGCGAACGGCCGCGCAGCTTGCGCAGGCGTTCGCGGTCGAGGCGCACGAGATCCTGGCCGTCGAATATCACGCGGCCGGACAGCTTTGCCTTTTTCGGCAACAGCTGCAGGATCGCCCGCGACAGCATGGTCTTGCCGCAGCCGGATTCGCCGACGATGCCGAGGGTTTGGCCGGGGCCGATCGAGAGATCGACATGATCCACCGCGCGCAGATTGCCGCGCGGCGTCGGCAGATCGACGGCCACTCCCTCGACGGAAAGCAATGCGGGTCCCGTCACAGCGCGCCCTGACGCGGATCGGTCAGAGCCCGCAGCGTGTCGCCGACCAGGTTGAAGGAAAGCACGGTCAGGAACATGGTGACCGCGGGAATGAAAGCGAGCCGCGGCGCGATCTCCAGGCTCTCGCGCCCCTCCCCGATCATGATGCCCCAACTCGATATCGGCGGCGGCACGCCGAGCCCGAGAAAGGACAATGCGCCCTCGACGACGATGGTGACGGCGACACCAAGCAGGAAGAACGCGAACAGCGGCAGGAACACGTTGGGCAGCAGCTCGCGCAGCAGGATGCGCGCATGGCTCGCGCCGAGCGCCTGGGCTGCGATCACGAATTCGCGCCGCGCCAGCGTCAGCGTCGTTGCCCGCGCCACCCGCATGAACGCGGGGATTCCGAGCACGCCGAGAATGCCGGTCAGATTGAGCAGGGATTGCCCGAGATACGCAGTCACGGCCAGCGCCAGGATCAGCGGCGGAAAGGCCAGCAGCACATCCATGCTGCCGACCACCAGCGTCTCGAAGCGGCCGCGAAAATAGCCGGCGAGAATGCCAAGGGCACCGCCGATCGTGAGGCCAATGACCGGGGCGCAAAGGCCGACGATCAGCGAAATCCGCGCGCCGTAAATCAGCCGCGACAGGACGTCCCGCCCGAGGCCATCGGTACCGAGCCAGTGCGCCGCCGACATCGGCGCACGGCGCTCCAGCATGTCCATGTCGAATGGGCTCGGCAACGGCAACAGGTCGGCAAATGCGGCTAACGCAAACACGAAGGTCATCCAGCCGATCGCCATCCAGAACAGCGGCCCCAGCCGGCGGGTCCGCACCGGACTGGCGATGGCTGCCTGGTCGATACTGAGCTCAAGCGTGGCCATGACGAATCCTGGGATCGAGGACGGCGTAGAGCAGATCGACAACAAAATTGATCAGCACATAGCCAAGCGCGACGATCAGCACCACCCCCTGCAGGATGATCAGGTCCCGGGTGAAGATGGCGCTGAGCAGCAGCCGGCCGATTCCCGGCAGCGCGAAAATCGATTCGACGATCACAGTGCCGCCGATCAGGCGGCCGATATTGATGCCGGTCACGGTCACCAAGGTCAGCGACGAGGGTTTCAGGGCATGCACCAGCAGGATGCGCGACGGCTTCAGGCCCTTGGCGCGCGCCATCGCGATGTAATCCTCCTGCAGGGTCTGGATCATGTCGGAACGCAGCACGCGCATCAGCACCGGCCATTCGCCGAGCGCCAGCGTCAGCGCCGGCAGCAGGAAGCACCTGAGATTACCGACCGGGTCCTCATGGAACGGGATGTAACCTGTCGCCGGCAACCAGCGCAGCTCGACCGCGAACAAATAAATCAGCAGGATGGCCGACAGGAACGCCGGCACCGAAAGCATGCTGAAGGCGCTGCCGGTCATGAAACGATCGAAGGCGCTGCCGTTGCGCACCGCGCAGGCGATCGCCAAGGGAATGCCGATCGTCAAGGCACCGAGCTGGGCCAGCAGCATCAGCTCCAGCGACACCGGCAGCCGTTCCGCCACCGCCTGCAGCACGGTTTGCCCGGTTCGAAACGACCTGCCGAAATCGCCCTGCAGCACATTGCCGAGCCAGGACAAATAGCGCCACCAGATCGGCTGGTCGAGCCCCATGTCATGGCGCAGCGCCGCCACCTTTTCCGGCGTCGCCTGGTCGCCGAGGATCGTGTAGGCGAGATCGCCCGGCAGCAGCGAGGCGATCAGGAAGGTCAGCAACGATACCGCAAGCAGCACCGGCACCAGATACAGGAGCCTTTGCGCGACAAAACCCAGCATGGACGGTTATTCCATCCAGACCCCGGAAACGTCGATCACCCCGCCATACATCTTCGGCAGGCCTTTGAGCTTCGCGGTCGCAAGCGCATAATAGGTGTTCTGGAAAGTCCAGAACCAGATCGCCTGCTGATTGATGTGCCGGCTGACGGCGCAATAATCCTCGATCCGCTTGGCCTGGTCCGCCGTGACCCTGGCACGGTCCAGCAGCGCGTCGAGATCCGGGTTGGAATAGTTGGCCAGCGCCACCGGGCTGCCGGTGCGGAAATTGGCGTACATCTGGGAATCGGGATCGGCGAGATCGATGATCCGCCACGGCGTCAGCTGGAACTGGCGCATGAAGGCGCGCGGAACGACGGTCGCCTGGTCGACCTGCTCGATTTCCATGTTGGCGCCGGCCTGCTTCCAGAACTGCTGCATCACCTGACCGACCATGCGCCCACGCGGTGTCGCGGTGACGATCATCTTGAAATCAACCGGCTTGCCGTAGTCCTTGATCAGCGCCTTGGCCTTTTCGATGTCGAAAGGCAGCGCGCCGTCGTCCTTGCATTTAACCCACGAGCCGTCGCCGTAGGGATTGCTGGCCGGGCGGGCCAGACCATTGGTAATCGCCTGCGACATCTTCTTGCGGTCGAGCGCCATCACCAGCGCCTGGCGCACCCGCACATCGTCGAACGGCGCGACCTTGGTGTTGAAGGCGTAGACCTGGGCGCCGGAGCCGGCATAGGTGTGCACGGTCAGCTTGGGATCTTTCTGGGCCTTCTGAATGTTGTCGGCGTCGAATTCATCGTCCCAGATAATATCCGCCTCGCCGGATTGCAGGCTGGCGAAGCGCGATTGCGCATCCGGCAACGGCTTCAGCACGAGTCGATCGAGGTAAGGACGCCCCTTGTTCCAGTAATCCGGATTCCGCTCGAGAACCATTCGATCGCCCGCGGTCCAGGACTTCAATACGTACGGACCGGTGCCGATCGGATTACGGTTGTATTCGTCGCCCTTGGTCTTCCACGCCGTCGGCGACTGCATGACCCAGTTCGAGCTTTGAATGGTGATGATCGCCGGCAGGTTTACCGACGGATCTTTCAGATTGAAGACCACGGTCAGCTCGTCCGGCGCCTGCGCGTCGTTGATACCGGCTATGTAGAAGGCGCAGCGGCACTTGTTGGCCGGATCCTTCTGCCGGTCGAAGTTCGCCTTCACCGCCTCGGCATTGAACGGCGTGCCATCGTGGAATTTGACGCCGGGCCGCAGCTTGAATGTCCAGGTCTTGAAATCCTCGGAGGAACTCCAGGACAGCGCGAGCTTCGGCTGCACCTCGCCCTTGTCGTCGAGAGTGGTGAGCGTGTCGAAGATCGCCGCAGCCGCGGTGTTCGCAGCTGTATCGTACACACCGACTTTCAGCGGATCGAAACCGGGAATATCGGACTCGAGGCCAACAGTGATGCTGCCGCCCTGCTTTTGCGCACTGGCGGGACTTGCACCCCAAGGACCTGCCCCCCAGGGACCTGCAACCAAAGCCAGGCCAAATACCGCAACATGAAATATTGGCGCAAACGCGCGCGAGCAGGCGGCCGCTTTCATTTAGTGCTCCCTCCGAAAGACCTAACGTCCGGCATTCCGGATCGTCGATGACTGCGCGGCAGATTGGCTGGAATTGCAGGCGGCGGCAAGGCCGCAAGATGGCGTCGGATGAAAAGCCGCAGGCCGTCTGGTCGAGGCGTTTCTGGCCGGCGTGCTTCGTCAGTCCGGCGTTGTCGCCAGCCGCTTGCCGGCGAAAGCTGCTATTTCGCCTTCCGAAAGCCCGGTCTCCTTGAGATACGCGACCGTGTGCTCGCCCAAGGTCGCCATCCGCTTGCCCGCTGAGACGCTGGCCCCGGACATGCGGAACGGCAGGTTGAGAACCTTGAACGAGCCGCCACCATCCTCCACCTCGGCCAGCGCGCCGCGATGCGCAATTTGCGGATCGCCCAATGCCTGCGCCACCGTGCGATAGGCCGAACTCGGAACACCCTCGGCATTGAGCGCAATGAGGCAGTTCTCGGTCGTCACCGCGTGCGACCAGGCTTCGACGCCCTCCATCAAGCTCGCCCAGTTGTCGCGGCGATCGGCATAGGCCGCAAAACGCGGATCGGCGACCCACTCCGGATGTCCGATCACCTTCATCAGGCTCTGGAAGGTTTTCTCGCTGGCGATGGCGACCATCACATAGCCATCCGCGGTTGCGATCGGCCCGAACATCGGACGCTGGGGCGGCTTCACCTCGAATTGCGACCACTGCAATTCATTGAGCGTCAGGCTGAGCATCGATTCCAGCATCGAGACGTCGATGTGCTGGCCGAGCGCGGTGCCGTGGCGCTGATACAGCGCCGCCGAAACGGCGCCGAAGGCATAGACGCCGGTAAGCACGTCGGCGTGATAGATGCCGCAATAGTCCGGCCGGCTTCGCCCGGGCTGGTAGGCCAGATGAGCCATCTCGTAGCCGGAGGCGGCGTGGATGACCGGCGCATAGGCCGGCAGTTCCGCCGATGGCCCGGTCTGGCCGTATCCGGAGATCGAACAATAGATCAGTTTCGGATTGATCCCTTTCAGCGAGTCGTAGTCCAGCTTCAGCCTGCGCATCACGCCGGGGCGAAAATTCTCGACCAGCACATCGGTGCTCGCGATCAGCCGGCGAATGACCTCGATGCCTCCGGGCGATTTCAGGTCGAGCACCAGGCTATTCTTGCCGATATTGAGCTGGCCGAAAGCGGTGCTGCAATGGTTGCGCACCGGCGGACGCGTGCGCATCGTCTCGCCTTCGGTGGTCTCGATCTTGATGACCTCCGCCCCCATGTCGGCCAGCATCCGCGTGCAATGCGGGCCGGCAATGGTGGTCGAGAAATCAAGCACGCGCAGGCCGTCGAAGCTCTTTGTCAAATTACCCTCATCGTTGTCAGCTAGCGTCATTGCAAATTCCCCGGACGGCTGATCCGGCGCGGCGGACCCTAAATTGCGCCGCTCAGCCTGGGAAGCATTTCTCCCGGCACCCGCCACCTGATCCTCTGCCGAAAAACTGGAATCTTTCTTGCATAGCCTGGGTTGGCGCTGGTACGAGGGCGTTTCTTGAAAGTCTTGTTCGTTACCACGGAAATGGATGATTTCGTCCGGGTGGGCGGGCTCGCTGCCGTTTCCGCCGCCCTGCCGCGGGCGTTACGCTCGCTCAGCGACGTCAGGATCATCCTCCCCGGATACCGCGACGTGGTCGAACAGTTCCTGCATATCCAGATCGTCGGTCAGTGTCCTGCGCTGGCGGAGATGCCGGCCTGCTCGCTCGGGCTGACGGCGACCAGGGACGGGCTGCCGGTTTACGTCCTGCTCTGCCCGGAACTTTATGACCGCCCCGGCAATCCCTATGGCGACATTTCGGGCCGGGACTGGCCCGACAACGACGTGCGCTTCGGACGATTTGCCTCGGCCGCTGCCCAGCTGGCGGCAGGCACTCTGGACAAGAATTGGGCAGCGGACCTGGTTCACGCCAATGACTGGCAGGCCGCACTCGTGCCGGCCTATCTCGCCTGGAGCGCGGTCAAAATCCCAACCATCCTGACCATCCACAATCTCGCCTATCAGGGCCTGTTTCCGAAGGAGTCGCTGCGCCGGATCGGCGCGCCCGAAGCCTCCTTCCATGTCGACGGCCTCGAATTCTACGACAAGCTGTCCTTCCTCAAAGGCGGCATCGTCTATGCGTCACACCTGACCACCGTCAGCGAAACTTACGCCAAGGAGATCACGACGCCCGAACTCGGCTGCGGGCTCGAAGGCCTGCTTCGGCAACGCTCCGATGCCGCACAGCTCACCGGGATCCTGAACGGCATCGACGAGAGCTGGGATCCCCGCGTCTGCGCCCAGCTGGCGCAGCCGTTCGGCGCGGGGGATTGGGACGGCAAGCAGGCGAATTCGGATTACGTCCGGCAGCAATTCGGCCTGGCGCTGTCGCGCGGTCCGATTTTCGGGCTGGTCGCGCGTCTGGTGCACCAGAAGGGCGTCGATCTGGTGCTGGCCGCCGCGGACGAGATCATCGCGGCCGGAGGCCAGATCATCGTGACCGGCAGCGGCGAGCCCGCCATCGAGCAGGCACTGGTCGATGCGCACCGGCGCCGGCCGGATGCGATCGGCGTCGCCATCGGTTTCAACGACGGGCAGGCCCGGCGGATTTTCGCCGGCAGCGATTTTACCCTGATGCCGTCGCGGTTCGAACCCTGCGGCCTGAGCCAGATGTATGCGCAGCGGTTCGGATCGCTGCCGATCGGCCACCAGACCGGCGGCCTCGCCGAAACCATCACCGACGGCGAAACCGGCTTTTTGTTCGATCGTCCCTCGACCGAATCGTTTCTCGGCGGCGTCCGGCGCGCGTTCTCGGCCTTCAACGCGAAGGATCGCCTCGACGCCATGCGCCGCAGCGCCATGTCGCGGTCTTTCAGCTGGGGCATTTCGGCCGCCTGCTACAGCGCGCTGTACCGGAAGGCACTGTCGTAGAGCGCCCGTTCATGCCTCATTCGTCGGTCAGTCCCGCTTTTCGCATACCGTCCAGAAATCGTTCCATCAACTCGGGCGTTTGATAGGGCACACTCGCTCTTATCCAGGCGAGCGATAGTTGCGGCTGCTCGAGCCGGACGGTAGCGAGAAATTTTCGGGCCTCCTCGAGTTCGCCCGTCTGGGCCAGGCTCGCACAGCGCATGCGTTGCGCACCCTGAAATCCCGGCCGCAGCCGCAGCAATTCTTCGGAGTAACGGACAGCTTCCGCATATCGACCGGCGAGATAATGAGCGACCGCGACGCCGCCGAGAAACATGGCCATCTCCGGATCCAGCGGGCTCAACCGGATGGCCTCTTCGCCGTGTGCGATAGCCTCGCGATCCCTTCCTGAAAAAGCCAGTCCGTGGCTAAGATAACAGTGGGCCGCCGCTGAACTCGGATTGAGGTTGACCGCGCGACGGAACGCAGCGATCGACTCCTCGGTGCGTCGTTCCATCATCGACCAATAGCCGAACGCGATCTGTCCCCACGGATCGCAATCGTCAAGCGCGACCGCTCGAACGATGTGTTCGCGGCCGGCCAGCAAACCGTGATCGCGGTCGATCCAGCCGTTATGCGCGGCAAACACCAGGCAAAAACCCAGCAGGCTTCGCGCCGGTGCGTAGTCCGGATAAGCATCGACCGCCCGCTTGAGCGCATTGATTGCAGCTTCACTGTCCGACCGCGTGAGACGCCAGACGTGGGTCCGGGCGCGCGCCACGAGCTCCCACGCTCCGAGGTCGTCGGGGGAGCGTGCAAAGGCGCGAACGCCCTCTGCGGCCAGAACGCGCGGCTCGATCGCGGCGACGACGCTGCGGGTGATTTCATCCTGCACCGTGAAGAAGTCGCCCAGTTCACGGTCGTATTGTTCGGCCCAATGATGGCCGCCGGTCAGCGCGTCGATGAGCTGTGCGCTGATCCGAAGCCGCTTGCCGGCGCGGCGAACGCTGCCTTCAAGCACATAGCGCACGCCCAACTCGCGCGCGACCTGTCTCACATCGACGGCGCGGTGCTTGTAGACGAAGGTCGAGTTGCGGGCGATGACGAACAGCCAGCGAATGCGGGACAGCCCGGTGATCAAGTCCTCGGAGATTCCGTCGGCGAAGTATTCCTGGGCAGGATCGCCGCTCATGTTGTCGAACGGCAGCACAGCGATGGAAGGACGATCGGGCAACGGCAGGGCGCGAACCTCGCCGGCCGGCATGGAAGCCGCGCGAGAATCGGCATCATGGCCGTCGATCTCAACCACCGGGGATGCGAAGCGATAGCCGCGCCTGGCGACCGTTGCGATTTCCGTCTGGGCGCGGTCGTTCAGCGCCTGCCGGATGTCCTTGATGCACTGAACCAGCGAATTCTCGGTCACGGCGACGTCGTGCCAGACGGTGTCGATCAGTTCGGCCTTTGATACCAGCCGCCCCGCGTTCTCCACGAGATAGACGAGTACATCGAAGGATTTCGGACGCAACGGCAGAACCGCGTCATCGCGCCATAAACAGGCCGACCGGCGATCGACGAGAAATCGCCCGAAACGATAGCTTTTGGTTTCCGCCAGCTCTGACAAGAATTCCAGCCGCCTTTGATGACTCCGCGACATTCTACAGCATTTCACCGGAATTTCATCGGTCCTTCACGACACCACGCCGGGGATATGTTGCGCTGTGAGCAAGCCTGGACCTGAAGGCCACGCTCACGGAGGAACCTGCCAATGAAAACCGGATCAAAGATTCCCCTGGGAACACTGCTCGCCGGTGCATTTACCGTGGCGCTGCTGACCCCTCCTGCCCGCGGCGACGTCATCATGGACTGGAACGCCAAGGCGGACGCGATTGCCATCGAGAAACAGCTTGCAAACGCCCCCAACGCCCGCGGTCAGGCGATGCTCCATGTCGCGATGTTTGAGGCGGTGAACGCGATCGATAAGCGATATGCCCCCTACAAGCTCGCCCTCATGGCGGACCGTACCGCCTCAAAAGAGGCGGCCGCCGCTGCGGCGGCGCACGGCGTGCTTGTGGCGCTTTACCCTGATGAGAAGTCCAACCTCGATGCAGCATTGTCGACGTCGCTTGCGGAACTCGCCGATAACGAAGCAAAGTCCAAGGGTGTGGAGGTCGGGAAAAAAGCCGCCGCCGACATCATCGCGCTCCGCGCCGACGACGGCAGCAAAGCGCCGGAAAGCTATCGCCCATCCACAGCGCCGGGCGTCTATGTGCCAACCGCAATGCCGATTGAATCCACCAGTTCAAAGATGACGCCTTGGGCGATGAGCACCGGATCGCAGTTCCGCCCGGGGCCGCCGCCGGCGCTTACCTCGGAGACCTGGAGCAGGGACCTGAACGAGATCCGCGAAATCGGCAGCAACACCAGCACCAAACGCACCGCCGAGCAGACCGCCACGGCGCGCTTCTGGTTCTTCACCGGGCCCCGGACCTACAATCCCATCGTCCGGCAGATCGCCCTGGCGAAGAAGTTGGAGATCGTCGACTGTGCCCGTCTGTATGCGCTGACCTCGATCGCGGGCTCCGACGCCTTCATCGCGGTGTTCGACGCGAAATATGCCCACAATTTTTGGCGTCCGGTGACGGCTATCCGCAATGCTGATCTCACGTCCAATCCGGCGACGCCGCGGGACGCAACATGGCTGCCGCTTGGCACCACCCCGATGCACCCGGAATATCCCTGCGCGCACTGCATCGTCGCATCAGCGGTTTCCACCGTTCTGGAGAATGTCGCCGGCAATGAGATCGGCGAAATCACGCTGGCGAGTCCAACCGCTCCCGGCGTCACACGCAAATGGACGCGGCTGCAGGATTACAGCGACGAGGTTTCCAACGCCCGGGTTTACGCGGGATTCCATTATCGCTTCTCGACCGAGGTCGCAAAGGACATGGGAAAGAAGATCGGTGAGCTCACCGTGGCGACGCAGCTGCGGGGAGCCGTCGCCTCGGCAGCACAGCCAAAACCCTGAGCCGGGCACGGTCTGGCCCAGACGGTTACCCGTCCCGCGTCAGGAGGTGGGTCAGGTTCCGGATAGCGGGTGCCGCGAACAACACGATCGGGGTCATCGTGATCCAGGCGATAATCCAGGCTTGCAGCCAGTGCGCAGCGAACGTCCCAGCCGTCAAGAACGGGACGCTCGCGATCGCCGCCGCGACCGCGCAGGTCAGGCCGGACTGAATGAACCCAAAGACAAAGTGACTGAACCGGCGCGGTATCCGCAACATTTGGACCTCGGCAGAAAGTGGTCACAAATGCCAAGCAAGAGCCGTGCCCAACCTGTCCCGTCTCGCGAGCCGCACAATATGGACGCCTGAGCGTTACTTGATCAGCCCGCTGCGCCGCGTTTCCGGCATCACCAGCAAGATCATCACAAGGCCTGTCGCGGCAACGGCGGCGAGCCCCATGAAGGCGACATTGGTTCCGAGACGGTCGGCGGCGTAGCCGGCCAGCACGGTGCTGAGCGAGGCGCCGATGCCGACCGCGGTGCCGACGATCCCCTGCGCCAGACTGAAGTGGCCGCTTCCGAAGGCGATGTCGGCGACAATCAGGGGAACCATGACGGAGAACACCGCCGCGGTGATGCCGTCGAATATCTGCACCGCTACCAGTAAATAGGGATCGGTCACGACGGCAAACAGCAGGCCGCGGATCGCCAGCGCGCCAAATCCCGCGAGCAGAAACGGCCGCCGCCCCCATCGCTGCGCCATCCGCCCGACCCATGGTGCGGCCAGCGCCACGATCGCCTGCGGCACGATAATGCAGAAGGCGATCAGCACCGGCGCCCACTGGCTCGAACGGGTGGTTACCATCCCCGCCATCAGCGGAAGCATCGCGGCATTGGCGAGCTGCAGCAGCAGCACGCTGCCGGCGAAGATCAACAGCGGACGCCGGCGCAGCAGACTCAAGACGCTGGTCGTACTGACGTCGGCCACGTCGGGCGAGACCGCGCCGTGCGCCTGCGCGACGTCGATTTCGCGCTCCCGGATCCGCCCCAGCGCCAGCAAGGTCGGGATCGCCAGCAGCGAAGTGACGACAAACACCGAACGGCTCGACAGAAAATAACCGCAGGCGCCCATCAGCGCGGCGGCCGATCCGTTGCCGAGCGAGGCAAAACGCGCATTCCGCCCCAGCCGCTCGCCGATCGCACGCGGCCCGACCAGGCCGAGGCTGATCGCTGCGATGGCCGGACCGAGCACGCAGCTTGCCGTGGCATGCAGGGTTGCGGCGGCTACCACCACGGGGAAGATCGGCCATATGGCGTATCCGAGCGCGCACACGCCGATGGTCGCGACCGCGAGGCTCGCGACCAGCCGCTCGGAGCGGGCGGCATCGATGATGGCGCCGCCCGGCATCTGCCCGATCAGGCCGATGATGCCGCCGATCGACAGCACGAAGCCGATCTCGACCTGGGTCCATTTCTGCGTCGTCAGATAGACCGCGATGAATGGACCGAAGCCGGTTTGCACATCCGCCAGAAAGAAGATGAACCAGTCGAGGCCGCGCAGGCTTTGGCGCGATGGGGTCGATGTCGCTCCCGGCGTCACCTGTTCCGGTACCAGCGGCCCGACCTTATCGCTGTCGCCATCGCCGGCCGACCGCGCGGGGCGATCACCGTCGATAACATCGATCGAATGGGACGGGCGGGCGATCAGGACATTTTCTCCGTTTTTCCCCTAGCGGTCGAACTCCAGCGGGCGCAGGCTGCCGGCGGCGCCCAGCACGATCACCGGCGCATCCTCCTTGTATTCCGGTGCCGCGGTCACCTGCTCCTTGGTCAGTTCCAGGCCGATGGCGTCCTTCTTGGTTGAAATGCCCTGGAAGTGCAGAGCGTTCCAGTCGACGACGATCTTGCGGCTACCGACGCCGAGAAAACCGCCGAAATCGATCACCGCCGCCCGCACCTGACCCGCGCGATCGACGATCACGTCCACGATGCGTCCCATGTTCTCGTTCGCAGCGCTGAGAACCTCGCGGCCGAGCACGCCATGCGCATCCCGCGCGCCGATGACGGAAACCGAAGGCGGCGGTGCCGGCTCCTTGGCGGCCCCCTGCGGAGCCTTTGCCGGCGGCGGCGTGTCGGTTTGCGCGAAGGCCGGCGCGAACGTCGCCAGCGCCGCTGCGAGAAACGCGATCGGCAATTTGACACTCATAGGACCTCCTGAAACGGCCGCTTTCAATGCGTCAAGACGATCGACACCTGAATCTGGCCGCGGGTACGCATCACCTCGAGCGACACCTCCTC
>Ga0193743_1002187_pt1 | contig 14041 bp, 9 predicted proteins | sample L2c2metaG_FD_143038 | JGI IMG/M metagenome (GOLD analysis project Ga0193743, IMG submission 143038) | Soil microbial communities from a riparian zone of the East river system, Colorado, United States - L2c2 | ecosystem: Environmental > Terrestrial > Soil > Riparian zone | place: USA: East River... | reverse complement strand
CACGGTGAGCAGGAGGGTGGGCAGCCTGCCGAACACGGCCGAAGGAGATCGGAAAGAACTGTAATGGTCAATCAACCCACGGTGAGCCCCCGGAACGTGTAGCGGCACCGCCGGTCGCCCCGGCAGGCGGCGGGCTGCCGCCCGGCAGGCGGGCTGCCGCCCGGCAGGCGGGCTGCCGCCCGGCAGGCGGGCTGCCGCCCGGCAGGCGGGCTGCCGCCCGGCAGGCGGGCTGCCGCTGGTTACCGAACTGCACATGCGGCAGGTTTGGCCGGGCTCGAGGCTGCGTGGTGTGTAGCTGGGTAACGACAGGCCGGCACCGGCGGCACCGGCGGCTGGTCTACGCCGCCGAATTTCTACGAATGGTGAACAAACACATCGTCTCGGTAATCACACGTGTCACCCCAATGGCCGCGTGAACCAAGGCCACCCGGCCCACTGCGGCCACCCGAATGGAGGAGGATTTCGGCCCGAGCCGGGGGACTACAGGACGGTTTTGCAAGCATTTATTTGGCGCCCAGTCAACCGGGAGAAATATCGGGTCGCTATTCGATCGACAAATCACTCAGTGGTGTGTTTCCGATGTGGCGGCTGTCTCTTTGTGTGGATTGTCTCGGCCGGGGAACGACCGGTTACCCGCGGCGATGTGGACGTACCTGATGGGTTGCGCTGTCAGCGGGAGTCGGCCAGCAGCTTGGCCACGGCGGCCCGGTCGGGTTTGCCGATGCCGCGCAGTGGTAGTTCGGGGAGCTCGCGGACGAGTTTGGGCACTGAGGCTGCGCCTAGTTCGGCGCGGACGGCGCCATCCAAGCTGTCCGGGCTGAGGCCGGTCGGGTCGCGGACCACGGCCGCGGCGACCAGTTGGCCCCATTCTGGGTCGGCCAGTCCGACCACGCAGGCGGCGCGGATGCCGGGTTGGGCGGTGAGCACGCGTTCCACGGCGGCTGGGTGCACTTTCTGGCCGCCGGTGATGATCACATCGTCGATCCGGCCGAGGACGTGCAGCCGGCCGTCGGGTTCGAGCCGGCCCATGTCCGAGGTGTGAAACCAGCCCTCGCGCAGCACCTGGGCGGTGCTGTCCGGGTCGCCGAGGTAGCCGCTGGTCAGCATCGGGCCGGTCAGTGAGATCCGCCCGTCGACCGGGTCCAGCCGGACCCGTGCGCCCTGCAGCGGGACCCCGTCGTAGATGCAGCCGCCGGCGGTTTCGCTCATGCCGTAGGTGCAGATGACCGCGACCCCGGCAGCCAGCGCCTCGGCCCGCAGCGTGGCTGGGATGGCCGCGCCGCCGATGAGCACGGCGTCGAACCCGCGCAGCGCCTCGAGTGCGGCTCGGTTCTCCGGGCCGCCGGTGAGGATGCGGTGCAGTTGGGTCGGGACCAGGGAGGTGTAGCGGCGTTGGCCCTCGGTGGCAGCCAGCATCCCGGCCGCGACCTGGGCGAACTGGTCCGGGCGGAACCCGCTCCGACAATCCAGCGGGGTGGGCGGGTGCCCGGCCAGCAGACCGCGCACGATGACCTGGGCGCCGGCGATGTGGTGCGCGGGCAGCGCGAGCAGCCACCGCCCGGGCCCGCCGAGGCGCTGGTGGGTGGCCTCAGCCGAAGCCCGCAGCGCGGCCGCGGAGAGCACCACCCGCTTGGGCTGCCCGGTCGAGCCCGAGGTTTCGATGACCAGCGCCGCACCCGGCCCGGGGTCCGGGAGCTCTCCGGCCGACGGTTCGCGGGATTCCACTGGCAGCACCGCCGGCCCGCCGTCCAACGCCTCGGCCAACGCCTCGGTCAGCGCCGCCAGCTGCCCAGGCGAGCCGTCGCAGCGAACCGTGCGCATCAGTAGTACCAGGGGAAGCTGGACCAGTCGGGGGTGCGCTTCTGCAGGAACGCGTCCCTGCCCTCCACCGCCTCGTCGGTCATGTAGGCCAGCCGGGTGGTCTCCCCGGCGAACAACTGCTGCCCTACCAACCCATCATCGATCAGGTTGAACGAGTACTTCAACATCCGCTGCGCGGTCGGGGACTTGCCGTTGATCTCCTTGGCCCACTGGATCGCGGTGGCCTCCAACTCCGCGTGCGGGGCAACCTCATTGACCGCGCCCATCCGCTGCATCTGCTCACCGGTGTAGGTACGACCCAAAAAGAAGATCTCCCTGGCGAACTTCTGGCCCACCGCCCTGGCCAGATACGCCGAGCCGTAGCCACCGTCGAAACTGCCCACATCCGCATCGGTCTGTTTGAACCGGGCGTGCTCGGCCGAGGCCAACGTCAAATCACACACCGCGTGCAAGCTGTGCCCACCACCGGCCGCCCACCCGTTCACCACCGCAATCACGATCTTTGGCATGAACCGGATCAACCGCTGACACTCCAGAATGTGCAGCCGCCCCGCCCGCGCCGGATCCACCGTCTCCGCGGTCTCCCCGCTGGCGTACTGATACCCGGTCCGCCCCCGGATCCGCTGATCACCGCCCGAGCAGAAGGCCCACACCCCGTCTTTCGGTGCCGGCCCGTTCCCGGTCAACAGCACGCAACCGACATCCGAGCTCATCCGGGCGTGGTCCAGCGCCCGGTACAACTCGTCCACCGTCCCCGGCCGGAACGCATTGCGTACCTCCGGGCGGTTGAACGCGATCCGCACCGTGCCGTGCTCCACGTGCCGGTGATAGGTGATGTCCACAAAGTCGAAACCGGGCACCTGCCGCCACGCGGCGGGATCAAAGGTCTCCGACACCGGAGAAGTCGCAGTGCTCACGGAGCATCACAATATGGTGCCGCCCAAGCACGGCCGGGGCCTGGCCGTGCCTGGGCGGCGTGCGGGTGCTCGGCTCAGCCGTTGCCGGAGGTCGAGGCGCCGCCGGTAGCGGTGCCGTTCGACCGTGACGAGCTCGGGCGTGCCGTGCTCGCCGATCCGGAGCTGTGTGCCGTGCTGGTGTTCCCCGCCCCGGTGGTGGTGCTCGCACCAGTGCCGGTCGCGGTGCCGGTCGTGGTGAACTTGCCGTAGCAGGGTGCGGCCCACAGGCCGGTGTGCTGCTTCTCCGCCCGGGCCTCGGCGGCCTTGATGTCGGCGGAGGTACCGACCGGCTCGGGGCTCTCGTAGTACCGAGCCATCCCGGCCTCCACGGCCAGCACGGAGTAGTCCGCCCCGTTCGGCAGCCGGAGGAAGGCCAGTCTGTTGCCGGCGCGGTCGGTGGCCGGCTGGGACGGGTCGGCCACCAGGGTGACCGTGGCGTTGTTGAGCGTCTTGACCGCGAACGCCTTCGAGGTGGTGGCGCCGCACTGCTCCTTGTCGGTCCGGGGTGCCACGATGCCCAGCACCTCGACCACCCCGTTGACCGCTCCGGACACCTCCACGGTGTCCCCGTCGATCACCTTGGTCACGGTGACCACCGGACCGACAGGCGAGTCCACCGCGGCCGGCGCCGGGCTCACCGGGGCCGCCATCGGCTGACCGGTCGAGATCAGCTTCGCGCTGCCGAGTGCGGCCAGCCCGATCAGGCCGGCGGCGCCCGCGCCAAGCCAGATCCACTTCTTGCTCCTCGACCCCCGGCCCGGGCCGCTACCAGCGGAAACGGTGGGGGGGTTGGTCGCCTCGACCCGGATCGGGCTGTGCATCCCGACGGTGTGGGACTCCGCGTCGGATGCCCGGTTCGCGCCCAGTTGCGACGGAGCGGTCCAGCTGATCGGTACCGGCCGCTCGCCGCCGGTGCTTTCGATGCCGGCGTCGCCGTGTCCGACCTCGGTCCGGGGGACCGCGGCGGTCATCTCACCGTCCGCCTCGTCGTCGTGGGCGTCGACGGCGGCCAGGCCCTGGCTGGCCTCGGCGGCCAGCAGGCTGATCGGCACCTCGCCGGCCATCAGCTCGGGGCTGGCGACCGGGCCGGAACGCTCCACACTCCGCTCGTGCTGACCGGAGCGCTCGACGCTCCGTTCATGCTGGCCGGAGCGTTCGACGTTCCGCTCGTGCTGGCCGGAGCGCTCGACGCTCGGCTGCTCTGTAGGCAACAGAGCCGCCGGTGGCTCCACCGGCGGCTGCTGAGAGGGAATTGCTGTAGTCCGCGCCAATAAGCTGATCGGCACGGCACCCCTGGTCAGCGCGTCGGTGTTCGAGGTCGGGGCGTACTGGGCCGGGGTGGGGTAGGTATCGGTGTGCTGCGCGGCGACGCGCCTGAGCCCGCCGATCGAACCGGTGCGCTCGGCGCCGATCTTCTGGGTGGGCACCTCGCGGAACTGGCCGGTGTGGGTGGGGGCGCGGTCATCGCCAGGCGCCTGGCCCAGCGGACCGGTGTCGCCGGGTCGGGCCGGCTCGGTTCCGGGCCGCGAGCCGAAGCTCGACCAGCGCCGGGCCGGGGGGACGTTCGCCTCCGGGTCGGTCAGCGACCGAATGTAGGCGACGATCGCGGCGCCCTCGGCGGCCGGAACGTCGCGCAGCTCGGCGGTGGTGTTGGAGTCGGAGACGGTGATGTTCCCCAGTGCGCCATCGTCAACCCAATCCACCACGGACAGCCGCCCCAGCGGGAACCCCTCGCTGGCCTGGCCACTGCGGCCGTCGCGGAGCAGAAGCACCCGGTGGTCGGTCACCGCGAGCAACCCGGCACCGGCTCCGTAGACGCCGGACGCCAGCCGCCGCACCGTCTCGCCCTCCCGCAGGTACGCGCCGAGCTGGCGGATCTCGCGGTGGACCTCGTAGCCGGATGTCATGTGGGTGGCAGCGGCCGCTATGTCGGACCTGAGCTCCATGGCGACATCCCCCAATCGCTTGCTGGGTCGAGCCGTGCCGTGCGTACGGCTCGACTTCTCGTGAGGGTTAACGACCAATTCATGGGCTCGATACTGCGGCACATTCCATTTGCGGCTGGTGGCGCAATGCCGCGCGGCGCTAAGCCTTCCACTGATCACTAGGCCATTCGAATTACATCCGTGGAATTCGTCGCTGTGATATCGCGTTATCGCAGGTCAGAGCCATGCCTTGGAGATCACATAGTGATACCGCTTGCAACTATTCTTTACCAAAGCCCCGAATTGGCCCACCAGTCGCTAGCGCCTCATGGGCCACATGGGCCGCATTGTCACCCAAACGGGCTATGGCGCGTGTCACCTGAGAGGACGAGGTTCGCGCGGATGGAGCAGCGCGCGGCCCGGTTGGTGGGGCGGCGTTCTCAGGTTTGGTGTGCGGGGTGTGCGGGGTGTCGCCGACCCGGCGCGTCCGTTGACCAGTGGCATGTGACATGACACGCTCGCCCGATGGTCTGGCCTGGTCAGCCTCGCCTCGGCGACCGAGGGCACCACGGGTGGGACCGGTGAAGCAGGTCCGACAGACCTCGACGGTCAACTCCCAAGTGCTGGATGCGCTGCGCGCGGCGGTGATTACCGGCGAACTCCCGGCCGGCACCCTGCATTCGGTGGCCACCCTGGCCGGGCAGCTCGGGGTCTCCCGTACTCCGGTCCGCGAGGCGCTGATCAAGTTGGCTCAGCAGGGCATGGTGCGGTTCGAGCGCAACCGGGGCGTACGCATCCTGCAGACCTCGCTGCACGACCTGGAGGAGGTCTTCGCCCTGCGGCTGCTGCTGGAGGTGCCGGCCACCCGCCGCGCGGTCCGGCTGCTCACCCCGTCGGCCCTCCGCGAGCTGCGCCAGGTGTTCGCGGCCATGGAGAAGGCAGTCGCCGTGCACGACGAGTTCCGGATGTGGGAGCGCGACCGGCGGTTCCACCGGATCCTGCTGGAGGCCTCCGGCAACGGCCGGCTCGCCGAGTATGTGGACAGCCTGCGTGACATGGTGCTGCGGCGGGGGGTGTCCACCGCGCACCGGTCCCGCTCCCTGGAGGACATCGTCGCCGAGCACCGGGTGGTGCTGGAGCGGGTGGAGGACGGCGACGCGGACGGGGCCGCCGAGGCGATGCGCGCGCACATCCTGCACACCGCCGAGCTGCTGGTCGCCCAGGAAGCAGGAGCCGAACCAGGGACGGTGGATGTGGACCTGGGCTGGACCTGCTCGACCGCGGTCCCGGTGTCTCAAATCGAGACCTGATAGAGGAATGTGCATGGATTGACGGGTGGCATGTGGCATGCCACTGTCGGTCAGCACCCCTCAGCGTCGAAGGGACCCACCATGGCGACCGCAAACAAGGTGAGCGTCATCCCCTGCGGGGCGATGTCCGCCGACCTGACCTGGCTACTGCTCAAGCCGGGCCGCTCCATCACCGACCGAAGCCACCGCAACGATCCCGCTCCCTGGGTCGACGTGCCCACCCACTGCGTGCTGGTCGAGACCGATGAGGGCAAGCTGCTCTGGGATACCAGCTGCCCCAGGGACTGGGAGGAGCGCTGGGGTCCGACCGGGCTGCAGGAGTTCTTCCCGTACGACAAGGTCAGCGACGACGAGTACCTGGACTCGCGGCTGAACCAACTGGGCGTCGGGCTGGACGAGATCGACTACGTGGTGCTCTCCCACCTGCACTTCGACCACGCCGGCAACGTCCGGATGTTCGAGAACACCAACGCCAAGCTGATCTGCCACGAGCGGGAGAAGGAGTTCGCCTTCGGCTTCGACGGGCTGTTCACCGGCGCTCACCTGAAGACCGACTACGAGGGGCTGGCGTTCCAGACCGTCTCCGGGGACACCGACCTGCTGCCCGGGGTGAAGCTCATCGAGACCCCTGGCCACACCGTCGGCTGCATGTCCATGCAGGTCGACCTGCCCGACTCCGGCACGATGATCTTCACCTCCGACGCTGTGTACATGGGCGAGAGCTATGGGCCGCCGGCCACCCCGGCGGCGATAGTGAACAACTTGGAGCAGTTCTACGCCTCGGTGGAGAAGCTGCGCGGCATCCAGGAGCAGACCAACGCCACGATGGTCTTCGGCCACGACGCCGAGCAGATCCACAAGCTCCGAGTGGCCCCGGAAGGCTCCTACACATGAGCACAGCTGGCATCGAGCTCACCGAGGAGACGATCTTCACATGGGGGGCTCCGCCGCTGAAGTTCGGCGCGGGTGCTTCCGACGAGGTCGGTTTCGAGATGTCCGGCTACGGCGTGCGCCGGGTGCTGATCGTCACCGACTCCGGGGTGAACGCCCTCGGCGCCCCGCAGCGCATCGCGGACAATCTGCGCCGGTACAAGATCGAGTCGGAGATCTTCGACGGCGTGCACGTGGAGCCGACCGACGACTCGATGAACAAGGCGGTTGAGTACGCCCGCGCGCAGGGTGACTGGGACGGCTTTATCGCGGTGGGCGGCGGCTCGGCGATCGACACCGCCAAGGCGATCAACCTGCTGACCAGTAGCCCCGGCGAGCTGATGGACTACATCAACAAGCCGATCGGCAATGCACGGGTCCCGGAGGGGCAGCTCAAGCCGCTCATCGCGATCCCCACCACGGCGGGCACCGGCTCGGAGTCCACCGCGATGTGCGTGCTGGACATCCTGTCCATGAAGGTCAAGTCCGGGATCAGCCACTGGCGGCTCCGGCCGACCCTGGCGGTGATCGACCCGCTGCTCACCATGTCGCTGCCGTCCGAGGTCACCGCGGCCTCCGGGATGGACATCGTGTGCCACGCGGTGGAGAGCTACACCGCCCGGTACTACACCACGTTCGACCGCAAGAAGCCTGAGGAGCGGGTCACCTACTGCGGCTCCAACCCGGTGTCGGACCTGTGGTGCGAGCGGGCCATGCAACTGCTGGCCAAGTCGTTCCGCAAGGCGGTGCACGAGGGCGCGGACAACCTCGAGGCGCGCTCGGACATGATGATGGCCGCGACCTTCGCCGGGATGGGCTTCGGCAACTCCGGCGTGCACATCCCGCACGCCAACGGCTACCCGATCGCCGGCATGGTCCGCGACTACATCCCGGCCGGCTATCCGCCGGACGAGCCGATGGTGCCGCATGGCCAGTCGGTGTCGCTGACCGCGCCGGAGGCGTTCCGGTTCTCCTTCGAAAGTGCCCCGGAGCGGCACCTGCGGGCCGCCGGGTTGATGGGTCCGGACGCGGAAAAGCAGAACGACCCGCGCGAGCAGCTGCCCTCGGTGCTGATCGAGCTGATGCGCGACATCGACATCCCGAACGGGATCGGTGCCGTCGGCTACTCCGAGGCGGACGTGCCGGACCTGGTGCCCGGCACGATGAAACAGCAGCGACTGCTGGCCACCTGCCCGAAGACACCGACCGAGGACGACATCGCCGACATCCTCACCAAGTCCGTCACAAACTGGTAGCCCCGTGAGTGGCGAGTGGTCCCCGGGGACCACTCGCCACTCACGGCTTCTGAGGTGGGTAAATGCCGATCTATGTGTACCGGTGCGGGTGCGGGGTCCGGTTCGAGCAGCTGACCTCGTTCGATGCGGCCGCCCCGGTCTGCCCGAGCTGTGGCGGCGAGACCAGGAAGATCCCGGCCGGGTTCAGCCTGGGCGGCCAGGCCGATGCCGGGCTGGGCAAGGACCAGATGCCGCAGACCTGGCGCGGCGTTTATGACGGCAACCGGGAGTACACCTCGCGGATGCGCCGGCAGTGGGAGAACCGGCAGCGGCTGGAGGCCAAGTACCCGGAGATCGCCGGCGACCAGCGGCCGATCCTGGCGCACGAGGGCCGCTACCACGATGCGCCGCTGCGAGCCGGTGACCCGGTGCTCGGTGAGCGTTCCTCGGGTGCCGGTTCGCCGGGTGCCGGGCACGGACATGGGCACGGGCACGGGCACCCGGAGGGGGCTGCGTCGTCCCAGCCGTCGTCGTCCCAGCCGTCGTCGGGCTCGGGCCCGTCGTCCGGGTCGCCGCCCCGGTCGGGCGGTGCGGACAGCGGGCCGAGGGCCAAGCCGGCCAGCCCGTCGGGTGGGGCGACGTGAGGCGGCTCAGCGGCCAGGACACACTGATCAGGTGAGCCTGTCCGAGCTGCCCGCTGACACCCGCGCGCTGCATGCCGACCTGATCGCCACCGTCGCCGGCCAGGTCCGGTTCGACACCGCCAGCCGCGCGATGTGGGCGGCGGACGCGTCGAACTACCGCAGGGTGCCCATCGGCGTGGTCGCGCCCACGTCCAGCGACGATGTGATTGCCACCGTGGCGGCGTGTCGCGCGCACGGCGTGCCGGTGCTTCCTCGCGGCGCCGGTACCTCCATCGCCGGTCAGGCCGTCAACACCGCCGTGGTGCTGGACTTCAAGCACCTGAACCGGATCCTGGAGCTGGACCCGGAGGCGCGCACCGCCCGCGTCGAGCCCGGGGTGGTGTGTGACGCGCTGCGTGACGCGGCCCGGCCGCACGGGCTGACCTTCGGCCCCGACCCGTCCACCCACAACCGCTGCACGCTCGGCGGCATGATCGGCAACAACGCCTGCGGGTCGCACTCGGTGGCCTGGGGCAAGACGGTCGACAACGTGCACACCCTGGACGTGCTGACCTACCGGGGTGAGCGGCTCACCGTCGGACCGGGCGGGGTGTTGCCTGACGGTGCGCAGAGCAGCTCTGCGCACCCGGACGCAACGGTGCGTATGGGTGGGCGGAGCAAAGCGATCCCGGAAGCCCTGCGCGGGCTCGCCGAGCGGCTGGGCGACGACGTCCGGGCCAGCTTCCCCGACCTGACCCGCCGGGTGTCCGGCTACAACCTGGACCAGCTGCTCCCGGAGAACGGCTTCGACCTGGCCAAGGCGCTGGTCGGCACCGAGGGCACCTGCGTCACCATGCTCGGCGCGACCGTCCGGCTGGTTGAGTCACCGGCCGCCAGGGCGCTGGCCGTGCTCGGCTTCCCGGACGCCTACACCGCCGCCGACCACGTGATGGCGGTGCGCGAGCACCACCCGCTGACCATCGAAGGGATGGACGCCGGGCTGATCGCCGCGCTGCGCGCCCACCACCCGGGGGAGAGCGCAAGCCGGGCGCTGCCGGAGGGCGGCGGATGGCTGTACGTGGAGACCGGCGGGGCCACCAGGGCGGAGGCCGAGGCGGCCGCGCACGCGGTGGCCAGGGCGATGAAGCCCTACGGCGCGAGCAGCGCGGTGGTCGGCGACCCGGCCGCGATGGCCGCCCTGTGGCGAATCCGGGAGGACGGCGCCGGCATTGTGACCCGCTCGCCGGACGGCGGGGAGGCGTGGCCCGGCTGGGAGGACGCGGCGGTGCCGCCGGAGCGCTTCGGCGCCTACCTGCGCGAGTTCGACGGCGTGCTGGCCAGGCACGGCCGGCGCGGGGTCTACTACGGCCACTTCGGCGACGGCTGCCTGCATGTGCGGATCGACTTCGACCTGCTCTCCCGGCCAGGGATCGCCAACTTCCGGGCGTTCATGGAGGACGCCGCGGACCTGGTGGTGGCGCACGGCGGTTCGCTGTCCGGGGAGCACGGCGACGGCCAGGCCCGCGCCGAGCTGCTGCCCCGGATGTACCCCAAGGAGATCATCTCCGGGTTCGAGGAGTTCAAGGGCATCTGGGACCCGGACGACCGGATGAACCCCGGGCGGGTGGTGCGGCCGGCCAAGATGGACGACGACCTGCGGGTATTCGTCGGCATGCCCACCCTGCCGGACCGCCCGGAGCTCGCCTTCGCCCACGACCGGGGCAGCTTCGCCAGGGCCACCCGGCGCTGCCTCGGGGTGGGGCGGTGCATCACCGGCTCGGGCGGGGTGATGTGTCCGAGCTACCGGGCCACCGGGGAGGAGATGCACTCCACCCGGGGGCGGGCCCGGCTGCTGTTCGAGATGGCCAACGGGGAGGTGATCACCGGTGGCTGGCAGTCAGACGAGGTGGCCGAGGCGCTGGACCTGTGCCTGTCCTGCAAGGGCTGCAAGCGGGACTGCCCGGTCGGCGTGGACATGGCCGCCTACAAGACGGAGTTCCTGGCGCAGCGCTACCGCCGTCGGATCCGGCCGCTGAGCCACTACTCGATGGGCGCGCTGCCGCGCTGGCTGCGCCTGGCCGCCCGCGTCCCCGGCCTGGCCCGCCGTCTCAACGCGGCGGCCCGGCGGCCGGCGCTGGCCCGACTGGCCAAGCGCCTCGGCGGCATCGCCCCCGAGCGCGACATCCCACCGCTCGCCGAGCACACCTTCACCGCCGCGTTCCGCGCCGCCGCCCAACTGCCCGCGAGTCGGCGTTCTGGGCACACTGAGTCGGGGATTTCAGCACACCAGCTCGGTGTGCCCACAGCCCCGACTCAGGGTGCTGAGATCCCCGACTCGCGGGCCGTTAAGCGGGTGCTGTTGTGGCCGGACACGTTCACTGAGCACTTCGACCCCGAGGTGGCTCGGGACGCGGTGGCGGTGCTCGAGGAGCTGGGCTACCGGGTGGAGGTGCCGGGTGGCCCGGTGTGCTGCGGGCTGACCTGGTTCTCCACCGGCCAGGTGGACACCGCGCGGGCGGTGCTCCGGCGCACCCTGCGGACGTTGCGCCCGTGGTTGGCCAGCGGCGTGCCCGTGGTGGTGCTGGAGCCCAGCTGCGCCGCCGCGCTGCGCGCCGATCTGCCCGAGCTGCTCGCGGCGGACGCCGATGCCGATGCGCTGGCCGGCGGGGTGCGCACGTTCGCCGAGGTGCTGGTCGAGCACGCCGAGCAGATCAGGACGCTCGCGTCCGCCCGCGCCGGCGCCGGGCCCGCGCCGCGCGCGCTGGTCCAGGTGCACTGCCATCAGCACGCCGACCTGGGCACCGACGCCGACCGGGGAGTGCTCAGCGCGCTGGGGGTGGACGCGCAGGTGCTGGACTCCGGCTGCTGCGGGCTGGCCGGCAACTTCGGGTTCGAGAAGGGCCACTACGAGGTGTCCATGGCCTGCGCGGAACGGGTGTTGCTGCCGGCGGTGCGCGCGGCCGACCCGGATGTGGCGGTACTGGCCGACGGGTTCAGCTGCCGTACCCAACTGCGCCAGGCCGGCCAGCGCGAGCCGGTGCACCTCGCGCAGCTGGCCGCCCGCGCGCTCGGGGTGCAGCCCGGCGCCTGACGTCCGTGCGTTCACCCCAGTGCCCGACGCCGGCGCTTGCGGGGGTGCCCGGCTGGGCGTTGGGTGGAGGCCGCGCGGGGACGCGCCCCGGAGAGAACGAGGGACAGATCATGAGCGGAACCAACGTGGTGTCCGTGTTGGACGGACCGGGCAAGGTGCGGGTCGAGCACCGCGAGCTCCCGGAGCCAGGCCCGGACGAGGTACTGGTTCAGATCGCGGCGGTCGGCGTGTGCGGCTCGGACGTGCACTACTACCAGCACGGGCGGATCGGCGACTTCGTGGTGCGCGAGCCGCTGGTGCTCGGGCACGAGGCGTCCGGCGTGGTGGTGGCCCGCGGAGACCGGGCGAGCCGCCACGAGTTGGGGCAGCGGGTCGCGCTGGAGCCGGGGGTGCCCTGCGGGCGGTGCGCGCAGTGTCGGGCCGGGCGCTACAACCTCTGCCCGGACGTGCGGTTCTTCGCCACTCCGCCGATCGACGGCGCCTTCGCCCGCTACGTCACGATCAACGAGAACTTCGCCTACGCCGTGCCGGACACCATGACCGACGAGCAGGCCGCGCTGATCGAGCCGCTGTCCGTCGGGCTGTGGGCGGCGCGCCGCGCGGGGGTGCGGCCGGGGGACACCGTGCTGGTCACCGGGGCCGGGCCGATCGGCCTGCTCGCCGTGCAGGCGGTCAGGGTGGCCGGCGCCGCCCGGGTGGTGGTCACCGACCTGAGCCCGGGGCGGCGCGAGCTGGCGCTGCGGCTGGGCGCGGACACCGTGCTGGACCCGGCGGACGAGGCGAGCGGGCTGGCCGAGCTGGCGGCCGACGTGCTGGTGGAGTGCTCCGGGGCGCAGGCGGCGGTGACCGCCGGGCTCGGCGCGGTGCGCGGTGGTGGGACGGCGGTACTGGTCGGCATGGGCGCCGACGAGGTGCGGCTGCCCATGTCCGCGCTGCAGGTCAGGGAGGTCACGGTGACCGGGACGTTCCGGTACGCCAACACCTACCCGGCGGCGATCGCGCTGGTCGCGGCGGGCCGGGTCGACCTGGATCCGCTGGTCACCGGCCGGTTCGGGCTCAACCAGGTGGAGCAGGCGCTGACCATCGGCTCCACCGGCGAAGGCACGATCAAGGCGATCGTCTACCCGCAGCTGGACGAGGTCTGAGGTCGTGAGTGGCGATGGTCGCTATAGCGACCATCGCCACTCACGACTCCAGCAGACGGCCCTCGGTGACTTCCCAGCGGCGGGTGACCCGGACCGCGTCCAGCATTCGCCGGTCATGGGTGACCAGCAGCAGGGTGCCGGGGAACGACTCGAGCGCGGATTCGAGCTGCTCGATGGCCGGCAGGTCGAGGTGGTTGGTCGGCTCGTCGAGCACCAACAGGTTGACCTCCCTGGCCTGCAGCAGCGCCAGCGCGGCCCTGGTGCGCTCGCCCGGGGAGAGTGACTCGGCGGGCCGGGGCGCGTGCACCGCGGTCAGCCCGAACTTGGCCAGCAGGGTGCGTACCTCCGGCTCGGTCCAGCTCGGTACCTCCGCCCGGAACGCGGCCACCAGCGACTGGTCGCCGAGGAAGAGCCCGCGCGCCTGGTCCACCTCGCCGACCCGCACGCCCGGGCCCAGTGACGCGGAGCCCGAGGTCAGCGGAAGCCGTCCGAGCATTGCACCCAACAGCGTCGACTTGCCCGACCCGTTCGACCCGGTGATCGCGATCCGGTCCGCCCAATCCACCTGGGCGTCCACCGGCCCCAGCTCGAATTCCCCGCGGCGCACCACGGCGCCGCGGAGCGCGGACACCACCGCGCCCGCCCTGGGCGCCACCGCGATGGTCATCTGAAGCTGCCACTCCTTGCGCGGCTCCTCCACCGCCTCCAGCCGCTCGATCCGGCGTTCGGTCTGGCGCACCTTGGCGGCCTGCTTCTCGCTGGTCTCCGCGCGCAGGTTCTTGCCGATCTTGTCGTTGTCGGGGGCCTTGCGCCGCGCGTTGCGTACCCCGGCGGCCATCCAGTTGCGCTGGGTGCGGGCCCGCTCGGTCAGCTGGCTCACCGTGCCGGAGTACTGCTCATAGGCCTCGCGGGCGTGCCGGCGCGCCACCTCCCGCTCGTCCAGGTAGGCCTGGTAGCCGCCCTCGTAGACGCCGACCTTCCGCTGCGCCAGGTCCAGATCGCCGC
>Ga0193743_1002186_pt1 | contig 14043 bp, 5 predicted proteins | sample L2c2metaG_FD_143038 | JGI IMG/M metagenome (GOLD analysis project Ga0193743, IMG submission 143038) | Soil microbial communities from a riparian zone of the East river system, Colorado, United States - L2c2 | ecosystem: Environmental > Terrestrial > Soil > Riparian zone | place: USA: East River... | reverse complement strand
AATCGATAGCGCCGCGACGCGGCCTCCGGTGATCTCCTGAATCGTGGCCTCGATGTCATCGGGATAGTGGTTGCGCCCGTCGACGATCAGCAGATCCTTGATGCGGCCGATGATGAACAGCTCCCCGTCGAACATCACCCCCAGATCCCCGGTGCGCAGCCACGGCCCCTGCGGCGTGCCCGGTGACGGGTCGACCAGCTTTCCACCGAAGGTTCGCTCGGTCTGCTGCGGATTGCGCCAATAGCCCATGGCGACGTGGTCGCCGTGAAGCCAGATCTCCCCCACCTTGCCTGCCGGATTCTCGATCCCCGTCTCGGGATCGACGATCCGCACCGTGGTCGACCGGGGCGGGCCGCAGCTGACCAGCTCCGAACCACCTTCGTTCTCGCACCGCGTCGCGTAGCCCGCCGACAACTTGTCGTAGTCGAAACGCACCGTCACCGGTGGACGCCCCCCTGCCGACGACACTACGTACACCGTTGCCTCCGCCATCCCGAACGACGGGCGCATTGCGGTGTCCGGAAGATTGAACTGCGCGAACCGCTCGTTGAAACGCCGGACCGTCGCACCATGAATCCGTTCAGCTCCGTTGATCATGGTCACCACGCCACCCAGGTCGAGCCCGGCCATGTCCTCATCCGACGTTCGTCGCACTGCCAATTCGAAGGCGAAGTTCGGTGCAGCCGTGAACGTGCTCGTATTGGCCCCCAGCAATTGCATCCACCGGGCCGGTTTCTGCATGAACGACACTGGACTCATCAGCACTGCCGAGCGTCCGGCCAACATCGGAATGAACACCCCGACTATCAGTCCCATGTCGTGGTAGAAGGGCAGCCACGACACGACGGTGGTGTCCGGCGGTGGGACTTTCCCGTAGTCCTCGAAGTAGTCGGCCATGAGTTGTCCGAGATTCGCGATGACGTTCATGTGTGTCACCACGACACCGGCCGGCTGGCGAGTCGAGCCGGACGTGTACTGCAGATATGCCGACTTCGGAAGGGGACCGACATTCGCGTCGAGCGCCCGCGGCGAATCAAGATCCAGCGCATCGATTTCGATCACTCTTGGAGCCCGTTGCCTGGGTTGAGCCTGAGCATGTTTCCTGATGTCGTCGACGACCGCAGACGTCGTCAGGATCGCGACCGGCGAGCAGTCACCCAGCGCCCCCGACACCCGCTCGTCATACGTGCCGAATCGCGGCACCGAAAGCGGGACGGCGATGAAACCCGCTTGTATCGCGCCGAGGAACGCGACGATGTAGTCGAGGCTCTGCGGAGCCAGTATCACTGCCCGATCACCAGCCGACCCGCAACGCAGAAGCTCTTCTGCGACGACCCGCGCTCTCTGATGAACCTGATACCACGTCAAGCTCTCGGCGAAGCCTTCCGGGTCTATTTCGTAGTCGATGAACGTGTACGCGATGTCATTCGGCTGCTGCCGCGCACGCTCCGCGAGCACAGCGGGGATGGAAGACTCAATTACCGGCATCACGACTACCTTTCCGTTCGGCTCTCCGTACTCATCGGGTACCGCTCTCGCTACCGGCGGGAGCAGATTCCACACTGTCGAACAACGCATCCAACACACCTCTCGCCGCGACGGGCGCTATATCGACGCCGCCCTCCGAGTCTTGCTGCGGTAAGAGCTGTTTGGCGAGGTACTCCGCCAATGACGCGATCGTCGGGTGGTTCCACAACATCGTCACCGACAGCTCGATGCCGACGAGCTGCTCGGCCTCTCGTCGAATCGACATCGCCATCACCGAGTCGAGGCCCAGCTCCGCGAACGGCCGGTCCAGTTCGAGTTCTCCCTCCGGCATTCGAAGTTCGATGGCGAGGATGGCCCGTAGCCCGTTCTCGAGTTCGGCGTGCAGACCATCGGACGACATCTGCGACCATGCACGCATCGGTGCGGTTCGGTGCGCATCGGATTTGACCGACGTGTCTTCCCCAGCAGACAGCATCGGCGCCATGACGGCTTGCGCGACGTCGTAACGGTTCACGTGCTCCCAGGCGGCGAAGGCTTCTTCCGGGGTGACCGGCCGCGACCCCAGCCGTTGAAGCTCCTGAACGACGATTTGCACGTCGGAGGCGAACCCGAGTCCCTGCCAGGGCACCCAGTCCAGACTGACGGTGTGGCAGCCTTGGTGGTGACGGGCTCGAGCCAGGCAGTCGAGATACGCATTTGCCGCCGCGTAGGCGCCCTGTCCCGGGATACCGAAGACCGTCCCGGCCGAGGCGGTCAGGAAGAAGAAGTCGAGGGTGGCCGGCGGGAAGGCCTCGTGCAACGCCTGTGCGCCAGCGATTTTCGGCCACATGGTGCGCTGAAGTGGGCTATCCGCAATCTCGGTCAGGAGCTGGCTTCCCGTGACTCCGGCAGCGTGTATGACACCGCGTATCTGCGGAGCCCGGTCGCCGTCCCGCCTGCCGAGCAGAGCCTGCACCGCGTCGCGCGATCCGACGTCGAGGGCCACGGCATCGACGGAGACGCCACGCACCTCCAGCGCCCGGATCGCGGCGATCTTGCGGCGCACATCGGTGTCGTTGGTGTCGCTGTCCCAGTCACGCCTGGGAGGCAACGGAGTGCGGCCAGCCAGTACCAGGCGCCGTGCACCGCGGTCCGCGAGCCAGGCGGCCATCAGCAGACCGAGTGCGCCCATGCCGCCGGTGATGAGGTATGCCGCGTCGGGACGACACCGCAACGGCTCTCGCACTGGTTCGCCGGAGACCGGCACCAACGCGGGCGCGAGGAATTCGCCGTCGCGCAGCGCCAGGATGGACTTGGCTGGCGTCCGCAGCATCGTGGACAGCGCCGATGCGCAAACCCCCATGTCGTCACCGGTCCCGATGTCCACGACGCCGCCCCACAGCTGGGGCTGCTCGGCGCCGATGACCCCGGCGAGTCCCCACAGAGGGCTCTGGCGCAAAGCCGCGTCGGAGACGGCCTCGCGAACGCCGCGGGTGATGATCCACAGCGTGGCCGGGTCGCGGTCATCCCGCTCGGCCAGCCGGCGGACGAGATCGGTCACATCCGCCGACAGGCGGACCGCGCAGTCGATGTCGGTCTCAGCGGCCTCCACCGGCCGGGGCTCGGCTAGGTAGAGGACACATCGTGCCTCGGCGACGTCGGCGGCCATGTAGCCGGCATCGGCGAGCCGATCGCGGAGAGTGCGGGCGGCATCGTCCGCCCCGAGAACCGCGAGCGTGCAGTGGACACCAGGCGGCTGTTCCGGGTCGGCATGTTCGCCCCAAGGTTGCCACTCGATCGCGTGCGCCGACGTGCGCGGGTCGGCGCCGCGGGCAGCCGCCTGTGCAGGCCCAGACTCGACGTTTGCAAATCTCAGTGAGCGGATGTCGACATATGTCCTGCCGTCGGGTGCCTTCACGGCGATGTCGACGATGAGCTCATCGCCGTCACCGCCACGCCGACGTACCTCGACGGAACCACGCGCGTCGGCGAACCCGGGTTCGAGGCGGACACTTTCGACGCCGGCGGGAAGCAAGAGCCGCGGGTCGGAGCTGTCCACCAGGCGGGCGAGGTGTACGGCGGCGTCGAGCAATGCGACCGTCGACGCCTCCGGCACGCCGACATCGGCATGCAGCCCACCCTGCGCCGACCCGCAGGAGTCGATCGACCACGGGAACGGCTGCCCCTCGATGCCCCACGTGCGCTGTAGCTCGGCGACCGACGAAGGATCGTAGGCGGCCATTTCGTGATCGCCGCTCTTGTCCATGCCTTCGGGGTCGTCGTCCAGCGGCCGGTGAGAGATTCGGGCGCTGGCGTGCCTGACCCAACGGTGCGCGGGGGTGCCAGCCGCGAGACTGGATGACACGGTGACGGATTCATCGTCGGCGACCACCTGGATCACCCGCGGCTGATCGACCACGATCGGATACTCGAATCGGACGTCACACAACGTCGATGCACCACATTCGGCCGCCGCTGCCGAAAGCGTCTGCAGCAGAACCGATACCGGAACGACTTCCACGCCGTCGATTCGATGGTAGCCCGGATATGGCTTGGCCTCCGGCACCAGCCGCGCCTGCCACAGATGTGCCTGCGGCGTGGTGGCCATCGCGATGTGTTCGCCGAGCAGGGTGCCAGACGTGGGCGCAGATCTGGCGCCGTCCACTCGCTTTTGGGTGCTGATCCAGTGGTGGGTGTGGTGCCAGGGGGTGGTGGGCAGGGCCGGGTGTGGTTCGGGTGGGTGCTCGGTTTGTGGTGGGTGGGTGGTGCGGGTGGTGTTGAGGTTGGTATGGACGGTCAGGGTGTCGTGGGTGTCGCGCTGCAGGGTGGCGATGCTGTGGTGATGCGCGGGTTCCAGGGTGTCGCTGATCGCGTGGGTGAGCAGTGGGTGCGGGCTGACTTCGACGAAGGTCGTATGGTCGGCGCCGGCGGCGGTGATGGCTTGGCTGAACCGCACCGGATTGCGCAGGTTGGCCGCCCAGTAGTCGGCGTCGAAAACGATTGCGCCGGTGGCGGTGTGGTCGTAAGTGGTGGTCAGGATCGGAATCGTTGGCGGCTGCGGGGCCACGCCGGCAAGCGCAGCCCGCAACTCGGGCAGTATCGGATCGATGATGCGGTGATGGGAGGCCACATCGACCTCGATGCGCCGCGCCAGTCGGTCTCGGGCGTCCACCACCGCGATCACCGCATCGACCTGCTCGGGCGGTCCGGCGATCACCGTTTGACGTGGCGAGGCATACACCGCCAGCGTCACCCCGGGATAGCCGGCGATCAACTCCTCTGCGTTTTCAGGATCCAATTCCAGCAGCGCCATCGCACCCTGCCCCGCCAACCGCGACATCAGCCGCGACCGGGTGGCGATCACCTGCAGCCCCTGGGCCGGGCTCAGCGCCCCGGCCACCACCGCCGCGCTCACCTCACCCATCGAATGCCCGATCACCGCATCGGGTGCCACCCCGAAGGAGCGCCACAACTCGGTCAGCGCCAACTGCATTCCCACCAGCACCGGCTGGATACGCTCGATGCCGACCAACGGCTCACCACCGGCGAGCACCTGCCGCAGCGAGAACCCGGTCTGCTCGACGAACACCGGCTCCAGCTCGGCCACCGCCGCGGCGAACGCCGGCTCATCGGCCAGCAACTGCCGGCCCATCCCCGCCCACTGCGAACCCTGACCCGAATACACGAACACCGTCCCGGACCCACAGCGCCCCGCATGGGCAGCCACCACCCCCGGCGCCGGGTAACCCGCCGCCAATGCCTGCAACCCCGCCACCGCCTGGGCGCGATCGCGGGCACACACCGTGGCGAACCGGGGATGACGAGCCCGGTGATGGTTCAGCGTGTGGGCCACCTCGGTCAACGCCACATCCGCCCCGTCGCCGGCCATCCAGTCGGCCAGCATCCCCGCCATCGACGCGATCCGTTCGGGCGTCTTGCCCGACACCACCAACGTGCTCACCGCGGCCCCGGTTGGCGGCACATCAGCCGTGGCGGGCGCCGGGTTGGGGCCCTGTTCCAGCACCACGTGCGCGTTCGTGCCGCCGAACCCGAACGACGAAACCCCCGCCCGGCGCGGCCGCTCGATGGATGGCCAATCGGTGGGTTCCGCAACGACTTTCAGGCGCAGATTCTCGAAGGGGATGTGCGGATTGGGCGCCTCAAAGCCCAGATTGGCCGGGATGTGCCCGCGCTGCACCGCCAGCACGGCCTTGATGAAACCCGCGACCCCGGCCGCGGCCTCCAGATGCCCCAGATTGGACTTGACCGCACCAATCAACAGCGGCGAGGTCTCCGCACGTCCACGACCCAGCACCGTGCCCAGCGCGCGGGCTTCGATGGGATCGCCAAGCAACGTGCCGGTTCCATGGGCCTCGACGTAGTCGACCTCGCGCGGCGGTAGGCCGGCATTGGCGTAGGCGGTCCGCAGCACCGCCATCTGAGCGGCCGGGTTGGGAGCCATCAGCCCGTTGGACCGGCCGTCCTGATTGACCGCCGAGCCCCGCACCACCGCCAACACCCGATCCCCGTCACGCAGCGCATCACCGAGCCGCTTGAGCACCACGACACCGGCACCCTCACCACGCACGAAACCGTCCCCGGCCCTATCGAACGCATGACACTGCCCCGTCGGCGACATCGCCTCGGCCTGATCGAAGCTGCGGGTCACCACCGGTGACAACAACAGATTCACTCCGGCCGCCAGGGCCAGGTTCGATTCCCCCACCCGCAAGCTCTGACACGCCAAATGCACCGCTACCAGCGACGAGGAACACGCCGTATCCACCGTCACCGACGGCCCCCGCAGATCGAAGAAATACGACACCCGATTGGCTATCACACTGAGGGCACCGCCCGTACCGGACCACGCATCAACTTTGCTCAGATCCGCCGACGCCAGATACCCGTACTCACCCTGGCACGCTCCGGCGAACACCCCCGTCTGCGTGTGTCGCAGCGAATCAGCCGGAATCCCGGCGTGCTCCAACGCCTCGTGAGCCACCTCCAGCAGCAGACGCTGCTGGGGATCCATCTTGGCCGCTTCCCGCGGTGAGATCTCGAAGAACTCCGCGTCGAAGGCGTCCACGCCGGTCAAGAACGAACCCCACCGCGTGGTACCGGATAGCGCCGCCGCCACCTCCGGCGAGCCGTCATCGGCCCACGCCCACCGCCCCGCGGGAACCTCCCCCACCGCCGAGCGACCCTCACACAGGAACTGCCACAACGATTCTGGGCCAGCTATGTCACCCGGGAACCGACATCCCAAACCGATGACGGCGATCGGCTCGTCCATCGACCCCCGGTCGCGGCCCACCACCACCTCGGCCCCGGATTCAGGTTCAGACCCAGTGAGAAACCCCACCAAGGCATTGACCGTCGGGTACTGCCAGAAGTCCACCGGTGAAACCGGACGGCCCAGCAACTCCGACAGCTCACCGGAGAGCACAACCGCATCGCCCGACCCCACTCCCAGATCGCGCATCGACGCCTCGAAGTCGATGTCGTCGGGGTCGCTGCCGATATTCATCACCAGATAGTCGACCAACCAGTGCCGAAGAGCGGCCTCGTCAAGAGCCCCTGTCATGCCGTGACGTCCAAGCGGAGAAAATCGTCTTGTCGGTAACGCTCCACGCAGGCCGAGCGCCGCACCTTGCCGCTGGTCGTGATCGGAATCGAACCGGGCGACACCAGAACCAGATCGGCCACCCGCACACTGTGGGACTCCGAAATAGCCGAGGTGACTTGGCGTTTCACGGTGCGAAGCCTGTGCAGTGCCTCCTCGTCGGAGCCACCCCGCTTCTTGAGTTCCACGATCGCCACGAGCTGCTCGCTCCGATCATCCGGAATCGATATCGCCGCGGCACGGCCTCCGGTGATCTCCTGAATCGTGGCCTCGATGTCATCGGGATAGTGGTTGCGCCCATTTACGATCAGCAGATCCTTGATGCGGCCGATGATGAACAGCTCACCGTGCGACATCACCCCCAGATCCCCGGTGCGCAGCCACGGCCCCTGCGGCGTGCCTGGCGACGGATTGACGATCTTGGCGCCAAAAGTTGGCTCCGAGAGTTGCGGGTTTCGCCAGTAACCGCTGGCGACGTTGTCGCCGTGCACCCAGATCTCCCCGACCTTCCCCTCGGGATTGTCGATCCGGGTCTCGGGATCGACGATCCGCACCGTCGATGACCGGGGTGGGCCGTAGTTCACCAGCTCGGATCCGCCGTCGGTTCCACACCTCGTCGCGTAGCCCGCCGACAACTTCTCGTAGTCGAAACGGGCCGTCGCCGGCGCGTGCCCCTTTGGCGCGGAGGTCACATACAACGTGGCCTCCGCCAGCCCGTAGGAGGGTCGCAGCGTGTCATCGGGCAGGTTGAACCGCGAGAACCGCTCAGTGAACCGCCGGATCGTCGCGGCGTGGATGCGCTCGCTACCGCTGATGATGCCCAGCATGTTCCCCAGGTCCAGCCCGGCCATGTCCTCATCCGACGTTCGTCGCGCCGCCAATTCGAAGGCGAAGTTCGGCGCGGCCGACCACGAGTGGCTATTGGTCGCCAGCAATTGCATCCACCGGGCCGGTTTCTGCAGAAACGACACCGGACTCATCAGCGTTGCTGGGCGTCCGACCGTCCCTCCCGCCGCCCCGGCTGGGACCAGCAGCGGCGCGAAGACTCCTTGTATCAATCCCATGTCGTGATAGAACGGCAGCCACGACACGAAAGAGATGTCCGGCGGCGGAACTTTGCCGCGGTGCTCGAAGTAGTCGGAAAATACCTGCTCCAGGTTGGCGATCACGTTGCGGTGCGAGACCACCACACCGGCCGGCTGGCGGGTCGTCCCGGACGTGTACTGCAGATAAGCCGTCTTTGGATAGGGACCGATGTTCGCCTCGAGCATCCGCGGCGAATCCAGATCCAGCGCATCGATCTCCACCACCGAGGGCGCGGATCCGCCGGGCTGCGCGCCGGCATACGGGATCACGTCGTCAACGACCGCAGACGTCGTCAGGATCGCCACCGGCGAGCAGTCACGCAGCGCCCCCGACACCCGCTCGTCATGGGTGCCGAACTGCGGTACCGAAAGCGGGACGGCGATGAAACCCGCCTCTAGCGCACCGAGGAACGCGACGATGTACTCCAGGCCCTGCGGAGCAAGTATCGCTGCCCGATCACCCGCCGACCCGCAAAGCAACAGCTCCTCCGCAACGACCCGCGCTCGATGATTGACCTGCGACCAAGTCAAATCTTCGGCAAACCCCCCCGGGTCTATCTCGTAATCGTTGAACGTGTAAGCAATGTCATCCGGCTGCTGCCGCGCACGCTCGGCGAGCAAAGCGGGGATGGACGACTCAATCGACCGCATGACTACACCTTCCGTTCAGCCTTGCGTGTAGTGGCAACTACCCCTCGACCGGGCAATCGGCCCGAAAATGACGATCTGGGCGCTGGCCCCCTAGGACGGTAGGCTAACACCGGTTGGCCCAACCTGTCGGCCAAACTTTCACCTGTTACGTCTGAGTTAGCTAATATAATTTGTGGTCGCGGCCAAACTTAATTGGAAGTTAATTGGGTAAAGCGCGACGTCGAACGCGACGTTGCCGCTGCCGACGATCACCACCTCGCTCCTACTTCAACGAGTCGGCCAAGTCCCCGTAGTCCGGGTTACGGTTTGTGAATCCATCGACCAGCCGGCCGCCCAGCGTCGGCGCGTGCTCCCGCCGAATTTTCGGCGGTCGCGAAACCCGGCTGGTCCGGCGGGTGATGCAGTTCACCAGGCAGACGTAGACACAGGACCCGTCGCACTGCACGACTGGGTGATGACGTGCGGCATGGGATCCTAGGCGCCCGTGACCGGAGTCGGCAGGTGCTCGCGCCGCGGGTCGCTGCGGTGCCGCGACGGGCGACCGTCGATCTTGCAGATGCGCCATATCAGCAGCGCGAGGCGGTTCATCAACCCGACCTCGTGGCACAGCATCCGGACGTCACCGAACATGTCACGCAGCATCTGGCGAGAGTCGGGCGCGTGGAAGAACAACTCCTTGCGCACCGTCCGCGGGATGTCGAACTCCTTGAAGAAGCTGCGCGGCGGCACGACGCTCGCCTGGCCCAGCACACGCATGATGATCGGCACGTACAGCGACAGCAAGAACCGGCTGCGCCGGCGCATATGCGGGACACGCTTGCGCAGGTATTCGTGAGCAAACGAGATGTGGCGGGCCTCCTCAGCGACGTGGATCGCCATCACCTTCTCCACGATCGGATGCAGTGACTTGCCCTCGCGCAAGACGTTCTTCTGCGTGTGGTCGATCGGCACCTCACCCGCCAGGACCCCGAAGAAGAACACGATCGGCACTGGGCCGGCCCACAGCGGGAACACCGGCGACACCCAGCGCAGCAACCGCGGCACGCCGGGAACGTTCACCCCGATGCGGTTCACCATTTCCTGAAACATCATGGTGTGGTTGCACTCTTCGACGGATTCGTGCAGGCAGTAGCGGTACTCGGGGGAGCCGTTGGGCACCCAGAACGTGTAGTGCATCAGACCGCGGATCAGAATGCTCTCCAAGTGCACAGCGACCTTCGCGACGTTGGCCTGACGCCACATCCCGATCGCGATCTGCTTCTGCGGCGGTTGCGCGCCATACCACGGATGACGGCCGACTGGATCGGCCGCCGTCAGCACCCAGCGTGGGTCGTTCTGCGTGACGGAGAACTCCGGAGCATCCCAGTCAATGTCGGTGTACGGATTGAAGTTGCGGCGCACGGAACCCTCCGAAAGGGTTGCCAGCATCTCGACGTAGTGGGTGTCGTCGCTGACGTCCATGTTTCGTTTCCACCGCTTGACAATGCGCGTCCGAACGAGCAGCACGAGGCCGATCGTCAGCAGCACGGCGCCCAGCACCCAGCAGATGTCGTCCAGTACGGCCCCCATCTGAACCCTCCCCTAGGGCTTACATCGATGCATGGCCAGCCAGCAACGGTACCGCAGTTCACCGGGTATGAGCCAGGCCGCTGCGGCAAAGTGTTACGCGAACTTGACGCTAATGTTTCGCAGGTTTCGGGCGGCCGACCGTTCGCGTGTCTAAATCAGCCTCTGCAGCACGATGCGATTTTGTCCTCGACGTCGCTGACGAGTTCCGGCAAGTGGTCGTTGAGATAGAAGTGATGACCGGTGAACACCCGCACACTGAACTCCGATGTCGTGCGCTGCGACCACGGCTGCACCTTGTCATAGGTGGCGACTTCATCGTCGTCACCGAGGAACGCGACGATAGGGCACGACACGGTCGCGTCGGGTGGACATTCGTAGTTCGCAATGGCCTTGAGTCCCCGCAGTGTCGGCAGGATCTTCGCCGCGAATTCCTCGTTGTCCAGGAACTCGGGATTTGCGCCAGTCATTGCGCTAACAGCATTGAGCAGGCCGCGATCGGACTCCGGAATGTAGTCGTAGCCGATCCGGCCGGGTGCGGCACACGCGGACACGAACAGGGTTGCAATGGGGTTGCCCGCCGCTTCGAACCGACGCGCGACGTCGAATGCCACCAAAGCGCCCATGCTATGACCGAAGAATGCGAGCTTGCCGTCGGACTGATCCAGCGGCGGGAGCATGCGGCATACCCGATCGGCGAGATCTGGAATGCTCGTGAATGACCCCAGGTCGTGGGTACCCCGCCGTCCCGGATACTGGACCGCGACGCGTTTCACGTCGCTGGAGAACGCCTTGGCAAAGGGGACGTAATACTGCGCTGACCCGCCGGCATGCGGGAAGATGTAGAGCGTCGCGGCGCGCACGGTCACGCGGCCACAGTACCGCCGACACGTCCGTTCAACGCGATGAGTGCCAGTGACACCTTGAACCTGTGATCTGGGATCTGGGATCTGGCACCGCCGCATCCTCGCCGACAGACCCGCACATCGACGCACTTGCCAAATCCACCGACTATTTACTAGGATATCCTAGTATTCGTCGCACGTCGTTCTCAAAAGGGCAGGTCATGACCACGCAGATTCCACACTTCATCGACGGTCAGCGCACGGCGGGAACGTCCACCCGCACCGCCGACGTCCTCAACCCCAGCACCGGCGAGGTCCAGGCGCAGGTCGTGATGGCCTCGTCGGCTGACGTCGATGCCGCCGTCGCCTCCTCGGTCGAGGCGCAGAAAGATTGGGCGGCCTTCAACCCCCAGCGCCGGGCCCGGGTGATGATGCGGTTCGTCGACCTGGTCAACCAGAACATCGACGAACTCGCCGAATTGCTCTCCCGCGAGCACGGCAAGACCGTCGCCGATTCGCGCGGCGACATCCAGCGCGGCATCGAGGTCATCGAGTTCGCCATCGGCATCCCGCACCTGCTCAAGGGCGAGTACACCGAGGGCGCGGGGGGCGGCATCGACGTCTACTCGCTGCGCCAGCCGCTTGGAGTCGTCGCGGGCATCACGCCGTTCAACTTCCCGGCGATGATCCCGCTGTGGAAGGCCGGGCCCGCACTGGCCTGCGGCAACGCCTTCATTCTCAAGCCGAGCGAGCGCGATCCGTCAGTGCCGGTCCGGCTGGCCGAACTGTTCCTCGAGGCCGGGCTGCCGCCCGGCGTCTTCCAGGTCGTGCACGGCGACAAGGAAGCGGTCGACGCCATCCTGCACCACCCCGACATCAAGGCAGTCGGATTCGTCGGCAGCTCCGACATCGCGCAGTACATCTACTCCACCGCGGCGGCAAACGGCAAGCGCGCCCAGTGTTTCGGTGGCGCCAAGAACCACATGATCATCATGCCCGACGCCGACCTCGACCAGGCCGTGGACGCACTGATCGGCGCGGGCTACGGCAGCGCAGGTGAACGATGCATGGCCATCAGCGTCGCCGTGCCGATCGGCGAGCAGACTGCGGATCGCCTGCGCGCCAGGCTGGTCGAGCGCGTCAACAACCTTCGGGTCGGACACAGCCTCGACCCGAAGGCCGACTACGGTCCATTGGTCACCGGGGCCGCGCTCGAGCGGGTGCGCGACTACATCGGTCAGGGTGTCGCCGCAGGCGCCGAGGTAGTGGTCGACGGTCGCGAACGCGCCAGCGACGAGCTCACTTTCGGTGACGAGAGCCTCGAAGGCGGCTACTTCATCGGGCCGACACTGTTCGACCACGTGACCAGCGACATGTCGATCTACACCGACGAGATCTTCGGGCCGGTGCTCTGCATCGTGCGGGCAGGAGACTACGAAGAGGCCCTGCGACTGCCTTCGGAGCACGAATACGGCAACGGCGTGGCGATCTTCACCCGCGACGGCGACACCGCGCGCGACTTCGTCTCCCGCGTGCAGGTCGGCATGGTCGGCGTGAACGTACCGATCCCGGTTCCGGTGGCCTACCACAGCTTCGGCGGCTGGAAGCGCTCCGGCTTCGGCGACCTCAACCAGCACGGGCCGGCCTCGATCCAGTTCTACACCAAGGTCAAGACCGTGACGTCGCGGTGGCCGTCCGGCATCAAGGACGGCGCCGAATTCAGCATCCCGACGATGAAGTAGATGGTGAACTTCTACGGCCTCGACGACGACGAGCGCGTGATCGCCGAGACGGCAGCCGCGTTCGCCGAGAAGCGCATTGCACCGTACGCGTTGGAATGGGACGCCACCAAGCACTTCCCGCTCGACGCGCTGCGCGAGGCCGCCGAGTTGGGCATGGCGGCCATGTACTGCAGCGAGGACGTCGGCGGCAGCGGCCTGCGGCGGCTCGACGCGGTGCGCATCTTCGAACAGTTGGCAATGGCGGATCCCTCGACGGCAGCGTTCCTGTCCATCCACAACATGTGTGCGTGGATGATCGATAGCTACGGCACGCACGAACAACGCAAGGCGTGGGTGCCCCGGTTGGCGTCGATGGAAGCAGTGGCCAGTTACTGTCTGACCGAGCCGTCAGCGGGCTCCGACGCAGGTGCGCTGCGCACCAAGGCAGTGCGCGACGGCAGCGATTACGTGCTCGACGGCGTCAAGCAATTCATCTCGGGGGCCGGGTCGTCCGACGTGTACGTCGTGATGGCCCGCACCGGTGCCGCGGGTCCGCGCGGCATTTCGGCCTTCGTCGTCGAGAACGGTACGCCCGGTCTGAGTTTCGGCGCGCAGGAACACAAGATGGGATGGAACGGCCAGCCGACCGCTCAGGTGATCATGGAAGGCGTGCGGGTACCCGCGGACGCAATGCTCGGTGGCACGGATCGCGAGGGCGGCGGCTTCGGGATCGCGATGAACGGGTTGAACGGCGGCCGTATCAACATCGCGGCGTGCTCGCTCGGCGGAGCCGCAGCCGCGTATCAGAAGGCCGCCGCATACGTGCGCGATCGGGAGGCCTTCGGCGGCACCCTGATCGACGAGCCGACCATTCGATTTGCACTGGCCGACATGGCAACCGCGCTGGAGTCGTCGCGAATGATGTTGTGGCGGGCGGCATCCGCTCTCGACAACGACGAGCCGGAGAAGGTCGAGCTGTGCGCGATGGCCAAACTCCACGTGACGGATGCCTGCTATGACGTCGCCGACCGCGCGCTTCAGCTTCACGGCGGCTACGGCTATCTGAGCGAGTACGGGCTGGAGAA
>Ga0193743_1002185_pt1 | contig 14044 bp, 12 predicted proteins | sample L2c2metaG_FD_143038 | JGI IMG/M metagenome (GOLD analysis project Ga0193743, IMG submission 143038) | Soil microbial communities from a riparian zone of the East river system, Colorado, United States - L2c2 | ecosystem: Environmental > Terrestrial > Soil > Riparian zone | place: USA: East River... | reverse complement strand
GGTGATTGTCGCCGACGGAACCCCGGAGGCTGCGCGCCGCATCGAGAGGGTGCTTTGGAATGATCCGGCGACGGGGGTCATGCGTCATGCCGACGCGGGCTATGAAAGTGCGATTGCATGTGCCCATGCCAACGGGCTCGATCTGCCCAGTCTGACATTGTCGATGCCGAAATTCAGATGAGTGGACTCGTCGCACCCGCGGTCGCCGATCGACACACTCTTCCCGTCAAGCCGCACCGCGGCAACTCTTGCTCCGTGGGGTCGATTTGCGCTTCGCGGTCATCATGGCCTTCGCGGCGATCGGTTTATCATTTTCCCAAGTGTTTGCCACATCACCGGCAGCACGAGCAGGGCGACCCCCAAGAGTACCAGCGTTGTCACCAGGGCGCTGCTGAAAAAGATCGCGAGCGAACCTCTCGACATCAACATTGATTGGCGGAATGCATCCTCTGCCTTGTCGCCAATCACGATAGCGAGCACCAGCGGCGCCAAAGGATAATGAGCTTTCTTGAACAGATATCCCAATACGCCGAACCCCATCATCAACACGACGTCTAGATAGGAATTGGAGACCGAATAGGCGCCGACGGTACAGATGATGACGATCAGCGGTGCGATAATGAAGAACGGTATGCGCATCAACGCTGCGAAGACCGGCACGGTGAGCAATACCAGAATCACGGCGATGACGTTGCCGAGGTACATCGAAGCGATCAAACCCCAGACAAAGTCCTTCTGCTCCACAAACAGCATGGGTCCGGGATTCAATCCCCAGATCATCAGGCCGCCCATCATGACCGCAGCGGTAGCCGATCCGGGGATGCCGAGCGACAGCATCGGAAGCAGAGCGCTGGTGCCGGCGGCATGGTCAGCGGTTTCCGGCGCAACGATGCCTTCCGGCTCCCCTTTGCCAAAGTTGGCATGCCGAGATGAAAGACGCTTGGCGATGCCGTAGCTCATGAAAGATGCTGCGGTCGGGCCGCCGGGTGTGATGCCCATCCAGCAACCGATGGCGGCGCTGCGCAATAGCACCCAGCCATACTGCGGAAGATGGGTGAGAGTGCGGAAAACTTCGCGCCACTCTACCTTGGAGGAGATTGCCTTGACGTGAAATTCGTCTTCTACCGCGACCAGCAACTCGCCGATACCGAACAGGCCCATGACCGCGACGACGAAGCTGACGCCCTTCACCAGTTCATCGACGCCCATGGTGAGCCGCACGCTGCCCGAAACCGTGTCGATCCCGACAGCGGCAAGGGCAAATCCGATCGCGAGCGCCACCAGCGTCTTGATCGGAGGCGAGCCTCCCATGCCGACGAAACTTGCAAACGCAAGAAAGTACACTGCGAAATATTCGGGCGGTCCAAAGGCCAGCGCGGCTTTCGCGACCCAGGAAGCCGACAGAGTAATAAGAACCACACCGGCGAGCGCGCCAAAGGCCGCGGAACCGAAGGCCGTCGTCGGCCTACCGTCGCGCGCCATAGGATAGCCGTCGAATGTGGTCGCGACCGACGAGGGCTCGCCGGGAATATTGAAGAGAATGGAAGTTACCGAGCCGCCAAACAATGCTCCCCAATACATGGACGAGAGCAGGATGATGGCCGACACCGGCTGCATGCCGAAAGTGAGCGGCAGCAGCAGCGATACACCATTGGGCGCCCCGAGGCCGGGCAACACACCGACCAGAATGCCGAGCAGCACGCCGATCACCATTAGAAAGATGTGATTGCCGGATAGTGCGATGCTGAACCCGTGCAGGAGGGCTTCGAGATTTTCCAACGGCGTCCCCCTCTAGAAACCGATGATGTCGCCGAGCACGCCGCGCGGCAACGAGATCTGGAACGTGCGCTCAAAGATCAAATAGAGCGCCAGGGTGGCGCTGATCGCAGCGACAGCTGAGAAGATGTACGAGCCTCGCTTGTGCCAGGCGAGCGCTCCGAATACGTAGCCGGCCGAAGCCAGGTACATTCCGATCAACGGAATGACGCCGACATAAACGACGGTCGGGATGAAAAGTACTCCCAGCCGTTTGAGTTCGCTTGAGCGGAGCACGACGTCACGTGCGTGTAGCCATCCCTGCACGAGGTTGAACGCGCTGCCGCCCAAAACGACTAGGCCCGCGATGAACGGAAAGGTGCCGGCATCGACGCCGGCGGCGGACCAGCCGATACCGTTGTCCAGGCTGGAGACGACGACGGCCGCGCCGAAAGCACCGGTGAGGAGTGCCGTGGCCGCTTCCAGACTGCGCCCCGAGACCATCAACCGGACTCTAATTGGAGACAAGCCAACCCTCGTCGGCGGCGATTTTGTGGGTGCGCTCGATATCGTCCTTGATGAACTTGCTGAAGGCCTCACCGGCAAGGAAAGTATTGGTTTGCGAAGTCCGTTCGATATATTCTTTCCATTCCGGCGTGCTCTGAACTTTCTTCATCAGATCGACATAGAACGCAGCCTGATCTGGGGTCACCTTTCCCGGCAGCCAAACCGTGCGAGGCTGCTGGAACTGCGGAATGTTGAGGCCGGATTCAACACAGGTCGGGATATCGTGCCAGCTTTGCGTTTCCGTGACCTTCGGACCGGCCGGAAGACGCTGCGGGCTGAAGGCGCAAAGCGGGCGCTGGGTGCTGCCCTTCCACTGCCCGATGCTTTCGCTGGGATTGTTGACGTGGGAGTCGATATGGCCGCCGGCCAATTGCACGGCGGCTTCGGCGCCGCTTTTGAAAGGAATGTATGTGAACTTCACCTTCGCCGTTTTGTCGATGATGCGGGTGAGGGTTTCATCGGTGTCCTTTGATTGGGCGCCAGCCATCTTGAAATCGCCCGGCGGCTTCGCAGCGACGGCTTTCAGGTAATCCTGCACGTTCTGGTAAGGCGCATCCTGCTTTACCCAGAGCAGAAATTCATCCTGCACCATCGCGGCAATCGGCGTCAGGTCGGTGTAGTTATAGGCGACCTTCGACACCATCGGTTGGGTCCAGGCGTTCGATGTTCCGAACACGATCTTGTAGGGATCCCCTGCCATAGCTTTGGTGTAGGTATAGCCTTCGGCGCCGCTGCCGCCGCCCTTGTTGGTGACGACAATAGGTTGCTCGACCAGTTTGTGCTTGGTGATGATGCTCTGGACGGCGCGCGCAAAATTATCCGTGCCGCCACCCGGGCCCGCCGTCGCGATAAATTCGATCGGCTTGACGGGCTGCCACGCGGCATTTGCCGCTCCCGATGCGCAGGTTGCGAGACCTAAGGCGATCGCAGCGAATTGCGGCTTCAGAGACATCTTGTCCTCCCATTGATTTTGTTTTCAGCGAATTTTTGTTGTTTGTTTTTGAGCTAGCTGACTTCGTCCTTCACAAAGCTTGCTGCGGCCACAGCGCCTTCTTGCTGAAGCGCGGCGATTTCATCGGCGCTAAAGCCGTACGCGCTCAAGATCGCGCTGGTGTGTTCGCCATAGAGCGGAGCGCCGGTTCGCACCTTGCCGGGTGTTTCCGAGAATTTGATCGGCAATCCCAGCGTTTTGACCTTGCCAAGCGACGAATGCTCGACTTCGACCACCATCTCGCGGGCAATCGTTTGCGGATCGGCGAGCGCCTGAAGCATGTCGTTGACCGGCCCGCATGGTACGCCCACTTCCTCAAGCGCACTGAGCCAGTATGCGGCAGGCTTCGTTGCAAAGCGCGCCGCCAGCAGGATTTCCAGTTCCTTCAGATGAGCCATCCGGTCGGCGCCGGTGACAAAGCGCGGATCGCGCGCGAGTTCCGGCGCACCCAGAACTTCGAGTGTGCGCAGCCAGTGTTTTTGATTGGCGCCACCAACTACGATCCACTTATCGGAGGCTTCGAAAGCCTGATAGGGGGCATTGAGCGGGTGGGCCGAGCCCATCGCTTTCGGCGCCACGCCGGTTGCCAGCGCGATGGCGGCCTGCCAGTAAGTCTGAACAAGCGCGGCTTCGAACAACGAGGTTTCGACCCATTGACCTCGCCCCGTTTTCAGACGGTGCGTATAGGCTGCGAGGATGCCGAGGGCGGCGATAATTCCGGCCGTGATGTCGGACAGCGGCGCGCCGCATTTCACCGGCGCACCGTCGGGCTTTTCACCGGTAAAGCTCATGATCCCGCTCATGGCCTGCGCCACGAGATCGAAGCCGCGGCGATGCTTGTACGGGCCGGTACGTCCAAAGCCGGATAGCGAGCAGTATATCAAGCCGGGATGGGCCTTGCTGATTTCCGGGTACCCGAACCCGAGGCGATCCATCACGCCGGGGCCGAAGTTTTCCACCAGCACATCCGCCGACGCTATCAGGCGCCGCAGAACCTTTGCTCCGCCCGGCGTTTTCAGGTCCAGGGCGATGCCCTTCTTGTTGCGGTTCATCATCAGGAACGACGCCGCTTCGTCACCGATTTTGGGAGGAACCATGTAGCGGGTGTCGTCGCCTGCCGGAATCTTCTCGATTTTGATGACGTCGGCGCCCATGTCCGCGAGCATCAGCGTACAGGTCGGACCCGCCATCACGTGCGTCAGATCGACGACCTTGAATCCAATCAGAGGCCCCATTGTTTCTCCCGCGATATTGTTATTGGCGTGTTGCGATTATTCGCCGGTCCATTGCGGCTGGCGCTTGCCAAGAAATGCATCCATACCCTCGCGGAAATCCCGGCTTTGGTAACACATGAGAATCAGATCCTCGTCCTCGAGCACCTTCGGTTGCATGCGAAGCAAAGCCTGCTTGGTGGAGCGCAACGTCAACGGCGCATGGCTTGCGACAAGCCGCGCCAGTTCATCGGCGCGCCGTTCAAGGACTGGGCGGTCCTCCACCATTTCATTCAACAGCCCGAGCCCGACCGCTTCGTCTGCTTCGATAAGACGCGCAGTAAAGATTATTTCCTTCAAGCGCGCTGCCCCGATTAATCTCGAGAGTCGGCCGAGATTTGACATCGACAGGCAGTTGCCGAGTGTGCGCGCGATCGGAAAGCCGAATTTCGCACTTCTGGTACCGATGCGGATGTCGCAGCACGCGGCAATTCCGGCGCCGCCACCGGCGCAAACCCCATTGATTGCAGCAATGGTCGGGATCTCGCATTGCTCAAGCGAGCCGAGCACGTGATCGATCCGTGTCTCGTAGTCGATGGCATCCTGCGGGGTTTTGAACGCGCGAAACTGATTGATGTCGGTGCCGGAAGCGAAGGCTTTGTCACCGGCGCCGGTGAGGATCAGCACCTTGAGCGAACGATTCTTGCCCGCGCTTGCGCAGATCTCCGCAAGCCGCTCATACATGCCAAAGGTCAGCGAATTTCTCGCCTGCGGTCGGTTGAAGGTGATCCGGCCGATGCCGTCGCGGACCTCGTAAAGCAGGTCGGCTTCCAACGTAGCGGTTTCATTCATTTTGCTTGCCAGACTGCTTTGAGAGGGAATTTTCGCTTGGTCAACATCCAGCTGTCAGGTAATTCTGAATGCAAAAACTGGCTTCTGCAACATAATTTTGGTAAATATGGCCAATATGGAACCATTTTGCATTCAAAATGTATTTCAACTGAACTCCCGAGGGAGACGCCACCATGATGCATGATGAGGTGGTGTCACGCCTCCGTCACCTGCTGACGGAAGGCGAAATTCCGCCGGGCGCGCGGATTCCCGAGCGCGAATTGTGCGCTTCCTTGTCGATATCCCGCACGCCGCTGCGCGAGGCCCTCAAGGTCTTGGCCGCCGAAGGGCTCGTCGTGTTGTTGCCCAACCGCGGATCGCGCGCCGCGAAGCTTACCCAAAAGGACGTCAAAGAGCTGTTTGAAGTCTGCGAAGTGTTGGAGGCTACCGCGGGCGAATTGGCCTGTCCGCGCATTTCGGACGAGCAACTGCACGAGATCGCCGTGTTGCAGGCGAATATGGTCGAACACTATCGCGCGCGCGACCTCCTGTCGTACTATCGTTGCAATCGACTGATCCATGAGAGCATCGTTCGCGCAGCTGATAACGCAGTGCTTGCCGGATTTTATGAATCGATAGCGGCGCGCATACGACGGGCACGGTTCATTACACCGATGTCCCCGGAGCATTGGGCGCTTGCGGTTCAGGAGCACGAAGGAATCCTGAACGCGCTGCAGCGACGCGACGCCAGCGGACTTGCGCATATTCTGCGGACGCATCTTCGACGAAAGCGCGAGGAAGTGGTGCAGGCGGGGTTCGCCGAGCCGAGCAGCTATTGAGCCTCACCCTCCCGGACGTAAAGCTGATCAGTTTAGCCTTCGTTTGCTGGAGCTACCCCAAACTTGCTCATGATGGATTGGAACGAGACTCTAGTTTTTTCAATCAGATAGACCCGCGTGTGCACGATGTGTGCACCGAGAGGTCAAACAAAGTCCAGAGATAGCCAACTGCGTGGACATCGCACTTTGGCGCTTCGACGCTTCAGGGCGTCCACAGTGTGCTCGGTCCGCTTCCGGCGACCAGCGCGATCCTCTGCTGATCAGACCATTCATCCCGACGCTCAAAACTGCATCTTTTTTAGCCGAGCGAGAGGCGTCGGGCGCGAAAAGTCGCCTTGACAGCCTCTAACGTGGCTGCTGTTATTGACTAACTGGTTAGTAATGATAGTGGGCGCGTATGGCGGCTACGGTTTTTCACAAGAACTTCAAGATTGCCGTGGATATTGGTGGCACCTTTACCGATATCGCCCTCCTGACTGACTCGGGTTTGATCCACCAGAGCAAGATTTCATCGACGCCGACCGACCCGAGCATCGCGGTGATCGAAGGCGTCGGGCAGCTGTTGGCCGAGTTGTCGATCCCGCCTGACGCTATTGCCGAGGTGCTGCACGGCACCACTGTGGGCTCCAACACCATCTTGCAGCGCAAAGGTGCCAGGACAGGACTGATTACCACTCGCGGCTTTCGCGACGTCCTGGAGATCGGGCGCATCCGCATGCCCGACATGTTCGACCTGACCTGGGAAAAGCCGAAGCCGCTAGTACCGCGACGGCACCGCATGGAGGTCAACGAGCGGATGGCCGCCGATGGTTCGACGGTCGAGCCGTTATCGGAAGCCAGCGTGATCGCTGCCGGGGAAACACTCGTCGCCGAGGATATCGAGGCTGTCGCTATTGCATTCATCAACAGCTACCGCAACTCGGCTCACGAACTGCAAGCCGAAGCGATTCTCCGCGCAAACTTTCCGCATCTGCTGGTCACTACGTCCTGCGCAGTACTTCCGGAGATGAAGGAATATGAGCGCACCAGCACCACGGTGGTGAACGCCTACCTGCTCGCCGCGATGCGCAGCTATCTGCAAAAACTCGAATCCGGACTTCGCTCGATTGGCATCGCCGCGCCGATACTGGTCATGACATCGAACGGCGGCATGCTCGCTGCGGACGTGACCTGCGAAAAGCCGGTGCTGGTGGTGGCCTCCGGTCCTGCCGGGGGCGTTATCGGTGCCGCGCGGCTCGGCATCGCCCGCGGTGATCGCGATGTCATCGTGTTCGACATGGGCGGAACGACCGCGAAAGCCGTGATCATCGAAGACGGCCGCCCCACCATGACGTCCGAATACGAGTTTCGCGATGGCATCTCGACATCGAGCCGCTTTATCAAAGCGGGCGGCTACATGCTCAAGGTGCCGGCAATCGACATCGCTGAGGTCGGCGCGGGCGGCGGCTCGATCGCCGGTATCGACAAGGGCGGGCTCCTGATCGTGGGGCCGCAGTCTGCCGGCGCGGTGCCAGGACCGGCGTGCTACGGTCTCGGCAATGACCGGCCGACCGTGACCGACGCCAATGTGGTGTTAGGCTTCATCAATCCCACCTCGCTGGCAGGCGGCAAGCTCAACATCGACCGTTCGCTGAGCGAGACCGCGATCCACGTCCATGTTGGCGAGCCGCTCGGCTTGCCGTTGCAGGATGCGGCGCATGGCATACGGGCAGTGGCCAATGCCGCGATGGCTCGCGCGATCCGTGCGGTCACCATCGAGCGTGGACGAGATCCACGCGATCTCACGCTGATGGCGTTCGGGGGAAATGGTGGCGTCCATGCGCCCGATCTGGCGCGGCAACTAGGTATTCCGCGCGTCGTGATACCGCCGATGTCGGGCATCTTCAGCGCCCTGGGCATGCTCGCTTCCGATATCGAACACACCGCATTGAAGACAGTCAGCCGGGGCCTCGCCCGGATGGATGTCGCGGACCTGAAGGCGATCAAGGCGGAGTTGCGCGAGCAGGTCTCTGCCCAACTCGCTGCCGACGGCTATCAGGCCGAACGCACCGCGTTCATCTGGGAAGCGGACCTGCGCCACGAGGGCCAGGCCACCGAACTCACCGTGCCATTCGAGGGCGAAAATATCGCTCAGATCCGCGACCGGTTTGTCGCCGAATATTTCAAGACCTACGGCTATCGCGACGATACGCCGGTCGAGCTGATGAAGGTGCGCGTGGCCGGCCGCGGGCTCCGCGACAACCGTCTCGACTTCGGCAACATGCAGATCGCGGCGCGGGCAGGATTGCAGACCGGAACCCGGCAGATTTCTTTCGCCCGGGGTGAGGCGGCGGTCCCCGTCGAGATCGTGGACCGCAGCGCGGTCGGGCCCTCGGCCCGCCAAGGGCCGCTGGTGATCGAAGAATTCGATGCGACGATCGTCGTGCCGCCGGACGCCACGGTGCACAAAGATGCGATCGGCTGCATCGTGCTGGAGTTCGAAACATGAAAGTCGATCCGATAACTTTCGCGGTCATCAAGAGCGGACTGGATTCGATCGCCGACGACATGGCTTACACCGTGGTTCGGATTGCGCGCTCGGAGATCGTCAAGGACGTGATGGACTTTTCCGCGGCGCTTTGCGCTGGCGACGGTCAAATGGTGGCGCAGGCCAAGACCATCGCTCAGCATCTCGGTGCGATTCCGGAAGCAATGGCTTCGGTGCTGGAGAAATTCGAAGATGATCTTCACGACGGCGACGTCGTCATCATGAACGATCCCTATCACGGCGGCATGCATTTGCCGGATATCTTCATGTTCGTGCCGATCTTCTTTGACGGCCAGCGGCGGGCTTTTGCGGTGGTGATCTGCCACCATACCGATGTCGGTGGTCGGGTGCCGGGTTCTAACGCGTCGGATTCGACGGAGATCTACCAGGAAGGGCTGCGGATTCCACCGCTCAAGCTCTACGATCGCGGCGTGCTCAACACGACCCTCGAGGCCCTGATCAAGATCAACGTCCGGGTGCCGGACCGCGTATGGGGCGATCTTTCGGCGCAGTTCGCTGCCGCACAGGTCGGCAAACGGGGGCTGGAGAAGTTGTTGCAGCGTTACGGCGCCAACGAGGTTGATGCTTATATGCAGGAGCTGCTGGACTATGCCGAGCGGCTGACTCGTCAGGAAATCAGCACCTGGCCGAAAGGGACCTATCGCTTCGTCGACTATATCGATGACGACGGATTCTCTGACGTGCCGATTCCGATCAAGGTCGCCATTACCGTCAACGGCGACGGCACGTTGCTGGTCGATTACACCGGATCCTCGCCGCAGGTGAAGGGAGCGTTGAATTCGACGCTCAGTTTTACGCACTCGTTGACTTATCTCAGCGTGCGTTGTGTGCTGGCGAAGGACGTGCCGAATAATGTCGGTCTTTTTCGCTGTATTCACGTGAAGGCGCCGGAGGCCTCCGTACTCAATCCGGTCATGCCGGGGCCCTGTGCGGCTCGTGCACTCACAGGCTACCGGGTATTCGACACGATGCTCGGCGCGCTCGCGCAAATAGTCCCCGACAAGGTGCCGGCGGCAGGCGAGGGCGGCAACAGTGTGATCTGCATCAGCGGGTTACGGCCCAATCGCCAGCCTTTCATCATCGTGGACATGATTTGCGGTGCGTGGGGCGGTCGGCCCGACAAGGATGGCCTCGAAGCCGTCACCAACGCCTCGCAGAATTTGTCCAACATGCCGGTTGAGGTGATGGAAGCCGAGCACCCGGTTCGCATCGAGGACTATTCCTTTGTTCCCGACAGTTGCGGTGCAGGCCGCTACCGCGGCGGCGTCGGCATTCGGCGCAGCTATCGCATTCTCGCGTCTGAGGCGCTGCTTCAATTGCGTACCGACCGCGTCAAGTTTCAGCCCTACGGCCTCGATGGTGGCGAGCCGGGCGGACCCTCGCGCAATTTCATAGAGATCGGCAACCAGCGCAACACACTTCCGGGCAAGATCACCACGATGGTGGCCCGCGATACATTGATCATCCACGAGCAGGCTGGCGCCGGCGGATTTGGCAATCCGCTGCTGCGGGAGCCGGAGCAGGTGCGTGAAGATTTCCTTGACGGCAAAATAACCGCTGCCTTTGCCGAACGGCATTATGCAGTCATGTTCGGCCCGCGCGGTAAGCTGGACGTTGAGGCGACCGCGCGGCTACGCTCCCGGTGCGTCACCACACCAGGGCCTTCTGGTGCGCGTCATGGAGCTTAGTGTGATCGCACCACCGTCCAAGGTCAGCCGAAATCCGGAGGCAAGCCGCGCCAAGATATTGGACGCGGCACGTATCGAATTCGTTTCCTATGGCCTGAGCGGCGGACGTGTCGATCGCATCGCTGAGCAGAGCGGCGTCAACAAGAACCTTATCTATCACTATTTCGGCTCCAAGGACGCGCTTTACCTTGCGGTGCTGGAGCGGATCTATGCCGATTTGCGCGCCCGGCAGCAGGATCAGGATTTGCGTGGCTTGCCTCCGATCGAGGGAATGAAGCGGCTGGTCAGTAACACCTTCGACCACTTCGTCGCGACCCCGGACCTGATTCGGCTCATGAGCATCGAAAACATTCATTACGCGGAGCATCTGAAGAGCTCAAGCTCGACCAAATCGCTTTACAGCGGCCTGCTCGATACCATCCGCATTCTCTTGAAGCGCGGCCAGGACGAGGGTGTGTTTCGCGCCAATGTTGACGCGGTGGATCTTTATTTGTCGATCTCGGGGCTCGCCTATTTCTTCCTGTCCAATCAGCACACGCTGTCATGGCTGCTCGACCGCGATCTGGTGGCGCGCCGGCGCGTGCTTAAGCGCCGTCAGCACGTCGTTGAGATGGTGCTGAGTTATCTGACACAAACGTCGCCGGCCGAAGCCGTTGGTGCCGACCCAGAGTGATTTAAAACCGGAGATTGGGATATGAGAAGAATCTTTCTATCGACCCTGATGCTTCTGAGTGTTGTTGCAACCGCGACAAGCGTTTCACCTGCATCGGCGCAGGATAAATTATCGGTGCGGCTCGATTTCTCGCCGTGGGGCGTGCAGGCGGCGATGCATCTGGCGCAAAACCGAGGCTGGTTCAAGGAAGCCAATCTCGACGTCGACATTCAGGACGGCCGTGGCTCCGGCAACACGATTCAGCTCGTGAACGCCGGGCAAGTCGATGTTGGCCAAGTGCAAGTCGGTCTGGTTGGATCGGCACGCGTCAAGGGCGCGACCATCCGTTCGATCGCCACGTTCCAGCGCCGCACCGATCTGTGCATTCTTGTCGACAAGGATTCGCCGATGACGCGCGCCGCCGATCTGCGCGGCAAGACCGTGGTGGTGTTCGCCGCAAGCCCCTGGGCTCCGTTCATCGACGTCTATCTGAAATCCGGGGGTCTTAGCCGCGACGATCTCAAGGTCGATGTTGTCGATCCCGCAGCCTTGTGGGGCACCTATATCGCCAAGCGGGCGGATGGACTGATGTCTACCGTTGGTTCGGCTCTGCCCATCGCGCAGCAGCCGCGCCCATCGAAGTGTCTGCTGGCTTCGGATGCGAATATTACTTTCCCGAGCTATGGCCTCGTTGCTCGTGAAGACACCATCGCCAGCAAAGGCGTAGCATTGCGTCGGCTGATTCAGGTCGAGCAGCGCGCCTGGCAGCATTTGCGGGCTAACCCGGAAGATGGCGTCAAGGCGATGATCGCCGAGCGCCCGGATGCGAGGCTCGATCCGGCGATACTGCTAAGCCAGATCAAGCTCACGCTGGACTATTTCGATACTCCGGCGACCCAGGGCAAGCCGATCGGCTGGCAGGCGCGGGAGGATTGGGAAGCCGCGCTGAAATCGATGGAAGCCGCCGGCGTGGTCAATGCTGGCTGGAATGTTGCCGACTACTACACCAACGCGCTTGTCGAGTGATATGACCACGACGGCGCCAACGACAGCGGCGGCACCCTACGTTTCTCTGGACGGCGTGGGGAAGACCTATTCGTCTCCGCGCGGTCCGGTAGCGGCGCTGGAGAATATCAAACTCGATATCCGTCCGCGTGAATTCGTCAGCGTGGTGGGTCCGTCCGGCTGCGGCAAAAGCACATTGCTGAAGCTGGTCGCGGGCCTTGAGAATGTTTCATCGGGCAAAGTTGCGGTGGGCGGGAAGGTGCTGGATGGCCCGCCCGATCGGCTCGGCGTAGTGTTTCAACGCGATGTGCTGCTGGACTGGCGGACCATCCTCGACAACGTGCTGCTGTCAATAGAATTCAACCGCAAGCCGCGCGCCGATGAGCGGGAGCGCGCGATCGCGCTTATCAACCGGTTCGGCCTCGGCAGTTTCGAGCACCGTTTTCCATGGGAGCTCTCCGGCGGCATGCGTCAGCGCGCCTCGATCTGCCGTGCGCTGCTTGCCGATCCTGAATTATTGCTGATGGACGAGCCGTTTGGTGCGCTGGACGCTATGACGCGCGACGATCTCAACGTCGAACTCGCCCAGACCTGGCAAGACACTCGCAAGACCCTGCTGTTCATCACCCATTCCATCGTGGAAGCCGTTTTCCTGTCCGATCGGGTGGTGATGATGAGCAAGGCGCCCGGCGTTATCGTCGATACGATCGCTATCGATTTACCGCGTCCGCGCCGACTTGCGGTACGCGACAGCGCCGAGTTCGCCGCCTATGTGCACCGAATTCGCCACCACTTCGCCGAACTCGGGATCGTCAAGGAATGATGCGTTTCGCAAAAAGGCTGCTCGGCGGCGACAATGAAACGCGCGATGTCGTTATGGTGCTGGCGGCTGCCTTGCTGCTGTGGGAAGCCGGCGTTCAGCTGTTCCAGCCGTCGCCGTTGATCTTGCCGGCGCCCTCGGCCATTTTTGCAGCTTTTCTGGAAACTCCGGGCGTGTTCATGCGACACCTCGGTTTCACGCTTGGTATGACCTGCATCGGCTTCGTGCTTGCGGTCGTGCTCGGGGTCGCCCTGGCGGTCGGCATCGTTTATTCGCGATTTCTTGAGCGCACCATCTATACGCTTCTTGTCGCGCTCAATTCGATTCCGAAGGTGGCGCTGGCACCGCTGTTCGTAATTTGGATGGGGACGGGTCCGGAGCCGAAGATCGCGATTGCGCTGATGCTCGCGATCTTCCCGATCGTGATCGATACCGTGCTCGGGCTGCGATCTGTCGATCCGGACATGCTGCATTTGGCGCGGGTATCGAAAGCCTCGCCCTGGGCGGTACTCACCAAGATACGTTTTCCCTGTGCCCTGCCTAGCCTGTTCGCCGGCATGAAGGTTGCGATCTCGTTCGCGCTGGTCGGCGCCATCGTCGGCGAATTCGTTGCTGGCAGCCGCGGTATCGGTTTCCAGATACTGGTAGCGCAGGGACAGTTCGACACCGTTCGGGTGTTCGTGTCGCTGCTGCTGCTCGGTCTGGTCGGAACCGTCCTGTTCTTTATGGTCGATTATGCCGAGCGCCTGCTGCTGCCGTGGCACGTCTCGCAGCGTGCACGCCACGAACGATCCGCCGAGCGCGTATGAAGGGCGGACCGAGTTCGTTCGGAACACTGGCGCTGATCACTACGGCCGCACTTTGGGGCAGCAATCACGTGGTGGCGCGTGCCGTGCGCGAAGCGGTACCGCTGCCGGCGCTAGTGTTCTGGCGCTGGCTGCCCGCGGTGATCATTCTGACCATCGTCGCGTTACCGACAATCCGGCAGGCTTGGCCGGTGATCCGTCCCCGCCTCGGCGGGTTGATGGTGGGTGGGGCGGTCGGCGTCGGCCTGTTTTCGTATTTGCTGCTAGGTGGCGCCTATCAAAGTCTGGCCATCGAAGTCGGGTTCATCAATGCCACTACGCCAGTCTGGGT
>Ga0193743_1002184_pt1 | contig 14046 bp, 11 predicted proteins | sample L2c2metaG_FD_143038 | JGI IMG/M metagenome (GOLD analysis project Ga0193743, IMG submission 143038) | Soil microbial communities from a riparian zone of the East river system, Colorado, United States - L2c2 | ecosystem: Environmental > Terrestrial > Soil > Riparian zone | place: USA: East River... | reverse complement strand
GCGAAGACGGCGACCACGGCGGTTCCGGGTTGCGCGGCCTGCGCGAGCGGGCCGAGGCGTGCGGCGCCCAGCTCTCCGTGGGCCGGGCCACCGGCTCAGGCTCCGGCTCCGGCTCCGGCTTCGTGCTGCGCGTGAGCGTTCCGGCGTGACCGACCGCGAGGCATCCATCCGGGTGCTGATCGCCGACGACCAGGCCCTGGTGCGCGGCGCCCTGGCGGCCCTGCTGTCGCTGGAACCCGACCTGGAGGTCGTCGCCGAGGTGGGCCGCGGCGACGAGGTGGTCGACGCCGCCCGGCGCACCGCACCCGACGTGGCCCTGCTCGACGTGGAGATGCCCGGCGGCGACGGGATCGCCGCGGCCGCCGAGCTGGCCGGCGCGGTGCCCGGCTGCCGGGTGCTGGTGGTCACCACGTTCGGGCGGCCCGGCTACCTCCGGCGGGCGATGGAGGCCGGCGCCAGCGGCTTCGTCGTCAAGGACACGCCGGCCCGGCAGTTGGCCGAGGCGGTCCGCCGGGTGCACGCCGGCCTGCGGGTGGTCGACCCGTCGCTGGCCGCGGAGACGCTGGTGGCCGGGCGCAGCCCGCTTACCGCGCGGGAGACCGACGTGCTGCGCGCCGCCCGCGCCGGCGGCACGGTCGCCGACCTGGCCGGTGTCGTGCACCTTTCCGAGGGCACCGTGCGCAACCACCTGTCGGCGGCGATCGGCAAGACCGGCTCGCGTACCCGGGCCGAAGCGGTGCGGATCGCGGAGCAGAACGGCTGGTTGTGACGGCCCGGTCGATCCGATCGGGCATTTCCCCGTTTGCATGATCGCGCTATCGTCCCCTCGAGCCACGTCGGTGGCATCGACGACCTTGGAGGGCGTGCGCGATGTGGGAGGACCTGTTCACCGGCGCTTGGCACAGCATCGTCTACGGCGTGGTCGGGATCGGCCTGATGGCGGCCGGCTTCCTGCTGGTCGACATGCTCACCCCGGGCAAGCTGCGGGAGCTGATCTGGATCCAGCGCAACGCCAACGCGTCGCTGCTGCTCGCCGCCAACCAACTCGGCATCGCGGTGATCGTGTTCACCGCGATCATCACCAGCTACGCCGACTTCGGCCAGGGCCTCGCCTCGACCGTCCTCTTCGGACTCTTGGGGATCGTGCTGATGGGCGTCGCGTTCCTGGTGCTCGACATGCTGACGCCGGGCAAGCTCGGCGAGATCATCTGTGACGAGCAGCCGCACCCGGCGGCCCGGGTCAGCGCGGCCAGCCACTTCGGCGTCGCCCTGATCGTCGCTGCCTGCATCGCCTAGCCGGGTTTCGCCCGCGGGCGCCCGCTCCGATCGCGAGCGGGCCCCTGCGGGCGATGCGGCTAGTGGCGGTTGCCGGACGCGGTGGTCGCCAGCGGGCGGTCGGGGTCGACCGGTCCGTCCGCGACGACGGCGCCGTCGCTCGGGTCGCGCCGCGACCGTGTCATCGACCGGGCGACGAACACCGCCAGCAGGATGGCCAGCAGCAGGATCGCGAGCGGCACACCGGCCTCGACAAGGGCCTGGCGCTTCCCTTCGTCGCGGGCCGTGGCCGCGGCGTCCACGACCGCGCTGTCGAGCTGCCGCTCAAGCTCGCGGATCAGCCTGCCGTTGGCGAGCAGCGCGCCGTCCCAGGAGTCGATCGTGAACGGCGCGGCGGCCAGGCTGCCGCTGGCCGGCATCGCGCCGGCGATCCAGCCGGCGAACGCCGTCGCCGCGCGCAGCCTGGGGCCGGCGACAGTGTCGTTGAACTGGTTCTTCTCGGTCTCCGTGGCGTTCGAGGAGAACGTCTCCATCGCCTGCAGCCAGCCCGTCTGCGCCGCGATGAACTGGGTCCTGAGGCTGGGGTTCAGCATGCCCGTGGCGTAGGCCTGCAGGACCGTCACCCGTTCCTGCGAGAGGTGTTCCTTCCCGCGCGCGATGGCAGCCGCCGCGCGCATCCGCTGGTTGAGCGCCGGGTCGGCGGCCACCTGTGCCGCGCTGTCCCGCAGCTGGAGCAGGTCCTCGACAACGGCGTCATAGCCACGGGTGGCGTCGGTGAAGGCGAGCTTGAAAGTGGCGACCGCCGTGCGCAGGTCGGGCAGGGTTCGCAGCCCGCTGTCGATCCGGTTCAGCGTGGTCAGCACGTTGGCGGGCACCTCGCCGAGCGCGGTGCGCCGGGCCGTGTAGTCACCGGCCGCGCCGGTGACGGTCGACCGCGCGTTGTCGTAGGCGGCCCGATATCCGCGCTGCTGCGCCGAGTTCGAGGACCCGAGCAGCATGGCCGCCGCCGCGCGCTCGTTCTGCAGGCCCTCCACGAGATCACCGGACGCCTGCACCACCGTCGCGAGCCCGCTGGCCTGGTCGGCCTGCTTCGCCGTGTCGCCGTGGTCGAGGAGCCCGTTGGTGACCAGCGCCACCGTCGCGGCGACCGGCAGGACCATGACGAGGCCCACCTTCGCCCAGATGGATCCCCGCGACGGCGAACCCGTCGTCTTCGGCCGCTCGCTCATGCCGTCGCCCTCCCGTTCGGCGCGCTGCGGCGCCGCGGTTTTCGACCGACCCAGGACGGATCGGGCCCGGGGCATTCCATCACGTCGATCAAGGACATGGGGACCCGTCCGTTTACGCGCCGGACGAACTAAGGGGTTCAGCCGACCGCGGCCTCCACCGTCAGCACGCCCGCGGTGGCGTCCACGGTGGCCAGTGCGCCGACCGGGACGCTGAGCTGGCCGGTGCCGTGCCCGATCGGCAGCCCACCGAGCACCGGCACGCCGAGGTCGCCCAGCCGGTCGAGCAGCATCGCGGTGAGCCCGGTGCCCCAGTCGTCGGAGCAGTCGGTGAACTGGCCGAGCGCGACACCGGCGAGGCCGTCGAGCGCCCCGGCCCGGCGCAGGTGGGTGAACATCCGGTCGATCTTGTAGAGCGGCTCCTGGACCTCCTCGACCAGCAGTACCGCGCCGGTCAGGTCGGGCATGTCCGGTGTGCCGATCGACGAGGTGATCAGGCAGAGGTTGCCGCCGAGCAGCGGGCCGGCGGCGATTCCGGGCACCCGTACCCCCGCCGTGTCTTCGGTTTCGATCGTCTCGATCGTCACCGGGTCGGTGCTCATCAGCGCCGCGCGCAGCGACTCCGCCGACGCGACCGGGGTCCGCTCGTCGCGCCAGGCAAGGCCGGGGCCGTGCACCGCGGCGAGCCGGGCGCCGCGCCAGAGCGCGAACTGCACTGCGGTGATGTCGGAGAAGCCGGCGACGACCTTGGGGTCGCGGCGGACGGCGGCCATGTCGATCGCGTCGACCATCCGCTGCGCGCCGTAGCCACCCCGGGTGCAGAGCACACCCCGGATCTCCGGGTCCGCGAACGCGGCGTTGAGGTCGGCCGCGCGGTCCGCGTCGCTGCCGGCGAGATAACCGTTCCGGTCGTACGCGTGTGGTGCGGGCACCGCCCGCAGGCCCCAGTCGGCGAGCAGCTCGAGCCCCCGGTCGAGCCGCTCCGGGCTGGTCGGGCCCGACGGTGAGACCAGCATCACGGCGTCGCCGGGTTGCAGGGCGGGGGCCTTGATCGCGTGCACGAGCGGAGCCTAGCTCCCGATAAGGTCGAGCTGTGGCTACCGCGCTCGTGATCGAAAATGACCCCACCGACGACCTGCGCCGGCTGGGCGACTGGTTCACCGAGGGCGGCCTGGAGCAGCGGGTGCTCCGCCCCTACGACGACGACCAGCTCCCCGATGACCTGAGCGGCTACGACGCGTTCGTGGTGATGGGCGGCGAGCAGCGCGCCTACCCCGACGACGACGGCGGCTACGACGGCTGGTGGCTGCCCAAGGTCGAGGGCCTGCTGCGCAAGGCGGTCCGCACCGGTCTGCCGACGCTGGGCATCTGCCTGGGCGCCCAGCTCCTCGCGACCGCGCACGCCGGCACGGTCGAGCGCAGCGCGTCCGGCGCCGAGATCGGGCCGGCGCTGGTCGCCAAGCGCGACGCGGCCGACCGCGACCCGCTGTTCCGCTGGGTGCCGATCGCGCCCGACGTGCTGCAGTGGCACAGCGACGAGATCACCGAGCTGCCCCGCGGCGCGACCCTGCTGGCCGCCTCGACCTACTACCCCAACCAGGCGTTCCGGCTGGGGGAGCGGGCCTGGGGCCTGCAGTTCCACATCGAGTGCGACGAGGCGATGATCTCCGACTGGGCGGCCGGCTCCACCGAGCTGGCCGAGCTGGGGCTCGCCGAGGAGGCGGTGGTCGGCGCCTGCGCGTCGGTGCTGCCCGACCTCGAAGACGTCTGGCAACCGTTCGCCATCCGGTTCGCGTCGCTGGCGCAGGGTGACCTCGACCTGCCTCGGGCGACGCTGCCGCTGCTGGGCCGCTGACGCCGTGGGCCGACCGACCGGTGAGCGCACGAGCCGGCTGGCCCGGTTCGGGTTTGGCGACCGCGCCGCCGAGCTGCTCGGGCCGGGCGGGCTAGGGCTCTGGGACCCGGCGACGGGGGAGCCTGTTGGGGAGCCGGCGGCTGAGCTGATCGGTGCGCTGTCCCGGGCCGGCGACCCCAACCTGGCGCTGCGCCAGTTGCACCGGCTGGTCGAGTCGCTCGACCGCACCGGCTCTGGTCCTGAGCTGCTGGCCGCGCTCTTCGACGACGGCGGGCTGCGCAGGCGACTGGTCGCGGTGCTCGGCGCGTCGTCGGCACTCGGCGACCATCTGGTCGCCAATCCGGCGCAGTGGGCGGCGCTGCGCACCCACGACGGACATGCGCCGACTGCGACCGGGTTGCTGGAGCCGGTCGACGGGCCCAACCCGGTGGCTTCGTTGCGGCTCGCATACCGCCTCGCGCTGTTGAAGATCGCCGCCGCGGACCTGACCGGTGGCCGCGGCCTGGAGCAGACGATGGCGGCCCTGTCGGCGCTGGCCGACGGGACGCTGCGGGCCGCCTACGAGATCGCCGCGTCCGAGGTGGGCGCCGAACCGCGGCTGGGTGTGGTCGCGCTGGGCAAGTGCGGCGGCAACGAGCTCAACTACGTCTCCGACGTCGACGTCATCTTCGTCGCGGCGACCGACGACGACCTGCCCGCCGCTACCCGCATCGCCACCCGGCTGATCGAGATCTGCGGGCTGGTCGCCTGGCCGGTCGACGCAGCGCTGCGCCCGGAAGGCAGTCGCGGCCCGCTGGTCCGCACCCTGGCCAGCCACCAGGCCTACTACCAGCGCTGGGCCCGCACGTGGGAGTTCCAGGCGCTACTCAAGGCCCGCCCGGCCGCGGGCGACACGGCCCTCGCCCAGGAGTGGATCGACACCTTGGCGCCGCTGGTCTGGCACGCCGCGGAACGCCCCGAGGCGGTCGACGACGTGCGCGCCATGCGCCGGCGGATCGTCGACAACGTGCCGGCTCGCGAGATGGAGCGGGAGATCAAGCGCGGGCCGGGCGGGCTGCGCGACATCGAGTTCGCCGTGCAGCTCCTCCAGCTCGTGCACGGGCGGGCCGACGAGACGTTGCGGGTCACCGGCACGATGCCCGCGCTGCGGGCGCTGGTCGGCGGGGGCTACGTGGGGCGGGCCGACGGCGAGACGCTGCTGCGCGGCTACCGGTTCCTGCGTACCGTCGAGCACCGGTTGCAGCTCCAGGCCTTGCGCCGCACGCACACCGTGCCGGCCGACCCGGCCGGGCTGCGCTGGCTGGCCGCCGCGCTGGGCTACACCGCACTGCCCGGCCGCGACGCGGTCGAGGCGTTCCGGGCCGACTGGGTGGCGCACGCCAGCGAGGTCCGCCGGCTGCACGTCAAGCTGCTCTACCGGCCGTTGCTGGAGGCGGTCGCCCGGGTGCCGGCCGAGGCGCTGCGGCTCACCCCGGAGGCGGCGCGCCGCCAGCTCGAGGTGCTCGGCTTCGCCGACCCCACCGGCGCGCTGCGCCACCTGGAGGCGCTCACCGGCGGCGTCACCCGCACCGCCGCGATCCAGCGCACCCTGCTTCCGGTGCTGCTCCAGGAGTTCGCCGACGCCGCCGAGCCGGACCGCGGGCTGCTCAGCTACCGCCAGGTCTCCGACAAGCTCGGCGCCACGCCCTGGTATCTACGGCTGCTGCGCGACGAGGGCCCGGTGGCCCGCCGGCTGGCCCGGGTGCTCGGCCTGTCCCGCTACGCCGCCGACCTGCTCGCCCGCGACCCGGAGGCGCTGCGGCTGCTGGCCGAGGACGCCGAGCTGACCCCGCGCCCCGGCGACGTGCTCCGGGACGGCTTCGGTGCCGCGGCCGACCGGCACGAGGACCCGGGCGAGGCGATCCGGGCCGTCCGCGGGCTGCGCCGCCGGGAGCTGTTCCGGATCGCCTGCGCCGACGCGCTCAGCCACGGCTCGCTGGCCCCGTCACCGGTGCTCGACGTGCGCGGCGTCGGCACCGCACTGTCCGATGTAGCCGATGCGACGCTGGGCGCCGCGCTGCGGTCGGCGGCCCGGGCCTATCCGCTGCCGCCCGGGCTGACCTTCGCCGTCATCGGGATGGGGCGGCTGGGCGGCTCGGAGATGGGCTTCTCGTCGGACGCCGACGTGCTGTTCGTCTACGACCCACCGCCGGGGCAGCCGGATGGCGCTTCGAGTGCCGCGGCGCACGCGGTCGCCGAGGAGCTGCGCCGGCTGCTCGGCATGCCGGCGCCCGACCCGCCGCTCGGCGTCGACGCCGACCTGCGCCCCGAAGGGCGGCAGGGGCCGCTGGTGCGCAGCCTCGCCGCGTACGCGCAGTACTACGCCCGCTGGTCGCATGTCTGGGAAGCGCAGGCGCTGCTGCGGGCCCGGCCGGTGGCCGGTGACCCCGGCCTCGGCGCGCGGTTCGTGACGATGGCCGACCGCTACCGCTATCCGGCGGCCGGGCTCAGCCGCGAGCAGCACGTGGAGATCCGCCGGATCAAGGCGCGGGTGGAGCATGAGCGGCTGCCCCGCGGCGCCGACCCGGCGACCCACGTCAAGCTCGGCCGCGGCGGGCTGGCCGACGTCGAATGGGCGGCGCAGGTGCTCCAACTCCGGCACGCGGGCGCGCATCCGGCGCTGCGGACCACCCGCACCGTCGACGCGATCGCCGCCGCCGAGCAGGCGGGCCTGCTCGACCCGGCCGACGCCGGCGCGCTGGCCGTTGGTTGGCAGCGGGCGGCCCGGGTGCGCAACGCGCTGATGCTGGTCCGCGGCCGCCCCGGCGACCAGCTGCCCCGGCACGGCGTCGAGCTGGCCGCCGTGGTCCGGCTGCTCGGCCGCGACGACGCCGGCGAGTTCCTCGACGAATACCTCCGCACCGCGCGCCGGGCGCGGGCGGCCATGGAGCACGTGTTGGAGGGCTGATCGGGAGATCGGTACGCTCGCCTGATGGACCCCTTGCACGACGACGGCACCGACCATGCGCTGCGCGCGGTGTTCGACACGGCCGGTCCTTATCTCGCGTCGCTGGCCGACCGGCCGGTCTACGCCGGTTCGTCGCGGGTCAAGGAACTCGGCGGCGCCCTGCCGGCGTCCGGCGCGGGCGCGGCGTCCGTTGTGGACCAGTTACTTTCGGTGGGTACGTCGGCCGCCACGCACTCGGCCGGCCCGCGCTTCTTCCACTTCGTCACGGGCGGCGTGACGCCGGCCGCACTGGCCGCCGACTGGACCGTTTCGTTGCTCGACCAGAACGCGTTCTCGCGGGCCGCGTCGGAGTTCGCCACGTCGGTGGAGACGGTCGCGCTGGACTGGCTGCGGTCGCTGTTCGGGCTGCCGTCGTCGTTCGGTGGGGCGCTGGTGGCGAGCGCGACGTTCGCCAACTTCACCGCGCTGGGTGCGGCGACGCACTGGTGGGCCTCGCAGCATGGGGTGGACGTGGCCGCCGCTGGTCTGGCCGGGTTGCCGCGGATGCCGGTGTTCTCGGGCGGGTACGTGCACGCGTCCGCGCGCAAGGCGTTGCAGATGCTCGGGCACGGGCGGGAGTCGGTGTCGGTGCACGGTTCCGGTCGGGTGGATCTGTCCTCGTTGGACCGGGCGTTGGCATCGTCAGGCCCGGCCGTGGTGATCGCCAACGCGGGCGAGGTCAACGCCGGCGACTTCGACCCGCTGTCAGAGCTGGCTGACCTGGTCGCCCGGCATGACGCGTGGCTGCACGTCGACGGGGCGTTCGGGCTGTTCGCGGCACTGTCGCCGCGCACCGCGCACCTGGTGGCGGGCCTGGAGCAGGCCGACTCGATCGCGTGCGACGGGCACAAGTGGCTCAACGTGCCCTACGAGAGCGGTTTCGCCTTCCTGCGCGACCCGGCGCGGCTGGGCGCGGCGTTCGGGATGCCGGGCGCGCCCTACCTGCCCGGCGCCGACTCCCCGCGCGGCGGCTACGCCCTGCTGGGGCCGGAGTCGTCGCGACGGGCCCGGTCGTTGCCGATCTGGGCGACGCTGGCGGCCTATGGCCGTTCCGGTTATCAGGAGATGGTGGAGCGGCACCTGGACCTGGCGCAGGAGTTGGCGTCGCTGGTCGACGCGGCACCCGACCTGGAGCGGCTGGCCGAGGTGCCGTTGTGCATCGTCTGCTTCCGGGTCCGGCCACCCGGCGTGCCGGAGTCCTCGCTTGACGACCTCAACCGGCGGGTGGGCGAGGCGTTGCTCGACGACGGCCGGGTCTTCGCGGGCACGACGGTCTACGAGGGCAAGGTCGCGCTGCGGCCGGCGATCGTCAACTGGCGTACGACGTCGCGGGATGTGCAGCTCTTCGTGTCGGTGGTGCGCGAGCTCGCGGCGGCGCTGCGCTAGAGGTCGCCGCGGTTGACGGTGATCTGGTTGGCGGCGCTGACCGGGCGGTAGGTGCCGTCCTGGTTGACCTCGTATTGCGCCTGCGTGGGGTTGAGCAGGGCGGCCGGAGCGTCCGGGAACGTCTCCACGAAGAGCAGGTAGGTCGTGCCCTCCCGGAACGGCACGCCGTCCTGTTGCTCGTAGGTCACCCCGTCGAGTAGCCCACCCATCTGCTGCACGTCGATGACGTCGCCGGGCTTGCCCGCTCCCTTGTGGACTTTGCCGATGGTCGCCGACCAGACGGTGATGACGACGCCGGTGTCCTCGACCGCCTCCGGCGCGCCGGCCTGTGGGTTGGCCTTCGGGTCGGTGCCACCGTCGGAGGCGTAGAGCTTGTCGACCCGCGGCCTGGCGACCGTCGCCTCGATGACCAGGGTCGCCCTCTCAACCAGCTCCGCGGCGCTCTGGTAGGAGGGATAGTCACCCTGGTAAACGACCCGACCGCCGAACGGCTTGCCGCAACCGCCCATTGCCAGCGCGAGGGCGACGACAACCGCCGTCAGTCGACTGATCCGCAAAGCCATGAGAAGTAGACGCGCCCGCAACCCGCCCCGTTCCGTCGAAGACCACACGCGGTTGCCTTTGTCGCGTGCGGGACAGCGGTTGTGCGGTCCCCGGCGGGGGCGACGGTCGTGCCCACGACGGACCCGGGAACGCAATGGCTCTATGCGTTTGCCCCTGAACGTGCGGGGCTTGGGGCGTCCGCTGCGGCTGGGTCGACCGCCGTTTCGGTGCGGCGGACGCCGCGGATGGCGGGGAGGGCGAGCAGCAGTGATGCCGAGATGATCTGCCAGGTGACGCCGATGGTGAGGATGGTGGGGATGCTGGTCGCGGTGGCGGCGGGGCCCGCCAAGGCGAGGCCGATCGGACCGACCGAGAACGAGCCGAAGACCACATAGGAGTTGACCCGCGACATCGCCTCGGCGGGGACGCGTTGGTGGATGGTGGTCATCCACAGGGTGCCGAAGATGGCGCTGACGATGCCGGCCAGCAGGGCGCCGGCGCAGACCAGAATAAGCGGGGCCTGGGCAGCGAGGGCTGCCGACGGTGCCGCCCAGAGGATGGTGGCCGCGGTGGCCACCAGCAGCGGGCGCGAGGGTTTCCAGGCGAGCACGGCGAGGCCGCCGAGGATGGCGCCGGCTCCGTAGCCGGCGCTGATCGTGCCCCAGGCGGCGGCGCCGCCGTAGAAGCGGTCGGCGGAGATGGGGCCGAGAACCAGGTAGGGCGCCCAGAGCAGCAGGTTGAACAGGGTGAACTGCAGGGTGATGGTCCACAGCCAGGGCAGGGCCGCGAACAGCCGCCAGCCTTCGCGCATGTCGCGCAGCATCGAGGTGCGGTCGGCCCGGTCCGGGTCGGGGACGCGCAGCCAGAGCAGGGCCAGGATGCTCGGCACGTAGGTGATCGCGTCGATGAGCAGGACGGTCGCCGGCGAGGTGACCACGACCAGCACGGCGGCTAGGGCTGGGCCGGCCACCGTGGCGGTCGACGCGACCAGGCCGACGAACGTGTTGGCCTCATGGCGGCGGTCGGCCGGGACGAGTTGCGGCACCAGGCCGTCGAAGGACGGGCGGAAGATCGCCTCGCCGAGGCCGCTCAGGGCCGCCAGGGCGAGCAGCAGCCAGAGGTCGGGGTCGCCGGCGAAGAACAGCACCGCGATCGCGGCCTGAGCCGCGGCGCGCAGGCAGTCGGCGCTGAGCATGACGAACCGGCGCGGTAGGCGGTCGCCGAGCACACCGGCGACCGGCAGGACGAGGACCATCGGGACGATGCGCGCGGCGAGTACGTAGCTCAGCGTCGCCGGGGAGCCACCGCTGTCGAGGACGGCGAACACCAGCGCGACGCCGGCCATCAGGGTGCCGAGCGTGGAGGTCGCGTGGCCCGCGACGAAGATGCGGAAATCGCGCAGTCGCAGCACCGCGAACCGCGCACCGATCGGGTGCGCCACCCGTCCTCCCCAGGACCTTGAGTCGTCGTGGCTCAGATCCTGGGTGATGGCATTGGGTGGCGTCAACCCATGGTTGAGTTCTCGGGGCTCAACTCAGGGCGGCCCGCAGGTCGTCGGCGGCCGTCCTGGTCGGCTCCGGCAGCGGGGCCTGCGCCAGGTCGTCGATCACGCTTGTGGCCAGTGCGAATAGGGCTCCGGGGGGAGCGTCCGCAGCCATTTTGAGGGTGTCGTGGGCCAGGGTGGCGCGGGCGAATCGGTCGTCGCAGGCGGCGTCGGCCTCGATTCTGCGGAGGAGCGTGCGGGCTGCGGCGCGGAGGCGGGCGATGGCTGGGCCGTGCTGGGTGTCAACGGAACGCTGACGCTTGCGGATCTCGCGGGTCGGTGCGATGTCGCGGGACTGGTAGCCGGTCAGGCGCAGGAACCGTTGCTCGGCCGCCTGGCGGGTGCCCAGCCCGAGCGCGCCGGCGATGGCGGCCCAGCTCACGCCGCCGGTGCGGGCCGACTCGATCAGTGCGCGCTCGGTCGCGTCGATCCGGTCGCGGACGGCGCGCAGCAGGGGCAGCGCGTCGAGGGCCGGTCCAGGGTCGTCGGCCTGGGTCGCGGCCAGCAGCGTGCGCAGGTCCTGCTCCAGCTTGTCCACGCGGGTCATGATGCGGCGCTCCAGCTCGCCCTGTCAACGGATCATTGACGCCTGAGGTACCTTACCCGTCTTTCTGGGTTGCTTGGCCTAGGTAAGGGGGCCCGGATTAGGGCGGGTGACCGGTGTGGGACGGGTCCCTGCGCGCGAATCGTCAACGTCGACAGCAACGACGGCCGAGGAGCCAACGATGATCAACGACCCGTACCTGACCCTGGAACTGCACCGCGCCCGCGTCGAATCGCTGACCGCCGATGTCCGCGGTGGCCGGCTGGCCCGCGCGTTGCGCCGCCACGCGTCCTCGACGGATGCCACCGAAGCCGTACCGGCCCGGCGGGCTCTGCGCCGCCGGCCGGCTTGAGCGCGGGAAATCTCGGCGGCGTCATGTCGTACCCGCATGGCATTCTCGATGGCGTGACCCTTCGTGCCCGCAGCACCGCGTTCGTCGGCCGTGACGCCGAGATCGCCGCGCTGCGCGAAGCGCTCAAGCGGGTCCGCACCGAGGAGCCGGCGATGGTGCTGGTCGGCGGCGAGGCGGGCGTCGGCAAGACGCGGCTGATCGAGGAGTTCGCCCGGCACGGGGGCGGCGCGAGGTTCCTCACCGGCCAGTGCCTCGAGCTCGGCGAGGAGGGCCTGCCCTACGCGCCGTTCGCGGGCATCCTGCGCGAGCTGGTCCGCGCCGAGGGTGTCGCGGTCCTCGAGGGTCACGAGGCGGAGTTCGCCCGGCTCCTCCCGGAGCTGGGCGCCGTCTCGCACGACGCCGACCGTGGCGTGCTCTTCGATCGGGTCGCGACGCTGCTCACCCGGCTGGCTGCCGACCGGCCGCTGGTCGTGGTGCTCGAAGACCTGCACTGGGCCGACCGGTCCACCCGCGACCTCATCGAGTTCCTGGTCCGCGGCGCCCGCACCGCGCGGGTGCTGATGATCTGCACCTACCGCACCGACGAGCTGCACCGTGGCCACCCGCTGCGGGCGTTCGTCGCCGAGCTCGACCGGGCCCGCGGCGTCGAGCGGCTCGACCTCGGCCGGCTCGACCGCGACGGCACCGCCGAGATCCTGGCCAACATCTTCGGCGGCGAGCCGGCCCAGCGGGCGATCGACAAGGTGCACCAGCGGGCCCAGGGCAACCCGTTCTTCGTCGAGGAGCTGGCCGCCTCCGGCGACCCGGCCGCGTGCGCCGACATCCCGGAGAGCCTGCGCGACCTGCTGCTCGCCCGGGTCGACCGGCTGCCCGAGTCGGCCCAGCCGGTGCTGCGGATCGCCGCCGCCGGTGGCAACCGCATCGGGCACGACCTGCTCACCACGGTGGCCGGCCTGCCGGAGACCGCGCTTGACACCGCGTTGCGCACCGCGGTCACCGCCCAGCTGCTGGTGGCCGACGCCGAGGGCGGCTACGAGTTCCGCCACGCGCTGGTCCGCGAGGCGGTCCACGACGACCTGCTGCCCGGCGAGCACGCCCGGCTGCACGCCCGCTACGCCGCCGCCATCGAGGCCGACCCGACGCTGGTCGCCGCCGGGCGCGCGCCGGCCGAGATCGCCCACCACTGGTATGCGGCCCACGACCACCCTCGCGCCCTGGTCACCTCGCGGGCGGCTGCGGTCGCGGCCGGCGAGCGCTACGCACACGCCGAGCAGGCCCGGCTGCTGGAGCGGGTGCTCGAGCTGTGGGAGCAGATCCCCGACGCCGGGGAGCGGCTCGGCCTCGACCACCTCACGTTGCTCGAGGAAACGATGGTCGCCACCTACACGGCAGGCGACTTCAAGCGGTCGCTGAGCCTCAGCCGGGCCGCACTGCACGCGGTCGACCGCACCGCCGAGCCGCTGCGCGCCGCGCGGCTGCTGTCCCGGCGCGGCAAGCTGCTCGGCTCGCTCGGCAAGAGCGACGGCATAAAGGAGATCCAGGAGGCCGTCGTTCTTGCCGAGGCCGCGCCCGACGACGCGGCCCGCGCGATGCTGCTGGCCGACATCGCCTACCAGATCAGCCGGGTCGACCGCCTCGAGGGGGCGCGGATCGCCTCGGTGGCCAGGGCTGCCGCCGAGTCACTCGGCAACGACTCCGCCGCGGTCTACGCCACGCTGACGCTGGGCCGGCTGTGCAGCCACCTGGTCGCCGCCGAGGTCGGCCTGCCCGAGCTGCGCGAGGCCGAGGAGCGGGCCAAGTCCCTCGGCGACATCGAGGGCTTGGTGCACGCCCGGGTCAGCATCTCCGACGCGCTGTTCGAGGTCGGCGACTACGCGGCCTCCGCGAAGACCGCGGCCCTCGGCACCAAAGACGCCGCCAAGGTCGGCGTCGACCGGTCGAGCGGCGCGTTCCTGCGCTCCAACCACGCTGAGGCGCTGGTCGCCCTGGGCCGCTGGGACGAGGCCGACGCGATCTGCGCCGAGTCCGCCCGCTTCGACCCACCCGGCCACCTCGGCCTGCACTGGCTCCAGATCCGCGCCAACCTCCGCCTCGCCCGCGGCGACGCGTCCGCGCCCGAGCTGATCGGGCGCGCGCTGGCCTTCCTGCGGCGGCCTTACGTCAGCGCCCAGCACCGCCTGCCCCTGCTGGTGCTGCAGGTGGAGGCGGCGCTGGCCGCGGGCGACGCGGCCGCCGCGGCTTCGGCCGCGCACAGTGCGCTCGCCGCTTCGGATCTGATCGCCAACCCGCGCTACACGTGGGCCTTGCTCGCCGTCTCGGCCCGCGCGGCCGTGGTG
>Ga0193743_1002183_pt1 | contig 14046 bp, 9 predicted proteins | sample L2c2metaG_FD_143038 | JGI IMG/M metagenome (GOLD analysis project Ga0193743, IMG submission 143038) | Soil microbial communities from a riparian zone of the East river system, Colorado, United States - L2c2 | ecosystem: Environmental > Terrestrial > Soil > Riparian zone | place: USA: East River... | reverse complement strand
CCTTCCATCTGCCTGGAAATCTCGAGCACTTTCTCAACGGTCATGACGACGCAAGCTACTGGGCCCTGCTGCGTCGTGTCATCGTTGGCAACCATGCACCGGAGAATGTCGTTCTGCTGGAGATCGAGCCGGAGGCGCAGAAGACGCTGCCCGACTTTCACGTCCACGAAGACCGCCTCGGCATCCGCGCCGTAGATATAGCGAAGCTCAAGCGCGAAGGGCGGCGCCTCGTCTATCGCAACGGCAATCGCGATGTCCCCATCGAGCGCATCTACAACCGCGCCATCGTCGATGAGCTCGAGCGGAAAGGCGTCACGCTGCCCTTCGACTATCGCGACGATCTCGATGTAGAGTGGGCCGGCCACCCGAACTGGTACTTCCGCATCAGCAAGTTCGCCATTCCCTGGCTGCATCATCCCGCAGTTCCGCCCGCCGTCTTTCTCAGCGATTGGTATGACGGCAAAGGCCGCGGCTTGCTCTCCGAAGACCGCGAACAATGGGTCTTCAAGCCGCTCTATTCCTTCGCCGGCAAAGGTGTCCAGTTCGCGCCCACGGATGCTGAGCTCAACGCAATCCCCACAGACCAGCGTCACAACTTCCTGCTGCAGCAGCGCGTGCGCTTCGAGCCGGTCATCGACACGCCGCACGGGCTCACGCAGGCGGAGGTGCGCATCATGTATGTGTGGCCCGATGGCGGGACGCTTGAGCCGGTCATCAGCCTCATCCGCATGGGCCGCGGCAAAATGATGGGCGTCGATCACAATCGCAATCAGGAATGGGTGGGAGCCTCCGCCGGATTCTGCCCGAAAGAAGGATGAGCTCAATGCAGAGTAATTCCAATCCGTCACAACCGCTGATCTTCTGTCTCTCCACATACGTAAAAGGCCAGCCCTTCATGCGCGAATGCGTGCGCCTCGGCTGTCACGTGGAACTCCTCACGCTCGACAAGCATCGCGATGCCGACTGGCCACGCGACATTCTCAGCGCGATCCACACCATGCCGGAAGATATGTCCTCCGCACAGATCGTCAATACGATCATGTATCTCGCGCGCTCCCGCAAAATCGACCGCATCGTGGCCCTCGATGAGTTCGACATGGAGATTGCGGCAACGCTGCGCGAGCATATGCGGCTGACCGGTATGGGAGAATCGGCGACGCGCTTCTTCCGCGACAAACTCTCGATGCGTGTGCGCGCACGGGAAGCCGGATTGCTCGTCCCTGACTTCATCGGCGTCTTCAACCACAACGATCTGCACCACTGGATGCAGCAGACACCCGCGCCGTGGATGCTGAAGCCACGCACCGACGCATCCGCTATTGGCATCCGCAAGCTGCATAAGCCGGAAGAGCTATGGCCGTTGCTCGACGAGCTTGGTGACCGCCAGTCGCACCACCTGCTGGAGCGTTTCATCCCCGGAGATATCTTCCATGCCGATGGCGTCGTGTGGAACGGCCACACACTCAGCGCGCCGGTTCATCAATACGGCAAACCGCCCTTCCAGCTTATGCACCAGGGAGGCGTCTTCACCACGCGCTCCGTCGATCGCGCGTCGATTCCGGCGAAGGAGATACCGCAACTTCACGAAAAACTAGTCGGCGCCCTGGGCCTCGGCAATGGTGTCACCCACACGGAGTGGATCCGCTCCGCCGCGGACGGCCGCTTCTACTTCCTCGAAGCCGCCGCTCGCGTCGGCGGAGCATTCATCGCGGATGTCATCGAGCAAGCAAACGGCTTCAATCCATGGGTAGAGTGGGCGCGCATCGAAGTCGCTCTGGCTCGCGGCGAGCAGTACACTCTGCCAAAGCTGGGCACCGATTACGCCGGCAGCGTGCTGTGTCTGGCGCGCGACGCGGAGCCGGTCACCGATCACTACAACGCGCCGGAGATCGTCCATCGCATGCAGAAGCGCCAACACGCCGGCCTCATCGTGCGATCCGCCGACCCTGCTCGAATCGAAGCATTGACCGAAGAGTATGCGCGTCGCTTCGCGGAAGACTTTCTGGCCATTGCGCCTGCGCCTGCCAAGGCAACAGCCTGACCAGCGCGCCAAAAGACAGGTACCGCAACCCCCGAGACTCACGTATCGTAAGGCTATCTGCGAGGCACCATCTCGCGGCGTCTTTTCTTATGCCATTTCGTGCCTCAATTTTCTGCGCGTTGCTCGCGGCGCTTTCGGCCAGCGCGCAGCAGCAGCCGCAATCCGCTCCCGCCCCAGCGGAAATGGTTCCGGGCAACTTCGTCGACATCACGGCCAAGGCTGGAATTCAATTTCAGGGCCGCGCGTCGCACACGACAAAGAAATATCTCATCGAGACGATGGGCTCGGGTGGCGCCCTTTTTGACTACGACAACGATGGCCGCCTCGACATCTTCTTCGTGAATGGCGCGCCGCTGAGCGATCCAACCGCGAAGGGCGCGATCCCGCAGAAGACCGGCCCGGAATATTGGAATCGCCTCTATCACCAGAAGAAGGACGGCACCTTCGAAGATGTTACGGAGCACGCCGGTCTCCAGGGCGCCGGTTATGGCATGGGAGTCGCCGCCGGTGATTACGACAACGATGGTTATGGGGACCTCTACGTCACCGCTTTTGGAGGCAACCGGCTCTATCACAACAACGGCAACGGAACCTTCACCGACGTCACTGCGCATTCCGGCACCGGCGGAAGCGGATGGTCAACCTCCGCCGCGTGGGTGGATCTGGACAACGACGGGCTGCTCGATCTGGTCGTGCTTCGTTACGTGAAATGGGACTTCGACGACATCTACTGCGGCGAACACAAAGAGGGCTTCCGCGCCTACTGCCATCCGGATGTCTTTCAACCCATCAGCGCTTTGGTCTACCACAATGACGGTGGCGGCCACTTCACGGAAGCCGCGGCCAAGGTCGGATTGGACAAACCCGGCAAGGGGTTGGGCATCGCGATGGCTGACTTCGATCGCGATGGCAAGCTCGACATTGTGGTGGCCAACGACTCCATGCTCGAATTCCTCTATCGCAACAAAGGAAACGGCACCTTTGAAGAGGTAGGGCTCAACGCAGAAGTCGCCGTCGACGGCGATGGCCGCACCTTCGCCGGCATGGGCGTCGATTTTGATGACTACAACAACGACGGCTTACCCGACCTCGTCATCACCGATCTCGCCAATCAGAAATACGCGCTCTACAAAAACAACGGCGATGCCAGCTTTACCTACGACACCTATATGAGCGGTATCGGCGGCATGACTCTGCTTCACTCCGGCTGGGGGATTCGTTTTCTCGACTACGACAACGACGGACTGAAGGACCTCCTCATCACCCAGGGCCACGACCTCGACACCATTCAGCTCAACTTTCCGCAGCTGCGCTACAAGGAGCCGATGCTGCTGGCGCGCAACACCGGCAAGCGTTTTGTGGATGTCTCTTCGAAATCGGGTGCCGTCTTTCAGCAAGCGTGGGTGGGACGCGGCCTGGCGGTGGGCGATCTGGACAACGACGGCCGGGTCGATGCCGTCGTCACCACCAACGATGGACCGGCATATGTGCTTCACAACGAAACAGCGACCGGCAACCACTGGCTTACGCTCTCGCTGGTTGGCCATCGCAGCAATCGCGACGGCATCGGCGCGGAGATCCGCGTCACCACCAGCGCCGGCACGCAGATGGAAACCGTATCGACAGCAAGCAGCTATCTATCGTCGAATGATAAGCGCGCACACTTTGGTTTAGGCAAAGACGCTACGGCCAGCAAAGTGGAGATTCACTGGCCGAGCGGCACCGTCCAGACGCTCACCGATGTGAAGGGCGATCGCCTCGTGCAGGTGGACGAGCCATCTCAGCCGCCCGCAGCGCACTAATAGCGCAGAGCACTCAACCAGCGATGGCGTCCATGCCAAGCCAGAAGGTCGCGAACTGCTTCAGGTTTTTCTTGTAGGTCCGCGTCACGTTGTACTCTTTGCCGTTCTTCAGGCGCAACAGGTACTCGCCCGTCAGCAGCGGCTTCACCGCCTCCACATGCGCCGCGTTCACCAGCACCGAGCGGTGAATGCGCACAAATCCATGCGGCGCCAACCGGTCGGCCAGCACCGAGATCTGTTCGCGCAGCAGGTGAGAGCCCGAGTCCTGCCGCAGCAGCACATAATTCCCTTCCGCTTCTGCAACCACGATCTCCGCTACGTCGATAAAGAGGATTCGCCCCTTCGACTTGATGGCGATCCTCGGAGTCGATTTCGCAAGGCTCTGCAGATGGGGCAGTATCTCGGCAAGCCTGCGCTCGCGATCTTCCGTGGAATGCCGCTTTGCGTAGTCGATCGCACGATGCACCCTCTCGGCCGAGAAAGGCTTCAGGATGTAGTCCGTCGCGTGCCGTTCAAATGCCGCCACCGCATGCTCGTTGAATGCGGTGACAAAGATGATCGCCGGCATCTCACCGCCCTGGCTGCGAAGCGTATCCACCATCTGCATCCCGGACATCTCCGGCATCCGAATATCGACCAGCAGGATGTCGTACGCATGATCGCGAATGCGACCCAGGGCTTCTACGGCATCCACTGCTATGTCGACCTCATCGATGTCCGAACGTTCACCCAGCACGCGCGCTAACGATTCGCGTGCCAGTGGCTCATCATCTACGACAAGAATGCGCATGATTTATGACCTCATTTCCGGTTCCAATTGGCGAACCGCCTTTCCCTTTATCTCGGAATTGGTACTCGACAAAACCGGCAGGACAAGCGTTGCCACGGCAATCTTGTCTTTGCGATGAAACATGAGACGCGCACCGGAACCGTACAGCAGCGATAGCCGCGTACGAATGTTCTGGTGGCCGACTCCCATACCCTGTTGCGTTTCCCCACTCACGCTGTTCTTCACTTCGAGCTTCAGCGCCTCCTGGCTCCGCCTGGAAGTGATCTCGATCCAGCCCTGCCCGCGAGAGTTCGCCACTCCATGCTTCACGCCATTCTCAATCAGCAACTGAAACATGAACTGCGGCACCAGCAGCTCGCGCGTCTCCGGCTGAATATCCCACCGTACCGACATGCGGCTCCCCAGCCGCATCCCTTCAATGTCCAGGTAGTCTTCCGCCAGATGAAGTTCTTCCGCCAGCCGCACCAGGTCGGAGCCATCCTGTTTCAGTGTGCGCCGCAGCAAACTGGAAAGCCGGAGAATCATCTGCTCCGCGCGGCCTGCATCGCTGTGAACCAGCGAAGAGATGCCATTCAGCGTATTGAAAAGGAAGTGAGGCTGTATCTGCATCTGCAGCGTATGTAACTCGCTTTGTGCCAGCGCTTCTTTTAAAGCAAGCTGTTCCAGCTCCTGCCGTTGAATGCGCTGGAAATAAATCGCAGCGTGCGCCGCGATCACAACCGCGATATAGAAAATCAGCTCATCGCCGAACGTCGTGTAGGTGAGCCCGATCAAAGCAGAAAATGTGCGATGCCCCCATTGCTGAGTTTGCGGATGGAAGGGAGGAAGAAGGATCCAGCGCACCACGGCAAACAGAAGTGCGAATGGAAAAAAGCCCGCCAGATAATAGATCATTCGGCGCACCACATTGCCCGCGCTGATAGGCGCCTTCTCTGCAATCCAGAAGATTGGTGGCGTGAGCAGCGCGATGGTAAAAAAACGCACTCCGCTCAGAGCGAGAAGGCTCGCAAGCGACACCTTCAGACGTTCTTCCTCAGAGATGCGATATTGCTGCCACGCCAGCAGAGCGGCCAAGGGCATCCAGAACGCTATGGAGAGCCCATATCCCAGGAGCACGCGTTGCCAGATTGATGTGGAAGCCTTCACGATCAGCATTGTATTCTGGCACAGGCACGGTCTGGCGCTTCGCGATTTGCCCCATATCTCATCCCGGATTTAAGGCGTTTCACCCCGGCAACACATATTTTTACCTTTTGCAGTAACGATTTCGACACATGTTGAAAGGCGTTTTGGCATGAGGTTGGGCATCCGAAAATGTTGAACTCGCGCCCGGCTGCCAGCGCCACTGAAATCCCACAGCAATCCCCCAGAGAAATCCCCACCAGAATCATGGAGAAGGACAACGTTCGGTGACGGGTCTCGCCCGGTCCTCGCCCGATCTAGGAAGACTGCCTTGCCATCCTGAGTGCCGGTGTAAACTTGCGATCAGGTCGGGAATCGTGCGCACCCACCGGTCAGCGCGGCGATTTCCCGTGAAGCGGGAACTGCCTACATGGACATGCGAAAGTGGCGGAATTGGCAGACGCACCAGACTTAGGATCTGGCGGGGAAACCCGTGGGGGTTCAAGTCCCCCCTTTCGCACCATCAATTTACATTCCGTACGCCCTTCCTACCCAGTGCAACGGGTATGATGCATTCCGTCGCAGGATAGTGCAGCGGATCGTGAGCCTGACGAATTTGCCTTCGCGGGGCGGCAGGTCACATCCAGGTCGTCCCTTCTGAATAGGGAAGACGCAACTCTCTGATACCCGTCTGCTCCTCGACAACCGCGCCGACCAATTGCATCTCGAACTTCACAATTCGGGACGTAAACACCGGAACAACCGTGACTGTGCCGATCACGGCTAACAGCTACAAGCCAGTGGATCCCAGCGATCCCTACGAGATCCGGGTTGATGGCTTCGACGGAGACGGCAACCCCATCAGTTCGCCATACGCTGCCTTCCCTACTGCCCCATAAAGCAAATGGCCGCCCCGCGCGGGACGGCCAATCACGAAACCGGCTCTCTTCCTACCACTCGTAGAAGGTCGTTTTATGGAAATAAGCCGTAATCGACCCGCTCGACTTGCTGTAGCCGTCCATCTGAATGTTCATAATCTGCGAACCTTTGGCCCACCCCAGAGACTTCGCCGACGAACCACCGGCCCCGGAGAAGTTGCTGTGAACCCCGTCGAACTCCACCCAGTCATGCGTCACATAGCCGTTGTTATCGCGATGGAAGCCGATCTGTATGTGGTGCCAGGTATTCGCTTTCCAGGTTGTGGTGTTGCAGGGAATGTTCGAGGCGTGCCAGTGAAAGCCTCCATTCGCGTAGTACGTCCACTCCCAGGTGCGTGAATACACGGAGCACTGGGTGCCGTAGATCACCGTCTGACCGTTCGACATCACCTGGTTCAAATCCAGCTCCAGATTCGCAAGTTGATCGGGATTAACGACATACACGTAGGTGTCCAGCGCAAAGTGGGTGGACGTGCTGTCATTTCTGAACGAGTCATGCCAGCGCTCGCCGCCGCGAGCCGAGTACGTCATATAGAACTCCCGGGCATCGTCGTACACCGGCGTGGTCGCGGGAAAGACCGTCGATCCCTTCGAGCTGCCAGGTGTTCCGGTGTCATGTTCGCCCTGCCAGTTGCTTGCGGCATCCAAATCAGCCGAAGCGACTGCATACGACGGAATGCTCGACGACCCGCTGCCTGACCCGGATGATCCACTCCCGGAGCCACTTGAGGGTGTTCCAGTCGTCGCGGCAATGGTGATGGGTTCATCCACAACCGGGCAGATGCCGCCGTGTACCCAGGCCTTGAAGTGAATCAGGTGCTTGCCCGTAGATACAGACACGTTCTGGAAATCGAGGTCATTCGCCGTGCCCATCTTGGTCGTAGTGCTGTTGTCGATCGAAAATCCGAACGCAGTGGGAGTAAGCCCGTTGCAGCCGACATTGTGAGCCTTTACCAGGATGGGCGAGGTGGTGGTTGCGCCACTCAGCGGGCTCGCTATCGTGATATTTGAGGCAAAGGCTGCCTGCGCAAAAACTGCTCCGGCGAGCACTGCGAGTGCGGAAAGGGCGAGGCGGCGGCGCCGCGACGACTGGCGAAAGGAAAGATATTTCTTCTGGATAGACAGCATGTACTTCTCCTGCGGGGGATTTATGGCTCACATTGCGTTTTGCTTGGGGCTTTGCAGTTCAGGATTACGGCAGCCATGCAATGGCTCCCCGGGGCACACTTCGAGCATCACCGGCACCGCGCGACGGTGCGGCTGGCGAGAGTGTGAGGAGGAGAAGCTGCATCCCGGCCTGCGGGTATGCAGTTTTCACTCTTCTGGCTGCCCCGGTAACGTGACATTTGGGGACAGCTCATAGGTGATTTGGTAACTGGATAATACAGATCTTCTTACGAGCGGAAAGTCCCTATTTTGTGTTAGTTGCGGATGAATCACTATGTAACTATTGCGGTGCCATGAGCAGCAAAGCGCTACCCGGAATGCACATTTTTACGCGCCTCCGGCGAGGGCGCGGAGAGGAATAACACTTTCGAGTCACGCCGCAGCGCGCCAGATCGTTTGCCGGAGGCAAAGTAGCGAGGAAATCTCCGCGAACGCAGACCGCCCCGCATCGCAGACACCTTCAGACATCGCGGAACAGCTTCGACATGAGGCCGCTTCTCTTTCGTATCCCTGAAGGAAAGCAATCCAGGGAACCCGGGGAGAGGCGGACCGCCCGCTGCCTCGGTCTGGAAATATCCCCTATACTGAAACGGGTTCAAAGTCTCTGCAGATGCAGCCCATTCACTATTCCCTTTCGCACCGGCATTCTCCCCACATCTTTTGAAATTACCCTGAGGCACAGCAAACGAGCATACGCATGGCAGACATGAATCAGTCGAACAATCAGCCCCGGATCACCCTCTCCGAAGCCTCCGATTACCGCGAAGGCTACGCCAACAGCGTGCAGGTACGCGCCAGCGTTTGGGATTTCTTCCTCTCCTTCGGCACCGCACATCAAGACTCGCCGGAGCAGGTCACCATCCGCGGCTTTCAGGGCATCTATCTCAGCCCGCAGCAGGCCAAGGCGCTCTTCAACGTGCTCGGCCAGAACCTCGCACAGTATGAGCAGGCCTTCGGCAGCATCTCGCTCGAGCCGGTACCTGCTTCTTCCTCGCAGCGTCCTCTGAACTAGCGCGATGAACCGTCAGTTTCTTGCCTAGACGTGTCATCCTGAACGTAACCGAAGGTGGAGTGAAGGACCTGCAGTATCTTCCTGTTACGAACCGGCGCGAAGCGCCGCTCAACTAAGAGACAGCGGAGGCAGCAATCGTCTCCTTCCTCCGATTTCCCGCGCGACAGCAATCCGATCGGCAGACGGACCAGCCCTTTCCCTTGTGGCTGGTCTTTCCGCTGATCTTCGTCGCTCTCTATCTCTCGCACTTCGCCCTGCTCCACCTGCCCTACTACTGGGACGAGGCCGGCTACTACATCCCTGTGGCCTACGATCTCTTCCGCACCGGCGCGCTCATTCCCTACAGCACCCTCTCGAACGCGCACCCGCCCCTGCCGTCGATCTATCTCGCCTTGTGGTGGAAGCTCTCCGGCTTCAATCCCCTTACCACGCGCCTCGCCGAGTTGATCGTTGCCTCCGCGGCCTTGCTGGCGGTCTACCGGCTGGCCCAGCGCATAACCGGGCAGATCTCCATCGCCGCAGCGACAACCCTGCTGACCGCGCTCTATCCCGTGTGGTTTGCGCAGAGCACGCTGGCAAACGCAGACCTCTTCGCCGCCGCGCTCACCCTGTGGGGACTTGCCTTCTACCTTCCCGGAGGACGGAACGGCCGTATCCTGCCCGCCGCGCTCTGCTTCGCGCTCGCTGCCCTCTCCAAGGAGACGGCTGTCTGCACCCCCATGGCCCTCGCTGGGTACGAGGCCTGGCGTGCTCTGCGGGACAGATCGGCCCGCCCGTCCGCACTGCGCAATATCGCGTGGCTCGCGGCGTCGGTTCTCCCCCTCTGCGGGTGGTTCTACTATCACTGGCGGCGTACCGGGTACGTCTTCGGCAATCCGGCATTCCTCCGCTACAACGCAGAGGCCACGCTCTCCCCGCTCCGCATCGTTCTGGCGCTCTTCCACCGCGCGCTGCACCTTACCGCGCACATGAATCTCTTCGTGCCGGTCTTGTGCGCATGCTCCGCGCTCCTGCTGGTTCCCCGCAAACTGCCGGACGGCAGCACCCGCCCGGCCCTGCGGAGGGAGTTCGTCGCACCCCTGGTCTGGGTCTTTGCGGCAAACGCACTGATCTTCTCCGTACTCGGCGGCGCCTTGCTCACGCGCTATCTCCTGCCCCTCTATCCGCTGGTGCTGCTGGTCTGCGTCGCCACCTTCTGGCGGCGCGTTCCTGCCTGGGGAGGCCTGGTCGCCCTGCCCGCTTTCGCGTTTTGCCTCGGACTCTTCGTCAATCCGCCCTACCGCTTCGCGCCCGACGACAACCTCAGCTACACCGACTCCATCTGGCTGCAGCAACAGGCCATCCATCAGGCCGTCACTCGCTATCCGCAGGAAACTATCCTCACCGCCTGGCCCGTCTCCGATGAGCTCACCAAACCGGAGCTTGGATACATGCGCCGGCCGGTCTCCGTCGTCACCATCGACAATTTCTCCCTGCCGCAGATCCAGCGCGCCGCCACGCTCTCCGGCTACACCGTCGGGCTCATCTTCTCCACCAAATACGATCCTCCGTACCTGCCCCTGAGCCTTGGCCAACGCAACGAGAAGCTGGATCGCCGCTATTTCGACTTCCATCGCGACCTTCCGCCGGAAGCCATTGCCAGCATGCTCGGCGGCAAAGTAGTGTGGCATGCCGAGCGCAAAGGACAATGGGCCGCCGTACTGCACTTCGACCGTCCGCAGGAAGCACGTCTACGCTGACGGCGAAAAGCTGCGCGCGCGTTCCATCGTCATCTAGGCCGCTCGATACGCGGCACTATAATCGGTGCTGCGTGCGCCGCCCATTGTCTACTCTGCGCTCTCTGCTTTTATTCCCAACGATGGCGCTGCTCTGCGTCTTCTGCACACCATCGGCGCCGGCAAAAGATCAAGCCGCGACACAAACCGCCACGCTGCCTGCCAAGGTGCATCACCAGCTCCTGCTCGTGCTGCCCTTCGACAACCACTCCGGCCAGCCCAATCTGGACTGGATCGGCGAAGCCGCCGCCGAGACCTTCAACCAGCGGCTGGGCGCTTCAGGCTTCGATATCATCAGCCGCGCAGATCGCCAGTACGCGCTCGAACACCTCGGCCTGCCGCAGAGCTTTCAGCCGTCGCGCGCTACCTCGATCCGCCTCGCCCAGACCCTCGATGCCGACTACATCATCGTGGGCTTCTACACCTTGCAGGGGAGCAACCTGCACGTCTCCGCCGAGCTGCTGGACGTGAACGCGCTGCGGCTCAGTCAACCTCTGGTGCAGGATGGTCCGCTGGACCACATGCTCGATGTGCTGGACTCGCTCGCCTGGCATGTGACCCTCAAGCTCGACCTCAAATTCCCGCTGCCGGAGAGCAGCTTTCATGCAGCCAGTGCCAACCTGCACCTGAATGGCTTTGAGAATTACATCCGCGGCATCGTCGAAACCGAGCCGGCGGAGCGGATTCGCCATCTCAAGATCGCCGTCGCGGAAAACCCCACCTACTCACCTTCGTGGCTCGCGCTTGGTATGTCCTACTTCTCCGAGCAGCAGTTCGAAGCCTCGGCCGCCGCCCTCGGCCACCTGCGGAAGACCGACCGCGCCGCGCTTGAGGCAGAGTTCTACCGCGGTCTCGCCTTCTTCTACACCGGCCATTACGACGAAGCCGATGAGGCCTTCGCCTTCGTCGCCGGACAGCTACCCCTGCCTGAAGTCGTGAACAATCAGGGCGTCGCTGCGTCGCGACGCGGCCATGATGGCGGAGCACTCTTTCAGGAAGCCATCAACGGCGATCCGCACGACCCCGACTACGCATTCAACCTCGCCATCGCGCTGGCGCACCGCGGCGACACCGTCAATGCTCTCTCCGCCGTCGAACAGGCGCTCAAGCTGCGCCCGGAGGACTCCGAGGCCGCCGCGCTCGAGAAGATGCTGCGTCAGCCCAATGCCTCTGCTCTCAATCCCCCCGCTCCCAATGCCGCCGCTGTAGTGCCGGCCAGCGCCCAGAAAAATGCGGCTCAGAAAAATACTGCGCAAAGCAACGCGATTCAGCCCGGAGCGGCCAACGATGGTCAGGACCGCCATGGTCTGCCGCTCGAACGCATCAAGCGAAGCTACAACGATGCTTCTTTCCGCCAGGCAGCCTCGGAGATGGAGGAGATGGAAGCCCAGACCCTCGCCTCCCTGCCGCCGGACCAGCAGGCCGCCGCACTCACCAAAAACGGAAAGGCATACCTCGGCCGCGGGCTCATGCTGGAGGCAGAGCGCGAGTTCCAGCTCGCCCTCGCCGCCAATATGAACGATGCAGATGCCCACGCGGGCCTCGCGGAAGTCCGGCGGCGCAACGGCGACAACGCACAAGCCCGCAGCGAGGCACAGGCTTCGCTCAAGCTGCGCCCCAATGCCGCCGCCTGGCTCACGCTGGCACGGCTTGACCGCACCGAACACCAGCTCCCTGCCGCGCGAGAGGATATCAATCACGCCCTCGAAGTAGACCCCGGCAACTCCGACGCCCGCGGCCTCCAGCAGGCGCTCACAACCGCAACCGCCCCTCCCACACCTGCCGCTCCCAAGCCATGAAACCCCTTCGCATACTGCCCTTTCGCACTGCAGCCCTCGCACTGCTGCTGCTCGTTCTACTGGGTGTCCGCGCGCAGGCCGCGAAACCGGTAGTGGTGGTTCTCCATTTGCAGGACACCATCCAGCCCATCAGCGAGGACTACTTCAACCGCGCCCTCGACCACGCCGCACAGATCAAAGCCGATGCCTTGCTGATCGAGCTGGACACGCCGGGCGGCCTGCTCTCCACCACGCGCAACATGGTGGGACGCATCGGTGCCTCGCCGGTGCCGGTCATCGTCTACGTCTCTCCTGAAGGTGCACGCGCCGGCTCAGCCGGCTTCTTCCTGCTGGAATCGGCGGACATCGCCGCCATGGCTCCGGGAACCAACGCTGGCGCCTCGCATCCCATCGTCGAAGGCGCCAAGCTCGACGACACTACGAAGCAGAAGATCGAGAACGACACGGCAGCCCTCCTGCGTTCCTACACCGCGCAGCGCGGCCGCAACCCCAAGGCCGCCGAAGACGCTGTACGCAACTCCAAGTCCTACACCGCGCAGGAAGCGAAGGATCTCGGCCTCATCGATCTCATCGCGCCGGACAGCACCACCCTCCTCAACCAGATCGATGGCCGCAGCATCACCCGGATGAGCGGCACAAAGACCGTGCTCCGCACCAGGGACGCGACGCTCGATCCCGTGACCCCGACGCTGCGCGATCGCGTGCTCGGCCGCCTGATGAATCCTGACCTCGCCGTACTCATGCTGGTCATCGGCGGCCTGCTCATCTATCTCGAGTTCAACGCGCCCGGCACCATCGTTCCCGGTGCGCTCGGCACCCTGCTGGTGCTGCTCTCCCTCTTCGCGCTCAATCTCCTGCCCGTGCATTACACCGCCGTCATGCTGTTGGTAGGCGCCGCCGCCCTCATGGTGCTGGAGGTGAAATTCACCAGCCACGGCATCCTGGGCTTCGCCGGCATCGTCTGCCTGGTGCTGGGCATGCTCACCCTGGTCGCCGGTCCGGTGCCGGAGATGCGCGTCCACGTCGGCACCGCCCTCGCCGCCGGCGTCGCCTTCGGACTCATCACCATCTTCCTCGTCCGCCTCGCCGTGCGCGCCCGTCACAACAAGTCTCTGGTGGGTATCGATGCGCTGCTCGGCCAGATCGCTGTGGTCACCAAGTCGCTGGAGCCGGTAGGGCAGGTAATGGTGCACGGCGAATTGTGGGAGGCGCACTCCGCCACGCCAGCGCCCCGCGACACCCGGGTGCGCGTCACCGCCGTCAACGGCCTCACCCTCACCGTCGAACCGCTCCCGCCCGCGTAGTCGCCCGCACCACCATGCTTCTCATCAGCTTCCAATCAGCGATGCATCGCTTGTGAGAAGCGTGTTTCAAGTAAGCCGCTCGCGCGGCGGACGCTACGCGTGCCGACAATGAGGCATTTTCTAATGCGCATAACCTTCATTGCTGGAGCATAATGGAGGCATCGTGACTTGCTGCTTCTCTCAACGATACCGTTCCCAGGCAGTCGTGAAGCGGTCAAACAGCAAAAGTACGATTGAATTCCCATAGCAAACCGCATCCGCCGCAAACGCGAGCGACCCACTTGAAACGGCTCTAT
>Ga0193743_1002182_pt1 | contig 14053 bp, 14 predicted proteins | sample L2c2metaG_FD_143038 | JGI IMG/M metagenome (GOLD analysis project Ga0193743, IMG submission 143038) | Soil microbial communities from a riparian zone of the East river system, Colorado, United States - L2c2 | ecosystem: Environmental > Terrestrial > Soil > Riparian zone | place: USA: East River... | reverse complement strand
CAGGCCGACACCGTGTCCGACCAGATCCCCTCCGGATCATGCTCGACCCAGCCGTCGGCCGGGTAGATCTGGCGCAGCTCGCGCTGCGAGGCGGCCACCGGCCGCCCCTGAGCGTCGAACACGATTGCCCGGGTCGATGTCGTGCCCTGGTCGATCGCCAGGACATGCGTGCGACGCCGCATCCGCTTCCCCTTCCATGTCCATTTTCGGATCGCACTATCCGAAGCGCGTTTCCGAACGTCAATCGACCCCGAAGGGCCTCAATCCTCCGCCGCCTCCAGCGCGGCGCCGTCCGGCGCATCCACCACCGCCCGGCACAGCCCCAGCGCGAAGCCGGCCCGGGCCAGGGTGGCCAGGTCGCGCATCCGGTGCGCCGCCCGGTCGGCCTCGGCCCGGAACGGCCCCAGCCGGCGCCGCCGCGCCAGCCGGACGGCGGCCGCCCGCTCCGGATCCGCCCCGGGGGCGCCGCCATACAGGGACAGGGCCTCGTCGGCAACAGTATCGTCGAGGCCGGCCTCGCGCAGCTTCATCCGGATCGCCCGGGTCGAGGTGCCGCGGCGGGCCAGCCCGGCGATCCGCATCTCGGCGAACTGGGTGTCGTCCAGCAGGCGGGCGGCGGTCATGCGGTCCAGCAGCGCCGTGATCCGCGCCTCCACCGCCGCGACGTCGACCTCGGCGCCGGCCTGGGCGGCGCGCCGGATGCGGCGCTGCAGCACCCGGCGCAGCTGGCCGGTCGAGGCGGCGTAGCGGCCGAGATAGTCGAGCGCCGCCCGTTCCAGGGCGGCGGCATCGAGCGCGGGCGGTCGGCGAGGCGGTCGGGGCATGGTGCGACACTGCCGCGTCCGGGCCAGGGCTGCCAAGCGCCGTCTGCGCCAGGGGACGTTTGCCCGCCCTCGCATCGCCGGGCTATGGTCGCGCCCCCGCCAGCCTGCAGAACGCCCATGCCCCAACCCCGCATCATCGGCCGCGTCAACTGGGTCGGCCTGTGGACCCTCACCTCCAAGGAGGTCCACCGCTTCCTCAAGGTCGCGACCCAGACGATCGCGGCCCCGGTCATCACCACGCTGCTGTTCTACGCCATCTTCGCCCTCGCCCTCGGCGGGGTGACGCGGCAGGCGGCGGGGGTGCCGTTCCTGCAGTTCCTGGCGCCCGGGCTGATCATGATGGCGATGGCGCAGAACGCCTTCGCCAACACCTCCTCCTCGCTGATGATCGCCAAGATCCAGGGCAACATCGTCGACGTGCTGATGCCGCCGCTGGCGCCGGCCGAACTCGCCGTCGGCTATGTCCTCGGAGGCATCGTCCGCGGCCTGCTGGTCGGGACGGTGACCTGGGTGGCGATCCGGATCTTCGTGCCGATCGACCCGATCCACCCCGGCTACGTCCTGTTCCACGCCATCGCGGCGTCGATGCTGCTGGCGCTGCTCGGCGCCATCGGCGGCATCTGGTCGGAGAAGTTCGACCACATCGCCGCGGTGACCAACTTCGTGGTCACGCCGCTGTCCTTCCTGTCCGGCACCTTCTACTCGCTCGACCGGCTGCCGGAATCCTGGCACTTCGTCGCCCATCTCAACCCGTTCTTCTACATGATCGACGGGTTCCGCTACGGCTTCATCGGCGCCAGCGACGGCACGCTGGGCACCGGCATCCTGGTGATGGTCGCGGCCGATGCGGCGCTGGCCGCGCTGCTGCTGCGCATGCTCGCCACCGGCTACAAGCTGAAGGCCTGAGACCGTGGCGCTCCCGCCCGGGGCCGCCCGTCCGATCCGGCATTACGGCCCGGTCAACTGGCTCGGCCTGGCCACGCTGTTCCGGCGCGAGTTCCGGGCCTACCTCAAGGACTGGCTGGAGACGGTGGTGGCCCCGACCTTCTCCACCCTGATCTATGTCGCGGTGTTCGCGCTGGCGGCCGGCCCGGACCCGGTGGAATGGGCCGGGCCGGGCGGGCTGCCGCACTTCCTGGCGCCGGGGCTCGTGGTCTATGTCGTGGTGTTGCGCGCTGCCGAGACCACGGTCTACAGCCTGACCTACTTCAAGATCGAGCGGCTGCTCGGCGACATCCTGATGCCGCCGCTCGCCTCCTGGGAGATCGCGGCCGGCTACGCCCTGGCCGGCACCGTCTCCGGCCTCGTCACCGGGCTGCCCTGCCTGGTCGCGATGCTGCTCTTCGCCGGGACCGGCATCGCCGACCCGGCGCTGCTCGGCCTGGTGCTGCTGCTCGGCGCCTTCCTGCTGGCCGCCGCCGGCACGCTGGTCGGGCTGTGGGCGCAGAAATGGGACCAGGCCGCTGCCTTCTTCGGCTTCCTGCTGATCCCGGTGACCTTCCTGTCCGGCGTCTTCGCCCCGGTGGCGCTGCTGCCCGGGCCGCTCGCCGGGCTGGTGGCGCTGAACCCGATCTACTATGCGATCGACGCCGCCCGCATCGCCTTCGGCGGCGTGGGGGCCGAGCCGGTGGGCCGCAGCCTGGCGGTGCTGGCCGCCAGCGGCGCGGCGCTGTGGGCCTGCTCCGCCGTGCTGATCGCCCGCGGCTGGCGCATCAAGCCGTAAGTGCCCAACGACACGATATTGCCTCCGGCGGATGCCGGGCATTTCAGATGTATGCTCGTCCGATCGGACTATAGTGCTTTAGACAAAATTATACTTATTTCCGCGTTGTGTTGATCGCCGCAGTTCCTCCAGATTCGGCTGGACAAGGAACTTTTTGTGCAGTGCAATGTTATCAGCTTCGCCCGCCAGATTGTTAGCCACGGCAGGCACAGATATTTCATTCAGGGAGAGGTTCCGTGCGACAGGCGACCCCCTCGACCAGTGACATCGTGATCAGCGCGTATGAGACCCGCCGTGCCGCCGGCGCCGACGAATGGGCGGCCTGCGACGCCGCCCTCGACGCGTTCCGCAGGCGCCATCCCGAAGCCTCGTCCGACCTTGCCAACACCTTCATCGCCGACGTGCTGCGCGACCATCACGCGCGGCACTGACTCCGTGCCGCGGCCTGCGATGCCGGCCGGATGCGGTCAGGCTTCGCTGGCCTCGGCGATGTGGCGCAGCAGCGGCGCCCAATCCTCCCGCAGGTCCTCGGCGCGCCGGCCGCGCAGGTCGAACACGCTCAGGCCGTCGGCCGCCGCCTCGGTGTAGGCGGTGCTGTCGCGGATCCGCGACACCACCTTGTGCCCCAGCCCGCCCAGGAAGGCGTCGAGTTGGGCCGCGGCCCGGGTCCGCGTCCGCATCCGGTTGCCGACGATGGCGACCGCCGCGCGGCTCTTGCGGATCGGCTTCAGCTCCTCCAGCCGCGCCAGGAAGCGCCGCGTCGCCTCCTCGTCGAAGGCCGAGGGCAGCACGGGCAGGATGATGACGTCGGCCAGCTTCAGCAGCGCCTCGACCTGCTTCATCTTCAGCGCCGCCGGCGCGTCGATCACCAGGCGCTCGGCGTCCTTCGGCACCGCGAACTCCTCCTTCGCCCAGTCCAGCCCGGCCAGGGCCGGGGCGCCGTCCGGCCGCCGCTTGGCCCAGTCCAGGCTGGAATGCTGGCGGTCGACATCGGCCAGCACGGTGAAATGCCCCTGGCCGGCGAAGGCCGAGGCCAGCGTCGTCGCGATCGTGGTCTTGCCGCAGCCGCCCTTGGTGTTGGCGACGAGCACGGAGATCATGGCGGCTTCCTTCAATTCCGGGGGCCGGTCCAGAACGGCTTGATGGCGCGGAAGGCGTCCCACTGGGCCAGCAGCTCCGGCTCGGTGGCCTCGCCGCCGCGGGCATGCCAGCCCAGCACCAGACCGGCGGCGCGATGCAGCGCGGTGTCGGTCGAATCGCTGGTCAGGCGCAGCAGCAGCGCTTCCGCGGTGGCGACGTCGTTGAGATGGCCGAAGGCGTCCTGCAGCCGCGACAGCTGGGCCGCGAAGGGCTTGGCCCGCTTCTCGGCGAACAGCGGGCGGAAGAAGTCCATGGCGTAGCGCAGGCGCTTCAGCGCGATCCGCACCTGGTGCCGCTGGTCCGGCTCGAGCTGGCCGAGATGGCGGCCGAGGCGGGCGACCTTGCGGTGGGCCTGGCCGATCATCCGCCCGGCCAGCCCGTCGATCGGCTCGACCAGCGCGGTCAGCGTCGCGGTCGAGGCGTGGTCGCGCCAGCCCCGCCGCTCCAGCCACTCGCCGAGGGTCAGGTGCAGCCGGGCGCAGCGCGGGTCGGCCAGCGCCGCACGCACCGCGGCATAGCCGGCCTCGCGCTGGCGCTGCGCCGCGGCGCGCAGCACGGCGATGCCGGGATCGTCGGGCCGCAGCGAATCGATCGGTTCGACGGTGGCGCCGAGGAAGACGTCCCAGTCGCGCGCCGGCCCCAGCGCGCCGGCCAGCCATTTGCTCTCGTCGCGCAGCCAGTCGAGCGTCGGCGACGGCACGGTCTTCTTGAACAGGGCCAGGGCGGAGCGCAGGCGGCGCAGCGCCACCCGCATCTGGTGCACGCCGCCGGGGTCGCCGCCATCCTCCGCCGCCGCCTCGTTGGCGGTCCAGTGGCGCAGGCAGCGGGCCAGGATGGTGGCGATCGCCTCGTCCACGGTCATGCCGGAGACGAGCGGCGTCTTCGGGTCGTAGACCACGCCCGGCGGCCGGCGGGCCACCATGCGATAGCCGCGCTCGGCCTTGGTGACCTCGCTGACCCGCAGCGGAATCTCGTCCAGCAGGCTCAGGCCCAGGCGGTACAGCGCCGCGGTCCGGCCTTCCTTCAGCTCCAGCTCGATCTCCGCCACCGGGTCGCTGGCCTCGCGGGTCTCGATGGTGCCGATGTCGAAGGCGCATTCGACCACGGCGTCCGGCACCGCCAGGATCCGGGTCTCGCGCTGGATGCGGGAGGTGAAGAGGTGGGACAGCGCCTCGGCCGGGATGCCCTCCAGCAGGGCCCGCGCCTCGGGGTCGTCGAAGGCGTCGAGCGCCGGGCTCATCGCCGGCAGCGCCACCTCCCACTCGCCGCGGGCCAGGCCGTCGCCGCGGCGCTCGGTCTTCAGGGTCTGGACGAAGCGCTGGCCGATGCGGCGGACGCGCAGCGTGGCGCCGCGGCGCTGCAGGGCGCAGTCCGGCGTGTCGTAGTAGAACGAGGTCAACGACCGGGTGGTGGACGGGCCGGTGGAGATCCGGCCCAGCAGATCGGCACCGCGCAGCCGGGCGAGATCCTCAGGCGCCGCGCTGAGCTTCAGCTCGATCTCGACAGGCGCCTGCGGGGGCTCCTCGCCCCCACCCGGCTGCTCGTTCGGCCGGCGCGGCTGAACGATCGACATCGGCATCTCCCGGCATCACGACGCCAGCGGCGTCGGAACCACCGTTCCTAGCCTAAAACGCGGCTCCGGAGAAGCTGTCCGGTGCGGCTTCGACCACGGTCGGGCCGCCGGGTTGCGCCTCCAGCACGGCCAGGCCGCGCTCGACCAGACCATTCTGGCCGAAGCGGAAGATGCCGTCGATCCCGACGAAGCCGTTGGGGTCCTGCAGCGCCGCCGTGGTGAAGGGGTTGCCGCCGGAGGCCGGCTGGTTCGCCAGCGCCGCGGTCAGGGCCACCGCGTCATAGGCCAGCGTCGCCAGCCGCGGCGGCGGCGCGCCGAACTGCTGGGCGTAGCGGCTCTCGAAATCGGCGCGGCGCGACGGGTCGGGGGCTGCGTACCAGGCGCCGGCCAGGGACTGCTGGCGGTTGACCGCCGCGTCGTCCCACTGGCCGGTGCCCATCAGCTTCGCGGTGATGCCGGAATAGCCCAGCATCGGCGCGACCACGCTCAGGCGGGGGCCGACATCGGCCAGCACCACGGCGTCGACCGGCGAGGATTGCAGCTTCTGCGCCAGCTGGCTCGGGTCGGTCAGCTTGCTGTCGTAGAGCTCGACCACCGGAACCTCGACGCCGTACTTGGCCGCGGCCTCGGTCATCGCCTTGCCCATCAGCTGGCCGAAGGGCGTGTTCGGACCCAGGAAGGCATAGCGTCGCATGCCGTGGTTGACGCCATAGCCGACGATGCGGTCGATCGCCTGCTGCTGCAGGAAGCTGAGCAGGAAGACGTTGCCGCCGGCCTGGCTGGTGTCGGTGCCGAAGGCGACGACGTCGATGCCGACGCCGCGCGCCTGCTGCGCCACCGCGGGCACCGATTTGCTGAACAGCGGGCCGAGGATGATGTTGGCGCCCTGGGCGATCACCGCCCGGGCGGCCTCGCCGGCACTGGCGGCGCCGTCGCCCGAATCGCGCGGCAGCAGCTGGACCTGGGTGCCGGTGTCGAACACCGCCATCTCGGCCGCGCGCTGCATCGCCGTGCCCAGCGCGGCGTTGCTTCCGCTTAGCGGCAGCAGCAGGCCCACCCGCAGGATGCCGTCATTGGGGCGGGTCGGCGCGCTGGGTCCCGGCGTCGGCGCTTGCGCGATCGGGGGTGGCCTCTGTACGGTCTGGGTACAGGCGGCGAGCGCGGCAACCATCGCGACGGCGCCTGCGACCCGGACGAGGCGATCCAGCCTCGCGCGGCCCTTCCCCAAGGACTTTTCTGCGACTGCCGCAAGTCTTGTCACGGACGCCCCCTCACTCTCGACAACCCACCGGATCCAGGCACCGGCGGCCGAATGCTGTCGACCCTACCGGCGCGGCGCTCCCGAGTAAACCGGCGCCCGGCCTGTATCTGACGGCGGTCCCGATCGGCAATGCCGGGGACATAACGCTTCGGGCGCTCGATTTGCTCCGCGATGCCGACGTGATCGCCTGCGAGGACACCCGGACCACCGGGCGGCTGATGTCGATCTACGGCATCGCCACCAAGCTGATCGCCTATCACGAGCACAACGCCGCCGAGATGCGGCCGCAGCTGCTGCGCCGCATCGCCGAGGGCCAGGCGGTGGCCCTGGTCTCCGACGCCGGCATGCCGCTGATCTCCGACCCCGGCTACAAGCTGGCCCGGGCGGCGCGGGACGAGGGGCTGATGGTGACCTGCCTGCCCGGCGCCTCGGCGCCGCTGGTCGGGCTGCTGCTGTCGGGCCTGCCGTCCGACCGCTTCCTGTTCGCCGGCTTCCCGCCGCCGAAATCCGCGGCGCGGCGCACCTTCCTGGCCGAGCTGGCGCCGATCGCCGCCACCCTGATCCTGTTCGAGGCGCCGCACCGGCTGCCGGAATGCGTCGCCGACCTGGCGGCGGTGTTCGGCGACCGCGAGGCGGCGGTGACGCGCGAGCTGACCAAGCTGTTCGAGGAGGTCCGCCGCGGCCCGCTGCCCGAGCTGGCGGCGCATTACGCCGAGGCCGGGCCGCCCAAGGGCGAGATCGTCATCGTCATCGCCCCGCCGGGCGCCGCGGCGCGGCCGACCGGCGAGGACCTGTCGGCCCAGTTGCGCCGGGCGCTGGCCAGCATGAGCCTGCGCGACGCGGTCGAGGCGGTGGCGACGGCGACCGGAGAGCCGAGGCGCGAGGTCTACCGCCTGGCGCTCGACCTCACCGCCGATGGGGACTGACGACTCGCGGCGCCGCGCCGAGGCCTTCGGCCTGGCGGCGGAGGGCTGGGCGGTGCTGCTGCTGCGCGCCAAGGGCTGGCGCATCCTGGAGCGCCGGCTGAAGACGCCGCTCGGCGAGATCGACATCGTCGCCCGGCGCGGCCGCACCGTCGCCTTCGTCGAGGTCAAGGCGCGGCCCGACCTGGCCGCCGGAATGCTGGCGCTGCAGCCCCGCCAGCAGCAGCGGCTGCAGCGGGCCGCGGCGCTGTTCCTGGCCCGCCAGCCGCGCTACGCCGAGGGCCATGATCTGCGCTTCGATCTCGTGGTGATCCGGCCCTGGCGCTGGCCTGTCCATATTGCCGATGTCTGGCAGGTCGATCGGGTGTGGCATCCTCGGCGCGATCGGGCTAATTGAGGCGGATGGACCCGACGATCCAGTCGATTCTCGACCGAGCCGGCGCCCAGCCGGATGATGCCATCGATCTCGCCGAGGCGGGACTCGCGCTGGCGGCGCTCGACCGTCCGCGCGGGGTCGGCTTCCATTGGTATCGCCGCCACCTGGCCCAGCTGGTTTCGGACGTCACCCAGGCGGCGGCGGAGATGCCGCCGGCCGAGGCCATGGCCGCGGTGCTGGCCCGGCGTTGGGGCTATGCCGGCGACGTCGACAGCTATGACGACCTGCAGAACGCCAACCTGATGCGGGTGATCGACCGGCGGAAGGGCCTGCCGGTCACGCTCGGCATCCTCTACCTCCATGTCGCCCGGGCCCAGGGCTGGACCATGGTCGGGCTGAACTTCCCCAGCCATTTCCTGGTCCGGCTCGACGCCGCCGGCACCCGCACCATCCTCGACCCGTTCCATGCCGGCATGACCCGCGGCCCGGGCGAGCTGCGCGACCTCTTGAAGGCCGTGCTCGACGCCGGCGCGGAACTCGCGCCCGAGCATTACGAGCCGGTGACCGACCGCGACATCCTGATGCGGCTGCAGAACAACCTGAAGGTCCGGCACATCCGGGCCGGCGACTTCGCCAAGGCGCTGGGCGTGATCGAGGGCATGCGCCATGTCGCGCCGGCGCATGCGCCGCTGCTTCGCGAGGCCGGCATCCTGCACGCCCGCCTCGGCAACATGCGGGCGGCGATCGACGCGCTCGACCGCTACGTCTCCGCCCCCGGCGAACCCGAGACCCAGCGGCACGAGGCCGCCATCCTGCTTCAATCCTTCCGCACCAGTTTGAACTGAGAGCGACCATGAGCCTTGCCGTCGCGATCCAGATGGACCCGATCGAGAGCATCGACATCTCGGGCGATTCGACCTTCGCCATGGCGCTGGAGGCCCAGGCGCGCGGGCACCGGCTGTGGCACTACCTGCCGCGGGCGCTGTCCCTGCGCGACGGGCGGCTGACGGCCAGGGCCCGGCCGCTGACCGTCCAGGCGGTGCGCGGCAACCATTTCGGCTTCGCCGAATGGGAGACGGTCGACCTCGGCAGCGTCGACGTCATCCTGATGCGCCAGGATCCGCCCTTCGACATGGGCTACATCACCGCGACCCACATGCTGGAGCATGTCTCGCGCCGCGTCCTGGTGGTCAACGACCCGAAGGAGGTGCGCAACGCGCCGGAGAAGCTGCTGGTCACGCATTATCCGGAGCTGATGCCGCCGACGCTGATCACCTCGGACCGCGACGAGATCCGCGCCTTCCGGCAGGAGCATGGCGACATCATCGTCAAGCCGCTCTACGGCAATGGCGGCGCCGGGGTGTTCCGCATCCGCGCCGACGACGAGAACCTGGTGTCGCTGCTCGAGCTCTACGAGCGGATGTACCGCGAGCCGATCATGATTCAGCGCTACCTCCCGGAGATCCGGAAGGGCGACAAGCGCATCATCCTGGTCGAGGGCGAGCCGGTCGGCGCGGTCAGCCGCGTGCCGTCGGAGGGCGAGGCGCGGGCCAACCTGCATGTCGGCGGCCGCGCGCAGAAGACGGTGCTGACCGAGCGCGAGCGCGAGATCTGCGCCCGCATCGGCCCGGATTTGCGCGCCACCGGCCAGATCTTCGTCGGCATCGACGTGATCGGCGACTACTTGACCGAGATCAACGTGACGTCGCCGACCGGCATCCACGAGATCAACCGCCTCGACGGGGTGAAGATCGAGGCGATCCTGTGGGACGCGATCGAGGCCCGACGGGCCGCGATGGGGTAGGGGCGGGGCCCGTCCTCCCGCGGCTCCTTGTCCGGCTCAGCGCGCTCGGGCGAGGGCCAGCCAGAGGCCGCCGCCGATCAGGCACACGCCGCCGGTGCGCGACACCAGCCGCACCCGGCGGCGCGACAGCATCTTGCCGGCCCGCCCGGTCAACACGGCATACATGCCGTCGGACAGCGCCGCGACGACGATGGCGGTGGCGCCCAGCAGCAGCACCTGGGCGGACTGGTTGCCGCCGGGCTGCACGAACTGGGGAATGAAGGCGCCGAAGAACAGCAGCATCTTCGGGTTGCTCAGCGCCACCAGCAGGCCCTGCAGGAAGAAGCCGCCGCGCGGCGGGCGGGCCTGGGTGCCCTCGGCCAGGGCGTCCGGCGCGCGCAGCAGCTTCCAGCCGATCCAGACCAGATAGGCGGCGCCGGCCAGGCGCAGCCAGTCGAACCACACGCCCATCGCCTCCACCACCGCGGCCAGGCCGACGGTCAGGACGCCCAGCATGGCCAGCAGGCCGAGTTGCCCGCCGGCGATGTTCAGGAGGCCGGCGCGGGTGCCGTGGGTCAGGCTGTTGGCGATGATCAGCGATACCGACGGCCCCGGGATGATCGCGATCAGGATGCAGGCGGCGATGTAGGTGAGGTAGATCTCGACGGACATGGAATCCTCCGGACCGATGTCCGCCACGGTATCAAGGCGGGTACCGGCCGGAAAGAGGTCAGGCCTTCTTGGTCGCCGCCCCCATCGCGGCCTCGGCGATCACGCCCATCGAGGCGCTGGCGCCGCCCAGCGACCAGCCGCCGTCGACCGGCAGCACCGTGCCGGTGATGTAGGCGGCCAGCGGCGAGGACAGCAGGCGGCAGGCGCGGGCGATGTCGTCGGCCGTGCCCATGCGGCCCAGCGGCACGCTGCGCTGGACCAGGGCGCGGGCCTGCGGCGTCGGCGCCAGCCGGGCCATGCCCTCGGTGTCGTCGATCGGGCCGGGAATGATCGAGTTGATGCGGATGCCGTCGCGGCCCCACTCCATCGCCAGCACCCGGGTCAGCATGTCGACGCCGGCCTTGGCGGCGCAGACATGGGCCTGCATCAGCATCGGCGATTCGGCCTGCGGGGCCGAGATGTTGATCACCGACGCGCCCGGCTTGCGCAGGAAGGGGTGGGCGGCGCGCAGCACGTGGAAGCTGCCGAGCAGGTCGATGTCGATCACCGATTTGAAGCCGTTGGCCGACATGCCCAGCGCCGGGGCCGGGAAGTTGCCGGCGGCGCCGGAGACCAGCACGTCGAGATCGCCGAAGGCGTCGTGCGCGGCCTTCAGCGCGGCCTCGGTGGCGGCGTAGTCGCGGACGTCGGCGGCGGCGCCCAGGGCCTCGGCCCCGGCCGCGCGCAGCTGCGCCACCGCGGCCTCCACCTTCTCCGGGCTGCGGCTCATCACCGCGACGCGGGCGCCGGCCCGGGCGAAGCCCAGGGCGATGCCCAGATTGATGCCGCTGGTGCCGCCGGCGACGAAGACCGCCTGGCCGGCGAAGTCGATGGTGTCGGTCATGCCGCCAGCCTAAGGCGGGCGGCGCCGGAAAGGGAAGGGGCCGCGTCAGGCCCCTTCCACCCGACTTACTTCTTCGGCATCAGCACGGTGTCGACGACGTGGATCACGCCGTTCGACTGGTAGACGTCGGCGATGGTGACCATCGACACGCCGCCCTTCTCGTCGACCACCTCGATGCCGCCGTCCATCGCCGGCTTCACCGTCAGCATGTGCTTGCCGTCGGCGGTCGGCAGCTTGGCCCAGCCGCCGCCCTGGGTGATCAGGCCCTGCAGCGCCGCGGAATCGTAGCGGCCGGGGACCACGTGATAGGTCAGGATGCTGGTCAGCAGCTTCTTGTTCTTCGGCATCACCAGGGTGTCGACCGTGCCGGGCGGCAGCTTGTCGAAGGCCGCGTTGGTCGGGGCGAAGACGGTGAACGGGCCGGGGCTGTTCAGGGTGTCGACCAGGCCTGCCGCCTTGACCGCGGCGACCAGCGTGGTGTGGTCGGCCGAATTGACCGCGTTCTCGACGATGGTCTTGCTCGGGTACATCGGCGCGCCGCCGACGGTCACGGTCTTCTCCGTGGTCGTCGCCATGTGATCGCCGGCCATCTTGTTGGAGCAGCCGGCGACGGCGACCAGGCCGGCGAGCGCGACGGCGCAGACGGAAGCCTTCATCGTGGATTTCATGGTTGTCCCCATCCCTGGTTCGGTCGCGTCCGGCGGCGTTGCGCCGCGGGCGGACGAGAAACTCGTCGGCAGGGTTACGCGGACGGGTTGGGACCGGATGCGGAAAGGACAAGAACGATCGATCCTTCTGCCGTTCCGGTAATTTTATTCCCATCCTATCTGTCATTGCCGGGCTTGACCCGGCAATCCAGGGCCACCAAGAACCGCTCTGGAAAGCCCCTGGATGCCCGGGTCAAGCCCGGGCATGACAGTGGAGGGGAAGCCATCGCTCTCCGGCAATGACGGAACGGGGGGCAACGCCGGCCCCCTGGCCCGCAGCCTCAATGCGCCTCGGCCCAGCTGAGGCCGATGCCGGCCTCGGCGATCAGCGGCACATCCAGCACGGCGGCGCCTTGCATCACCCGTTGCGCCACCTCGGCGGTGCGCCTGGCCTCGGCCTCCGGCGCCTCGAACAGCAATTCGTCATGCACCTGCAGCAGCATGCGGGCCTGCAGCCCTTCCGCCGCCAGGGCGCCGGGCAGCTTGGCCATGGCGCGCTTGATGATGTCGGCGGCGGTGCCCTGGATCGGCGCGTTGATCGCCTGACGCTCGGCGAAGGCGCGGCGGGCCGGGTTCGGGTCCTTGATCCCGGGCATGTGGCATTTGCGGCCGAACAGGGTCTCGACCCAGCCGCGCTCGCGGGCGATGCGCTTGGTTTCGTCCATCCACACCTTCAGCTCCGGCAGCCGGTCGAGATAGGCGCGGATGAAGGCCGCCGCTTCGCCCTGCGGGATGCCCAGCTGCGCCGCCAGGCCGAAGCCGGAGATGCCGTAGATGATGCCGAAATTGATCGCCTTGGCCTTGCGCCGCACATCCGGCGTCATCTCCGCCAGCGGCACGCCGAACACCTGGGACGCGGTCATGGCGTGGATGTCGGTGCCGTCGAGGAAGGCCTGCTTCAGCAGCGAGACATTGGCGATCTGCGCCACCAGCCGCAGCTCGATCTGGCTGTAGTCGACCGAGATCAGCCGGTTGCCCGGCTCCGCCACGAAGGCGTAGCGGATCTTGCGCCCCTCCTCGGTGCGGATCGGGATGTTCTGCAGGTTCGGCTCGTTCGAGGACAGCCGCCCGGTGTTGGTCGCGGCCAGCGAGAACGAGGTGTGGACGCGCTGGCTCTGCTCGTTGATCTGGGCCTGCAGCGCGTCGGTGTAGGTGCCCTTCAGCTTGGCCAGCTGGCGCCATTCCAGGATCTGGGTGGCGATCTCGTGGCCCTGGGCCGCCAGCAGCTCCAGCACGCTCGAATCGGTGGAATAGGCGCCGGTCTTGCTGCTCTTCTTGCCGCCGGGCAGGCCCAGCCGCTCGTACAGCACCTCGCCCAGCTGCTTCGGGCTGCCGACATTGAACGCGCCCTTGGCCAGCACGTGGATCTCGGCCTCCAGCGCCGCCATGCGCTGGGCGAATTCGCCGGACAGCCGGGCCAGGGTGGTGCGGTCGACCTTGATCCCTGCCATCTCCATGTCGGCGATGACGCCGACCAGCGGCCGCTCGATGGTCTCGTAGACCGTCGCCATGCGCTCCGCCACCAGCCGCGGCTTCAGCAGCATGTGCAGGCGCAGGGTGATGTCGGCATCCTCCGCGGCATAGGCCAGGGCCTTGTCCAGCGGCACCTTGTCGAAGGTGATGGCGGTCTTGCCGGTGCCGCAGACCGCGGAATAGGGGATGGTGCGGTGCTGCAGATGCAGCTCCGACAGCTCGTCCATGCCATGGCCATGCGCCCCGCCGTCGAGCACGTAGGAGATCAGCATGGTGTCGTCCCACGGCGTGATCGGCAGGCCGACATGCGGCCGGCCCAGCACATGGGCGTCGTATTTCAAATTGTGCCCGACCTTCAGCACCGACGGGTCGACCAGCACCGGGCCCAGGATGCGGCGGACCTCGTCCATCGCGATCTGCGCCGGGGCGTCGCCGCCCAGCGCCAGCCCGTCGCCGTCGCCGCCGACATGGGCCAGCGGGATGTAGCAGGCGCGGCCCGGCGCGGTGGCCAGCGAGATGCCGCACAGCACGGCGGCCTCGGCGTCCAGCGAGTTGGTCTCGGTGTCGATCGCCAGCACCCCGGCCTGGACCGCGGCATCGGCCCAGCGCTGCAGCGCCGCGGCATCCTGCACCAGCTCATAGGCCTGGGCGATCGCCTCCGGCTTGCCCGGGGCCGACAGGTCGGCCTCGCCGGCGCCGCCGCCGGTGTCGCCCA
>Ga0193743_1002181_pt1 | contig 14054 bp, 13 predicted proteins | sample L2c2metaG_FD_143038 | JGI IMG/M metagenome (GOLD analysis project Ga0193743, IMG submission 143038) | Soil microbial communities from a riparian zone of the East river system, Colorado, United States - L2c2 | ecosystem: Environmental > Terrestrial > Soil > Riparian zone | place: USA: East River... | reverse complement strand
CCTCACTGTCCGATTCATGGCTGTGCGCCTTCACTTTCGACACTCCGCTGCGTGTACCGTCGCGTCCAAGACCTGTTGCCGACCGTCGATAGGCGGTGGCCATCGACCTCCGCCGACGTGCGACGCGCCAGGCCCCGCCCCGCCCCGATCACCAGGACCGTGATCGCGAGCGGCAGTACCGGGGCATAGCTGCGTGCGTGCAGGAAGAGCAGTCCGCCGCCAACGGCGCCCGCGATCAACCCGGCCAGTACGCCGGCGAGGCGCGGCATCTCGGCCCTCGACCGAGATCCGGCGAACGTACCGGCGAATGCGACCAGCGTGAACGTCCCAGCTGTGGTGAACACGCCTTGCACACCGAGTGATCGAACGGCCGCGGTCTGGATCCCCATGGCCAGCGAGAACAAGATGATGAGCACGTCGCAGACTTTCGTCGGGGGATGTCCGGCGGCTGCCAACCACACGACTAGGAAAGCACCCTCGGCGGTCGCGATGAGGACGAGCAATACCGTCATTGCCGGGGGCCACGGACCAGATTTGCCCGAGTGTTGCGTCGCGATCCGTAGACCGAGATAGGACCCCGCGGCGAACATGGAGATCGCGAAGATCACGGGTACGACGTCGGGCCCCTCAATCTCGGCGATTCCGAATCCCAAGAAAACGATGTTGCCGGTCATGAACGCCGAGAAGATCTTTCCCAGGCCGAAGTAGCTGATGGCGTCGACTGCTCCCGAGGCGACTGTCAACGCCACGAGCAACACGTCGCGCAGCGCTTGGCGATCTACAAATGTTTCAGGCTCGGTGTTCGTGCGAACTTCTCGCTCACGCGCTGTCTTCCTCATCATTCTGCTCAGTTCCTCGTACGTTCAACGTCAGAAGCGTTCTGGCTCAGGTGGTCATCTCCCAGAGCCTGTGCGGACATTCCGAAGGCTTCTAGTGCGGCGCACCCGCTATCGGTTGTTGGTCCATGACAGCAGAGTGCCCATTCGGCGGCGCCGAGTCATCACTGCTGACGCCAGTTTGGGTCCCAGATTGGCTGGAATATGTCCGTACCTGCCAGCACCGGTGCGAGTACCCGGTTGGCATACCGGCTGGCGGGGGGACGCAAAGTCGTGTCAGCGGTGATGGCAGCGGCTTGTTGCAGCGGGATGTTGAAAGTGGCCCACCGCCACGGCAGTCCTTGTGGCGCCGACACTTCCGACGTCGTGAGCGTTAACCAGATCGGCAAGCGAGAGGAACCGACAACCAATGTCTGCGATGAGCACACCTGATATCCCTGAGACAGTTGGTACGCGGTCGTGAGCGCCGACAGCCAAGTTCTCACGCGACGCGAGCCAATCGCCGCGAAAGTGCCTGACATAACGGCGTCGTTCTGGGTTTTAAAGCTGACCACGACCGCAATGGGCGAGGCGGCATCGGATTACCTGCTCAACACCATGGGCTTCGTGGGCTTTGGCATCGGCCTAGCAGGCTTCGCATTCGCGCTGCTCGTTCAGTTTCGGACACGGCGCTACAACGTCTTTGCCTACTGGGCGGCGGTGATGATGGTCGCGGTGTTCGGCACCATGGCCGCAGACGTCGTGCACCACCATCTTGGTGTCTCCTTTGGGATGTCCACCCTGTTCTGCGCCCTTGCGGTCGCGGCGACCTTCTGGGCTTGGCATCGCAGTGAAAACACGCTGTCGATACACAGCATCACCACCCGACGCCGCGAAGTGTTCTATTGGCTGACAGTGTCGTTCACATTCGCCCTCGGCACGGCCGCCGGCGACCTGACGGCCAGCCAGCTGCACTTCGGGCTCGTCGGATCGATCGTACTGTTCGCAATCATCATGGCCGTGCCCGCCTTGGGCTGCTGGCGTTTTCGCCTGAACAGCGTCGTCGCCTTCTGGTGGGCGTACATCGTGACCCGACCGCTCGGCGCATCCGTCGCGGACTGGCTGAGTAAGCCCACCAAGGTCGGCGGCCTTGACTACGGCGACGGCCCCGTCGCCGCAGTTCTATTGGTGATTGCCCTGATCCTGGTAGCAGTTGCAGCGGTCAGGTGCACCAGCAAGACGAGCCCTGCTCCGGCGATAGTCACCGACTGATGCCGTTGTACAACAACGCATCAGCGGGCTGCACGCCGATGGAGAATGCCGCTCTGCCGCCGTCCTGAGGCCGGCGTCGACACGACCGGATGGTGGAAAGTGAGGCATCTTGGTGACCACTGCCAAGAGCGTGGCGCGACCTATGACGCGCCGTGAAGCGGCGTGGTGATGGCGGCAGTCGCCCGCGGATCAAGCTCAAAGAGGTCCCGCAGCGCATCGGCGTAGGCCTTGCCGCCAGCGGCCTAGAATTGCGCTCTACCGAATCGGCGTCATCACCGCTGACACCCAACGATCCCGGTTGCCCGGAACTCCGGTTTACCTGTCTGCGGGCGGCGCCCGTTCAGCCAAGGCCCAGTTTCGCTGAGCAGCAAATACAGCAGCCCCGGGCATCTGCGGCAGGCGTGTTTCGGCACTACCATCGTGTTGCAGTGTTACGGCCAGCCGCCTACATGCCGGTAGAGGACCCGTCTTGCGCAGGGACTGGCCGGATGGGTCGAAATTGATGGATCGATGAATTCGCGGGCCGACGCCACCGCCAGCATTCGGCGGGCGCGGGAACGGTTCATGTCCGCGGGGTGGCTCGAAGCGGACACCCCGCGGCCCGATGTGCTGGACTCATGGCGTCGATCGCAGGCCTTGGGCATCCACCCGGACCGGTTCGATCTGCCGTTCGTCCGGGAGCCGAATACCGACTCACCGCTAAATACCGCGGCCTCAGTAGTGCTTCACCAACTCGCCGACGACCTAGCGGCGGAGTCGGTGAGCGTCATCCTTACCTCGGCCGATGGCGTGGTTCTGCAACGCGTGGCCTCGGACCCGACGATCATGAACGCTTTGGACACCGTGCGGCTGGCGCCCGGCTTCAGCTACGCCGAGGAGTTCGTCGGCACCAACGGGATCGGCACCGCGCTTGAGACGGGGCGGCCAACGTTCATCCGGGGCGGCGAGCACTACGTAGGGACCTTGGGCGGGCTAGCGTGCGCGGGGGCGCCGATACTCGAACCGTTGACACGAAGGATCGTCGGCCTCGTCGATCTCACGTGCTGGGACGGCCAATCTGATCCGTTGCTGTTCGCGCTGGCCAGGAGTGCGGGCAGCCAGATAGAGGCCCGGATGAGTGCGCTGGCCCACGAAAGTGAGACGGCACTTCTACGGGCCTACCAGGAGCAGACCCGACGGTTCCCGCTGGGCGTCCTCGCGATCGGCGGCGAGGTTGTGCTGATGAACCCTCATCTGCGGCAGACACTCGACGCCGCCGACCAGCTCGCGCTGCTGGAACACGCGTCGACTCTGCTCCCTTCCGCGGTCGCCACGACTGTGCTGGCCCTGCCCAGCGGGAACACCGTCAAGGTCGCCGTCGTCGAGCGGGCGGCAACTCGCGGCGGCACGACGAACGCTGTCTTCCACATCCACCTCGCCGCCGATGCGATCGCGCACCCGCTCGGGTTCGGTCAGTCGCCCGAGCGGTTGGTCGCGGTGAGTCACGACGCCCTGGGTGTGCTTGCGGAGCAACAGGCTTCGTTGCGACAGGTGGCGACACTCGTCGCCCGAGGGGTCAACCCGTCCGAGGTGTTCTCCGCGGTAGCCGACGAGTTGGCCCGATGCCTGAACGTGCAGCACTCGACGCTCTTCCGCTATGAAGCCGACGGCGCGGCGACGCTGCTCGCGGCCCGCCAAGAGCACGGTTCGACCGCGTTGCCCATCGGTGAGCGCTTTCCGCTTGAGGGGGAGAACATCGCGGCAAAGGTGTTGCACTCCGGCCGAACCGCCCGGATGGACAGCCACGACGATGCTCCCGGTGCCGCCGCCGCCGACATTCGCAAGTTGGGGATCCGCTCTTCGGTCGGCGTGCCGATCATTGTCGAGGGTCGCTTGTGGGGAGCGGCGATAGTCGGCTCGACCCGACCCGAGCCGCTGCCCACCGACACCGAGGCGCGGGTGGGGGACTTCACCGATCTGGTTGGGACCGCCATCGCAAATGCCGAAGCCCGCAGCCAACTCACCGCATCTCGCGCGCGGATCGTTGCTGCTGCCGATGACGCCCGCCGTCGTTTGGAGCGCAATCTGCACGACGGTGCCCAACAGCGGCTGGTCTCGCTCGGCCTCCAACTTCGTGCGGCGGAGGCCTCCGTCCCGCCGGAACTGGACCAGCTCAAAGAGCAGATTTCTGACCTCGTGACCGGGTTGGCCGGTGTGTCGGAGGATCTGCACGAGATCTCGCGGGGGATCCATCCGGCGATCCTGACCGACGGACTGGGCCCAGCGCTCAAGACCCTGGCGCGCCGTTCCACCGTCCCCGTCGAGCTCGAAGTCGCCATTGAACGAGAAGTGCCCGAGTCTGCCGAAGTGGCCGCTTATTACGTGGTCGCCGAGGCTCTCACCAACGCGGCCAAACACGCGCGAGCTTCCAGGGTGGACGTCTGCGTGGACACCGACGATGCGAATCTTCGTCTCACGATTACCGACGACGGAATCGGGGGAGCTGACTCACGCAAGGGCTCCGGGCTGATTGGCCTGACGGACCGCGTCGAGGCTCACGGCGGCCAGTTGGCGATCTCAAGTCAGACCGGACGCGGGACGTCACTGCTCGTCACGATCCCGCTCGGGGTCGAGTGACGTCCCGGCGTGCCAACGGCAGCCGCTGCCCTCGCTGCGCCGACGAAGGCTGACGCCACGTGTGAACGCCAAGAAGAGGCCATCTCCATCCCAGCACCGATTCTGGCACCATTGCGGAGATGGATGCGCGTTCGAGGCCTGGTCTCAATGATCCGTTCGAAGAGGCGATTGACGACGCGCTGAGCTCCCTGCCGGCCGATCTCCGCGCGGCGATCAGCAACGTCGAGATCGTAGTCGAGGACGAGCCTCCCGATGGGCAGCCGCTGCTCGGCCTGTACCGCGGCGTACCGCTGCCGCAAAGGAGCAGCACGTATAGCGGAGTGCTTCCCGACAAGATCAGCATCTTCGGTGGACCGATCACGCGACTCGCTGCCGGCGACGCGGATCGTCTACGCCGCGAGGTCAGGCACGTCGTGCTCCACGAGATCGCGCATCACTTCGGGATCAGCGACGAGCGGTTGATCGAGCTCGATCGCTACTGACGTGGTGCTGATGCTCCGCCCGAATCTTGCCGTCGCCGACAGGTCGATGACTGCCTGCGGCGGAAATCGTTTCCTGACAAGGTAATCCACCGCCTTAGACCGCGTCACCCAACGAAGCTGCGTTCAGCGCGCAGCAGTTCACCGGCGACCTGCAGGAGACAGACCGAGAAGTGCACTGGCTGCGGAATTCGCCGCGAGATGGTTTTGGTACGCCCGCCAACCACCGAAGTCCGCGATATCGATGACCTTGTCTCCGGGACGAATTCGTTCTGGCTGCAGAATCATTGCGCGGACCGTCGATCCATCGGCCAGGTCGATCGAGCCGATCTCCAACTCGCCGGGCTCCTGTGGGAGCAGTACATCGAAGAGCAGTTCGTCGGACATCTCGTACAGCTCACCGGCGATGGCTGCCCCGTCGCCGTTGACGGGGAACAGTCCGGGGAACTCGTCGCGGATCGCGAAGAACCTGTAGTTGGGTGCCGTGGTGACCGGGCGGATGAAACGTGCCAGGCCGGCTATCACGCCGTGGTCCTTTTGCCCGGACATGGCGGTACCGTTGAGAAACATGTGTTGCACGGATGAACCTTTCATAACATCAGTGGCGGTCGGGTCAGGACAGAGCAGTGTCGCTGCTGGCCCGGTGCGCGTCGTCGGCGCTCCGCCGCACGTGTGCCTCGGCGGCGGCTACCGCCCGGCCGACATCGCCAGATGACAGCTCGGTGAGTAGTTCCTCGTGCTGTTGGACTGCAGGCAGGGCGCCGGCCGGATCGCGGTAACTCAATTCGGCTGCCACGTCCAGGCATTGCAGCAGGTAGTTGTCCAGGAGCCCGGCGAACCGGCTGCCGAACGCGATCCGGTATATCGACGTGTGGAAGGCCAGGTGGATCTCACCGAATTCTTCTGACCCGACGCCGAATTCTTCACTAGCGGCGCCCATGGCCGCGATCAGCGACCGGGGTTCGGCCCATTGTTCGGGTTTAGCCCGCTCGCAGGCCAGGCGAGCCGCCAGCTTCTCCAGTTCGGTGCGTACCAGGAACAGATCCTGGATCTCGTCGGGGCCGATACCGCGCGACCACAGGCCACCGGCGGTCCCCCGCGCGACGAACCCGTCGCTTTCGAGGCGGCGCAATGCGTCACGCACGGGCGTTCTGCTCACCCCGAGCTGGGTAGCGAGCTCGGTCTCCACCAAGTGGGTGCCCTCTGGTATGCGGCCACTGATCAACCCGTGCCGCAACGCGCGGTAGACGTGTTCGTATGTCTTGCGACGTGTTTGAGTCGGCAACGATCGGATGGCCTGCAGGCCATCGTTGTCAGTCATTTCGCACCCCCGCTCGTCATAACTGTCCACTGGCATCTCGCGCTAGGTAGCGACCGGCACCGGGCTTGCCTGTGAAGACACCGTTGTCCACTATCACCCGGCCTGCCGCGATCACCGTCCGCACCGCACCACTGAGTCGCCACCCTTCATAGAGGCTGTAGTCGACGTTCATGTGGTGGGTGTCGGCACTAATTGTCGTCGAACCGGCCGGATCGAACACGACGAAATCCGCGTCCGAGCCGACTGCGATGGTGCCCTTGCGGGGGTATAAGCCGAACAACCGCGCCGGCGTGGCGGCGAAAACGTCCACCATGCGGCGCAATGACAGCCGCCCGGCGGCCACGCCGCCGGAGTACAGCAGCTGCAAGCGGTGTTCGATGCCAGGGCCGCCGTTGGGGATTTTCGAGAAATCGTGTGCACCTATGGTTTTCTGTCCGTTGAGACAGAACGGGCAATGATCGGTGGAAACCACCTGCAGGTCGTCGGTGCGAAGCCCACGCCACAGGTCCGCATGGTGCCTGGCGGGCCGCAACGGTGGCGTCAGCACATACTTCGCGGTGTCGAACGTTTCGTCATCGTAGACGCTGGAGTCCAGGAACAGGTAGTGCGGACAGGTTTCGGCGAACACGGGCCGGTCCCGGTCTCGGGCGGATGTCACTTCGGCAAGCGCCTCTGCACATGACAGATGAACGAAATAGACCGGAGAATCGGCCATTTCGGCAAGCGCGATGGCCCGGTGGGTCGCCTCGGCCTCTGCGAGTTCTGGACGCGTGCGTCCGTGCCACGACGGGTTGGTGCGCCCTTCAGCCAGGGCGCGCCGGACCAGAACGTCGATCACCGGTCCGTTCTCGGCGTGAATACAGCACAGCGCGCCGACCTGACCGGCCCGTTCAAGTACCTGGAACATGGTGGCATCGTCGACCATCAACTCGCCCGGATAGGCCATGAACATCTTGATGCTGGTGACGCCTTCGGCGACCAACTCGTCGATCTGGCTCAGTGATCCGGCGGCTAGCTCGGTGATCACGATGTGCTGGGCGTAGTCGATGGCGGCCTTGCCATCGGCGGCGGCCAACCCGTCGTCGATGGCAGCACGCAGATGTTGGCCACGTCGCTGCTGGGCGAAGTTGACCACGGTCGTGGTGCCGCCGAATGCGGCGGCGACCGTTCCCGAGGCGTAATCGTCCGATGTGGTGGTCGGACCCAGATTGAAGCCGAGGTGAGTGTGGGGGTCCACCCCACCCGGCAGCAGATAGCAGCCGGCAGCGTCGATCACGTCGTCCGCCGGAATGTCCAGCGTCGCAGCGATCATGGTCACGGTGTTATCGGCGACAAACACGTCGGCGAGGTAATCGTCTGAAGCGGTGACCACCCGTGCACCCTTGACCAGCAGGCTCACAGTGCACCGACCCATGCGCGTTCGTCGCCGCTGAAGCGGTTGATGCCCATCGGTTCTCGGCAGCACCGCTGATAGATGTCGCGGAAGTACGGTTCGAACACCTTGTTGTGGTCCTCTACCTTCGCGAATCGCTCCAGGTATTCGCCGCCGAGTTCGCGGATCTCGGCCAGGACGGCCTCCTCGTCGATGAACAGGCACCGGCCGTCTCGCACCACAGCCTGACCGTTCACCCACACCTCGATGATCGAGTCGCCGTTCTCGACGTAAACCAGGTGCTGGGCAATGTCGTTGACGGGGGTGAAGTTCACTGAGAGCAGATCCATCAGCATGAAGTCCGCCTTGCGTCCCGGTGCGATCGCGCCGACCTGTGAGCCAAGCCGCGCCGAGGTGGCCCCGCCACGGGTGGCGGCCCACAACACTTCGTCCGCAGTCGGCCACGCGGTGTAGTCCGGTTGAGTCACCTTGTGCAGCAGTGCAGCCGATTTCACGACGTCGAACATGCGTGCCGAATCGTTGCTCGACAGCCCGTCAGAACCCAGGCCCAGGTTGACGCCCGCATCGAGTAGCGCACGCCACGGTGCGATGCCAGAGCCGAGCTTGAGGTTCGACATCGGGTTGTGCGCCACCGAGGCCCCGACCTCGCCGAGGCGCGCGATGTCGCCGTCGGTCAGCCAGATCCCGTGCGCCAGGGTCGCCCGGTCGCTGAGCACGCCGAGTGAGTCGAGGTATTCCACCAGGGTGGATCCGTAGAACTCACGCCCAGTGACGGCCTGCATCTTGGTTTCCAGCACGTGCACGTGGAAGGTGGTGTCGTACTCGCGGGACAGCTCGTTGGCGCCGACGAGCAGGTCGTCGGTGCACCGCTGCGGGCCACTGGGTGCGATGACGTACCGCAGCCGTCCGGCGCGTCCGTCGTAGCGGGTCAGCGCCTCCTTGCTGGTAGTCAGGTACTCCTCGACGGTGCGAGGGCTCACCGCCCTGGCCTCGGCGAGCAAGTCGGCGGGCAGTACGTCGTCGACGAACGGAATCGAGTCGATGTAGGGCCGGTTGACGATGTTGCCCGAGCAGTTCGCCCGGATGCCGACGTCCTCGTAGCCGCGGAACACCGCGTCAAGCGCCGACAGGCTCTGAGTGGGCATCTCGATGACGTCGTCGAGCAGGCAGGTGGCGCCGGTGCGTATCTATTCCAGACCGACCAGCAGGGTGCGCAGATAGATCAGTCGGTCCGACATGGGCTCGACGCCGAGGATCGGATAGGACAACAGCATCCACAGCTCCAGCGGCAGGTTGTCGTAGCGGCCCTTGAACAGCGCCTCCCACGAGTGGACATGGGCGTTGACGAGGCCCGGCATGAGTAGTCGGTCGGTGCAGTCCACCACCGATGCGCCTTCGGGCACCGGCAGGTCGCGGCCGACCGCGTCGATCAGGTCGTCGACTACGAGCACGTCGGCTCGGAACGGGTCGCTACGGTGCTCGTCGTCCATCGCAACGACCAGTGCGTTGCGGAAAAGCGTTGTCACGAGACCTCCTTGGCAGTGGGAAACAGATCGGCGCGGCGGTGCTCGAAGTAGGGCAGCGCCTTTCGGGTGTCGGAGAGGGAACCGAGGTCGAGTTCGGCGAGCAAGAGCCCCGGTCCGGCGTCTCGAGATCGGCAGGCGATGAGTTCGCCGTCAGGTCCCACCACGCACGACTCGCCGAAGTTGTCGATCGGGTGCCCACCTACCCATTCGACCCCGACCTTGTTCGCGGCGATGGCGAACACCCCGTTCTCACGGGCGTGGGTGCGCAGTTCGGCATGGAAGAAGTCGACGCTGTCGCCGCCGCTGCCGGCGACGGGGACTGCCACCAGATCGGCGCCGAGCGCTCGCAGTTCGCGCCAGGGTTCGGGAAATCGCCGGTCGTAGCACACCAGCACACCGAGCCGGTACCCGCGCAGCGAATGCACGCCGAGCCAGTCACCCGCGGTGAAGTGCGCTGGTTCATCGAACCCCGGAGCTGGGGCGTCGCCAACCGGCAGGTGTAGCTTGCGCGCGACGGGATGCGCCATCCCCGTTCGATCGACTGCCGGTGCGAGGTCGCCATGATCGATGACCGCTGCCGAGTTGTGGAAAGTCTGCGCGGCCGAATCCTTTTCGAACAACGGAAGCACCACGGCTATGCCGAGGTCTGCCGCGAGTGCGGCAATCCGGTCGGACTGCGGTCCGGGTACGGATTGCGCCCAGTCCCGGTACGCACCGGCTGGCTCACCCGCGAAGTACGGTGTGGTGGCCAGCTCTGGAAGTACCACCAGATCCGCTCCGGCGGCGGCGGCTTCGGCGATCGCGGCCTCGACCACATCGAGATTCTTCGCGCAATCGTCTTGACATGCAGGCAGTTGGGCCGCGGCGACGACGACCACGGTCACGCGCGGATCCTCTCCTGCTCGGCGAAGGCACGGTCCACCTCGTCGGCCAGCAAGTCGACGAGCTGGTCGTGCAACGCGTGGTATCCCGTCGAGCGGGGATCACGCGGACGATCCAGGTCGACGTTCACAATGGCCTTGATCCGCCCGGGGCGTGCGGTGAACACGACGATCCGGTCGGCTAGTGCCACCGCTTCGTCGATGCTGTGCGTCACGAAGACCACCGACGCGCCGCTCTCGTCACGCAGTTGCGCGATGTAGTTCTGCAGCTTGGCGCGAGTCTGGACGTCGAGTGCCGCGAATGGCTCGTCCATCAGCAGCACCCGGGGGCGCATCGCAAGTGCCCTGGCGATGGCCGCCCGCTGGCGCATGCCACCGGAGAGGCCATCGGGATGGTAGTCGGCGAAATCGCTAAGGCCCATTGTGTGCAGCAGGTCTCGCGCGATCTCGCGGCGTTCACTCTTGGGGATGCCACGCAACTTCAACCCGAAGCTGACGTTGTCAGCCACCGACAGCCACGGATACAACGACGACTGCTGAAAAATCATGCACCGGTCCGGTCCGGGCCTGGTTACCGGCTCGCCGTCTGCTTCGATCGATCCCGACGTCAACGGCTCCAGCCCGGCGATCATCGACAGCAAGGTACTCTTCCCGCACCCGCTGGGCCCGAGTACCACGACGAATTCGCCCGGTGCGACGTCGAGGTTGATGCCGTCCACCGCAAGGACTTCCGGACTGGTGTGGTCGAACCTCTTGGTGACGGCGCGGCAGCTCACCGCGCCGGTTGGCTGTTCGGTCGTCACGTCCCGCCTCCGTTCGTCATTGGTTGCCACCACAGCAGCCGGTTCTGGAGCTGCCGGAACAGGACGTCGAGCAGGTATCCGCTCAACCCGATCACGGTCATTGCGAAGAACACCAGGCTGGCATTGAAGGTGTTGCGCGCCAACATGACTACCTGGCCGAGCCCGGTTCCAACGCCCACTGCTTCGGCGAGCAGGACGACCATCCACGCGGCAAAGAGATTCAACCGCAGGCTCTGCAGGATTCCTGGCAGGATTGACGGCAGGATCACTTGGAGCAGGATCTGCGGCTTGGTGGCGCCCATGGTGCGAGCCACGTTGACATAAGTGGCCGGGACGTCGTTGATGAGGCTGATGGTGGCGAGCGTCATGACGAAGTACACCCCGATGAACACCATGAACACCGCTGGCGCGTTACCGATGCCGAACAGGAAGATCGATACCGGCAGCCACGCGATGGGGGATATCGGGGCCAGCAGCGTGACAGTCGGCAGGACGAGTCCCCGCACCACACGGAACTGGCTGATCAGTACTCCCGTGATCAGGCTGGCGGCGAACCCCAGGACCAGGCCGGCGAGCACGCGGAGCACGGTCGCCAGGACCGTGGTCAGCACCGCGACCACCGGGGACGCCTGCTGTGCACCGATCCTCGCGTTGTCGAAGAACTTGGCCTGACTACTGAAGTCGCGCAAGAAGATGTGCGGCGGTGGCAGCAGAAGCTCGGGAGCCCAGCCCAAAGCCCAGGCCAGTTCCCAGATTCCGGCGAATACAACGACCGAAGCTACCCACCAGCCGGCCGCTGTCGCGATCCGGCGATAGCGGCGCGGCCGGGAGTTGTTCGCCTTGCTCGAACGCGCCCGTGCGCTTACGCCGACAGCAGTGGTAGTGCTCACGCGCTCTTTGCCTTCAGCGAGCGGTACAGATCTTGGTTTTCGGCGACCACCTGCTCGAGCAACGACCAATCGAAGATCTGCTGGCCGGGCAGCGTTTTCACGTAACCCAGGTCCTTCATACCGACCGCGCGGTCGAGCATGAACTGCGCCTTGGTGCGCTGGTCGACGATGTTGGGCTGTTTGCTCGAGGCGTCGAGCGCGTCTTCGAAGCTGGTCTTGAAGTAGGTTCCCACGGTGTCCTTCACGGCCGCTTGGCGATCCTGCTCGGCCTGCTGCTGGGCGACCAAGAGACCCTTGATAACGGCTTTGACCGCTGCGGGATTTGCCGTGAGCAGGGGATTGCGGACTGCAAGCACACAATCGGTGTAATGAGGACCGTAGACGTCCTTGCCATCGGACAGCTTTACAGCGCCGGAGCGTGCATTGAGAGCCTGCGTCGCGTAGGGCTCGATGTGACACATGCTGTCCACCGACCCGCTGATGAACGCCTGCGCGAGTTCTGGTGAGGTACCGAAGTACCGCACCTGCACGTCTTTGAACGACATGCCGGCCTTCTTCAGGTAGTCGTACGGCAGCATTTCCAGGGTGTCGGCCTGGAACGTTCCCAATGTCTTACCGGCCAGGTCGGCAGCGGAGTTAATTCCCGGCTGCGCGACGATCGAGCAGCCTTCTACTCCGCCGCCCGCGACGATGGTCACGGGTGCGCCGGCGTCGTACAGGGTCATGAACTGGGTGTAGGGCAACAGTGACATGTCGACCTGCCCAGCGCCGAACAGCGTAACGATATCGGCGTTTGTCGGGGTGACGACGAAATCAATTGCGGCACCGCCGGCTTCGGCAAGATTGCGTTCCTTGACAAGAAAGATGCCGAGATTGCAGAAGCCAGTGCCATGCGTGGCCTTCATTGTGGTCACGCCCCCGGCGGTAGTGGCAGTGGTCCCCGACCCGGCGTTGGAACAGGCCGATAGCAGCCAGGACGGCACGGCAACGGCCACGCCGGCAACGGCAGCGTTCCGAAAGAAGTTGCGACGGTTCAACGAGGGGATGTTCAGCTGGTCGGTCATTTGGCGGTCTCCTTTGCGGTTTCTGCGTTGAGCTCATCGTTGAGCAGGTCGAACATGACGGCGTTCACAGGTGGCATCGCATCCTCGGGCACGAGGTTGAGGGAACGCAGACTGTCCCAGCGCCCGAACACGGCAGGGGTCATGTCGCGTATGTCAACCTGGGCGGGCTGACGCCGGGCAGCCGCCACCAGCTCGTCGAGTTCGAATCCGGGGTAGAACTCGGCGGCGTGCCGAATCGCTGCGGGAAGGTCGGCCCGGATCAACTCGTTGGCCCGCAGCATGGCCCGGATGGCGGCCCGCACCCGGTCAGGCCGCTCGCGCAGGAACTTCGCCGATACCACCAAAGTGGTGTCGGGGAACGGGTTCCCCCACAGCTCGGTACCGTCGGAAAGCACGTGAGCCCCAGCAGCGCGGACTCGGCCTGCGAATGGCTCAGCCAACGACACTGCGGCAAGTTCCCCTGCGTACCAGGCCTCGATAGCGTCATTGAGCACATCGAAATAGCGCAGCTCCACATCTGTCATGCGAAGCCCCGCCGCGGCCAGCACGTCGTGCAGGAGCACCTCCATCGGATCGGACCGGAAGGTGCCGACGGGTTCGCCGGCCAGCGATGCGGCGTCGACGACCGGCTCCCGGGTCAGGACCGAGATTCCCATCAGGCCGCTTCCGGCCACCATGACGGGCGGATCGGGCCGAAAGGCGTCGATCAGTGGCTGGGTGAACGCGGCCGTCCCGAGATCCGCGACGCCGGTGGCCAAAAGGTCTGCGGTGGAGCTGATGTCGTCGAAGTATGGGGCCTCCACTCGCAGACCTTCATCGGCGAACAGGCCTTCGCCGACGGCCACGAACAACGGCAGATTCGACAGCGAGCAGCCGTGAGTGAGAACGAGTTGGTCGTTGCTCACGCCGCACATCCCCCGTGATGGCGATCGGTCTCCCACGCCAGCGGCACCGTCGTGACGTCAGTCCGGACGACATCCCATCCCGGCGACGA
>Ga0193743_1002180_pt1 | contig 14061 bp, 13 predicted proteins | sample L2c2metaG_FD_143038 | JGI IMG/M metagenome (GOLD analysis project Ga0193743, IMG submission 143038) | Soil microbial communities from a riparian zone of the East river system, Colorado, United States - L2c2 | ecosystem: Environmental > Terrestrial > Soil > Riparian zone | place: USA: East River... | reverse complement strand
CGATGACGCTGATGCTAACCGGCAAGACCATCGACGCGCGCCGGGCAAAATCGCTCGGGCTGGTCGATGCGGTGACGCAGGAACGGCATGTCCTCAATGCCGTCAAGGATGCCGTGTTCGGCCGTCTGAAGCGCGCCAAGCCGGGGCCGCTGAATGCGATCCTGAATTTCACGCCGGTCCGCGGCTTCCTCGCCTCGCGCATGCGCGCCGAGGCCGCAAAGGCCGCACCGCAAGAGCATTATCCCGCGCCTTACGCGCTGATCGACCTCTGGGAAAAGCACGGCGGCGACCGCGCGGCGATGCTGGCGGCGGAAAAGACCTCGTTCGCCAATCTGATGGTGACACCGACCGCGCAGAATCTGATCCGGGTATTCTTCCTGCGCGAGCAGATGAAAAAGCTCGCCGGCTCCGGCAACAGGATCACCCATGTCCATGTCATCGGCGCCGGCGCGATGGGCGGCGACATCGCGGCGTGGTGCGCCAATCAGGACATGCGGGTGACGCTGGCAGATATGAAACCGGAACCGATTGCCGGCGCGATCAAGCGCGCCGCGGATTTGTTCGGCAAGATTATGCGCAAGCGCACCGATGTCAGGGACGCACTGGATAGGCTCGTTCCCGATATGGACGGCGAGGGCATCCGCAACGCCGACCTGATCATCGAGGCGGTGCCGGAAAAACTGGAGCTGAAGCAGAAGGTCTATGCCGGGCTCGAGCCCAAGATGAAAGCGGGTGCGATCCTCGCCACCAATACGTCGAGCATTCCGCTGCAGGATCTCCGCACCACGCTCGCAAAACCCGAGCGGCTGCTTGGCTTGCACTTCTTCAATCCGGTATCGCGGTTGCAATTGGTCGAGGTCGTCAGCCACGACGGCACCGATCCCGCGCTGCTGAAGCAGGCATTGGCCTTTGTCGGCGCTATCGACCGGCTGCCGCTGCCGGTCAAGAGCTCGCCGGGCTTTCTCGTCAACCGCGCGCTGACGCCTTACATGCTGGAGGCGATGGTGATGCTGGACGAGAGAATCGACAAAGTCACCATCGACGCCGCCGCCGAAAAATTCGGCATGCCGATGGGCCCGATCGAGTTGGCCGATCAGGTCGGCCTTGATATCTGTCTCGCCGTCGGCGACATGCTGCGTTCGAAATTTGGCGAGTCGCTGCCGCCGACGCCGGCATGGCTGCGCGAGAAGGTGGCAAAGGGCGATCTCGGCCGCAAGACCGGCAAGGGTTTTTACATCTGGAAAGACGGCAAGGCCGACAAGGCCTCCGGCTCGCCCTCGACGGCGCAGCCGACCGAGGAAATGATCGACCGGCTGGTGCTGCCGATGTCGAATGTCTGCGTCGCCTGTCTGCGCGAGGGCATCGTCGACAATGCCGATGTGGTCGATGGCGCCACGATTTTCGGTACCGGCTACGCGCCGTTCCGCGGCGGTCCCCTGAACTATGCGCGCACCCGCGGGCCGGAAAACGTCGCGTCCACCTTGCGGGCGCTGGCGGAGAAATTCGGCGGCCGCTTCGCGCCGGATGCCGGCTGGGAGAACTTCAAGTGACCGAAACGCAGGCCGGTCACGCGCCATTGAATATCGAAGCCGAGCCATGCGGCGATCTCTGCATCCGTACGCTGGCGATGCCGGCCGACACCAACGCCAACGGCGACATTTTTGGTGGCTGGCTGCTCAGCCAGATGGATATCGGCGGCGGTGTATTCGCCTCCAAGGTCGCGAAATCCCGCACCGTGACGGTCGCGATCGAGGCGATGAATTTCCGCAAGCCTGTCTATGTCGGCGATCTGGTTTCGGTGCACGCCAATCTGGTCCGGGTCGGCCGGACCTCGGTCACGGTCCACCTCGAAGCCTGGGTCTTGCGCCGCAAGGAGATGCTGTCGATCCTGGTAACCGACGGCAATTTTACCTATGTCTCGATCGACGAGGACGGCCATCCGCAGATGATCAAGCGGGATGAAGCGCCGATTTCGACGTGAGGTGCGGTCGCTTCATCACTTCACATAGATGTCATCACACAGATGTCATCACCCGCGAAAGCGGGTGATCCAGTATTCCAGAGGCGCTAGCGATTGAGCCGAGAGGCCGCGGCGTACTGGATACCCGCTTTCGCGGGTATGACGACGTGGAGGAACCTTTCAGCGCCTGCGCGGTTATAGGCCCGCCCAAGGGAATACAAGGCGCTTGAAAGAAAATGTCGGACACCTACATCATCGAAGTTGCTTCTCAAGCCGCGGGAATCGTCGTGCGCGATTCCGGCGGTTATCGTTTTTTCGCCGCCTCCCATCGCTTCAATGAACTGGAAGGTCAGCTATTCCGCAACGCGCGCGAGGCCGAGCGGGCCGCGCGCCGCCTTGCCAAGGGTGATGCGACGCTGGCCGCGTAGGTTACGCTATCCGTCATGGCGAGGAGCGACGTGTGCGTCGTAGCTCTATGAGTGAAGGGCGCAGGCGTGGAAGCACCCTCTCATCGTCATGCCCCGCGAATGCGGGGCATCCAGTAATCGCCGGCGTCAGCGATTGAACCGAGAGAGCACGGCGTACTGGATCGTCCGCCGGAGCTTGTCATCGGGCGGCCATACGGCCGACCCGGTGGCGGACGATGACGCTTGTGGGTTCACCGGCGTTCGTCTCTTTGACGATGACGCCGCTTTCGAGGCTGCGATCACAGCTTGGTTGCCGAGCGGGACAGAAGCTTCCAGTCCGCGCCCTGTTTTTGCCAGTTCATCAGGATGTGGAGATTGGTGGAACTCTTCTTGCCATCGGCCACAGCCTCCTGTTCGCCCACCCAATTGAAACGCACGATCGCGGCGGGGCCGACGACGCTGATTTTGGGTTCCTTGTATTCCAGCGTCAAAAACTTCGATTTTCCGTTGGTGGCGTTGGCGATGAACTTGGCCTTGTCCTCGACCCGGCCATCGCTGTGGCTGTAGCTTAGTTCCGCGGCGCAGAGCGCGGCGAGGGCTTCGGCGTTGGCGGCGAACTGCGCCGCGCGGAATGCGTCGACGTTCTTCGCGACGGCATCTTCATCCGCCGAAGCCGCGAAGGCTGGGACCGCGCTCAGCGGGATCACGCTCAGCAGTCCAAGCGCAAGCGCCGGCAAGATCAACTGACGACGATCGATATCCATCGTTTCCTCCGTTTTTTGGTTATGAAGGCAGTCTTGCAGTCACGCCCTGTTTTGTCGAGAACCGCTTCAGCCCCGCGATAGACCGCACATGATGCTGCGTCTGCGAACGTAGCTTTCACGGCGGTGAGATCGCGCGGATTTTTCGGTGTCGATCCCGACAAGGTTGCACAACCTAAGTTTGCCGACTTCAACATTGACACCAAAAGGAGATTGCAGTCTACTTTCGCTGCTGCCTTCATCTGCCGGGTCGTCAATTTGGACGATGGTTTGTTCAGGTGTATCCAGATGGCATCAGACATTTTCGCAAAGATCGGGGACATCAAAGGTGAATCCCGCGACGACAAGCACACGGGCGAAATCGAGGTGCTGTCGTTCTCCTGGGGTGTCACAAATACGGCGAACCCTGGTGGTGGCGGCGGCGCCGGCAGGGCGACCTTCCAGGATCTGTCCTTTACTCACACCATCGACAAGGCGTCACCGAACCTGCTGAAGGCGTGCGCGACGGGTTCGCACCTGAAGGAAGCCACCATCACGCATCGCAAGGCGGGCAAGGGCCAGCAGGAGTTCCTCATCATCAAGATGAACGACGTCATCATCACCGGCGTCTCACTTGGCGACAGTAGCGGCGGGTCGGGATCGGAGAACGTGACCCTCGCCTTTGCCAAGGTCGACCTCGAATACAAGCCGCAAAAGCCCGATGGATCGCTCGATACGGGGGTTCATTTCAAGTTCGACATCAAGAGCAACAAAGAAGGCTAGAGCGTTTTCAAGCGAAAGCCTGCCCCGCACTTGATGCGGGGTAGAGACCGGTTCGCGTCAAGAAAACGCGTCAAATCAAGAATCGGACCGCATTTCGACCGGAGGCGGGCGGAGCACTGCCCGGACAGCTCATGGAGCCGTCAGAATCATCGACGCGTGAGTTGACGCTCGAAGAGGCGGTTTCGGTCGCGATGATTCTGCAGAAGAACGAGGAACTCGTTGCCGCCGGCGAGGTTTACCGCCGCGTGCTCGAAATGGCACCCGATCATCCTCGTGCGCTGCATTACGCCGGTGTGCTCGCACACCAGCAGGGGCGGAACGAGGAAGCCCTCACGCTCATCGAACGAAGCATTGCACTCGCGCCGGATCATGCGGACTGGCACAGCAACCTCGGTATCGTGTTCCAGTCGGAGCACAGGCTGGACCCCGCGATCTCTTCGTACCGGCGTGCGATCGCCATCGATCCGGGCCATGCCAATGCCCACAATAATCTGGGCGTGCTGCTGCGGGCGACCGGACAGCCGGTCGAAGCGGAAGCCGCCTATCGTGCGGCCATCCGCTTGAACCCCGAACACATCGACGCCTACACCAACCTCGGCATTCTGCTCAACGGGCTGCAGCGCACCGAAGAAGCCGCGGCGTGCTACTGCAAGGCAATCACGCTCAGACCAAAACACCCCGAAGCGCGAAAGCTGCTGGCGCTGGCGCACTGCACGCTGGGAGAGATTGCCGAGGCGACCAAAATCCTCGAGCAATGGCTCGAAGAAGAGCCGGGCGATCCGATCGCGCGGCATATGCTGGCGGCCTGTACCGGCCGGGATGTGCCCGAACGCGCGTCAGATGGTTTCGTCGAGACAACCTTCGACAGTTTTGCCGCAAGCTTCGAAGCCAAGCTCGCGAGGCTGTCGTATCGCGCGCCGGCGCTGGTCGCGGCCATGCTGGAGGATCGCGGTTTTGCGCCGTCGCATCGCCTTGACGTGCTGGACGCGGGGTGTGGAACCGGACTCTGCGGCGCGCTGGCCGCGCCTTTTGCGCGCCGGCTGGTCGGCGTCGACCTGTCTGAAGGCATGCTGGCGCACGCGAAGGAAAAGGACGTCTACCACGCACTGGTGAAAGCCGAACTCGGCGCGTATCTGCGCGACAGCAGCGAAACCTTCGACCTGATCGTATCGGCGGACACGCTGGTGTATTTCGGCGACCTCAAGGGCGTCATCACGGCGTTCGCCGCAGCCCTGCGCCCGAACGGGCTCCTGGTGTTCACGCTCGAGCACGCGGTCGGCGCCGGCGCCGATATCGACTACCGCCTGGAACTGCACGGCCGTTACAGCCATGCCCGGGCCTATGTCGAGCAGTTGCTCACGCTGTCGGGCCTGCGGCCGAAGATCGTCGAGGCCGAATTGCGCATGGAGGCGGGCGCACCGGTGTCGGGGCTGGTCATCGGTGCGGCGAAGCCGCCTTAACCAGGATTCGTTGTTCGCCCGCCGAACCGCTCTTGCTGCCGATCTGCCGCGTTGACCCCGTCACCGAACCGCCGCACCATGGCGCGCTTCCTGCCTTAAGGTGTTGCCGTGACTGGACTGACCAACCGCCAAACCGAAATCCTCAATATCGCCCGCGCCTTTGGCCGGGTGATGGTGGAGGATCTCGCCCGGCGTTTCGAGGTCTCGGCGCAGACCATTCGCAAGGACCTCAACGATCTCTGCGACCACCGCTCGCTGACGCGTATCCATGGCGGCGCCATCATCGCCTCCGGCGTCGAGAACCTCGCCTACGAAGCCCGCCGCTTCGTCGCCGCCGAGGAGAAGAAGGCGATCGGTGCTGCCGCCGCGGCGCAGATTCCCAACGGCTGCTCGCTGTTCATCAACATCGGCACCACCACGGAAGAAGTCGCGAGCGCGCTGACCTCGCATGAGGATCTGCTTGTCATCACCAACAATCTCAACGTCGCGATGCTGCTTTATCGACACCCGCGCATCGAGGTGATCGTGGCCGGCGGCACGGTGCGCCGCGCCGATGGCGCCGTCATCGGCTCGACCGCGATCAGCCTGATCGGCCAGTTCAAAGTCGATTACGCCATCATCGGCGCGTCCGCGATCGACGAGGAGGGCGCGCTGCTGGATTTCGATTACCGCGAAGTCCAGGCGGCGCAGGCCATCATCGCCAACGCGCGCAGCGTCATGCTGGTTGCCGACTCGACAAAACTGCGGCGCAGCGCGCCGGTTCGCATCGCCCACATCAGCCAGATCCAGACCTTTGTCACGGACGCGACGCTACCGGCGGGATTGGCCAATATCTGCCATAGCAGAGGCATCGAGGTGATCGAGGCGATGCCGAAGCCGGCGGCTGATATCGACGAACCGGGGATTGAGCCGCCTTCGACCGTGACGCGGCTGCGATAGGAAATCATCACCGCGTATCCCGTGCCTCATTGGTTCGAGACGCGCGAAGACGCGCTCCTCCACCATGAGGATTCAAGACCTCGTCCAGATCCAAGGCCTCACCCCTGAGGAGCGGCGTAGCCGCGTCTCGAAGGATGAAAGCCCCCGAACCGGCGGATCACGCCTCCGTCCCCCTTTTCGGTTGCTTTCGTTTTTTGTTGTGATTTAATCCAATACGAAAGCAAAATCGCCAAAGTGAATGGGCGAACGCCGGGAAACGTCTTTGGATCGGATTTTCGACCTCGCGATTATTGGGGGCGGCGTCAATGGCTGCGGCATCGCGCGTGATGCGGCGGGCCGGGGCAACTCTGTTTTCTTGTGTGAAATGAATGACTTGGCGAGCGGGACGTCGTCCTGGTCGACCAAGCTCGTGCACGGCGGGCTGCGCTATCTCGAATATTACGAGTTCCGGCTGGTCCGCGAGGCGCTGATCGAGCGCGAAATCCTTTGGCAGATCGCGCCCCACATCATCCGTCCGCTTCGTTTCGTATTGCCGCACCACAACGGGTTGCGCCCGGCCTGGCTGCTGCGGCTCGGGCTGTTCCTGTATGACCATATCGGCGGCCGAAACCTGCTGCCGCCGACGCGCTCCGTCGACCTTTCACGCGACGAGGTCGGCAAGCCGCTGATCGCGAACCGCTACGTCAAAGGTTTTGAGTATTCCGACTGCTTCGTCGATGACGCGCGGCTTGTCGTGCTCACCGCGCGGGACGCGGCGGATCGCGGCGCCGAAATCCACACCCGTGCCCGTGCGGTCGAGATCCGCCAGGTGGATGGCATCTGGCACGTCACGGTCGAAGATACCTTGAGCGGCGTGCGCAAGACCATCAACGCCCGCGCGCTGGTCAACGCCGGCGGACCGTGGGTCGAGGATGTGCTGGCGTCGGGCGCCGGCGTCAACGCGCGGGCAAAAGTGCGGCTGGTGCAAGGATCCCACATCGTGGTGCGAAAGCTGTACGCGCACGATCGGGCCTACATGTTCCAGAATTCCGACGGCCGCATCGTCTTCGTGATTCCCTATCAGGACGATTTCACGCTGATCGGCACCACCGATCGCGATTACGATGGCGACCCGGCGAAAGTGAAAGCCTCGGCCGAGGAGATCAAATACCTCTGTGATTCCGTCAGCGAATATCTCACCAATCCGGTAACGCCCGAGGACGTGGTCTGGACCTATTCCGGCGTTCGCCCGCTCTATGATGACGGCGCCAGCGAAGCCAAGGCCGCGACCCGCGACTACGTGTTCGAGCTCGACACCCCCGGCGGCGCGCCGCTGCTGTCGATCTATGGCGGCAAGATCACGACCTATCGGCGCCTCGCCGAAGAGGCGCTCGAACGGCTGTCGCCTTATTTACGGAGCGCCAAAGCGCGCGAAGGCTGGACCGGAAAATCGCCGCTGCCCGGCGGCGATATGGATGTGTCGGCGGTATCGGCGCTGACGGCGGAACTGATCCGCAATTATCCGTTCCTCAGCACCGCCCATGCCAGCCGGCTGGCGCATGCCTATGGCACCCGCGCCACAAAGCTGCTCGGCAATGCGAAATCCCTAGTTGATCTCGGCCAGGCCTTCGGCGCCACCTTGACGGAGAGCGAGGTCAGGTACCTGATGGCGAACGAATGGGCCTGCACCGCCGAAGACGTCGTCTGGCGCCGGTCCAAGCTTGGACTGCGATTGTCGGCTGTCGAAACCGCCGCCCTCGACGCTCGAACACGTCACGCGAACGGTGGATGGCATCCCGACCATCCGCGATGTCTCGCTGACGCTCGAGCGCGGCACCCTGAGCGTGCTGTTGGGCCCGACGCTGTCGGGCAAGACCTCGATCATGCGGTTGCTCGCCGGTCTCGACAAACCGACATCCGGGCGCGTCCTGGTCGACGGCAAGGATGTCACCGGCTTCGATGTGCGGCAGCGTTCGGTGGCGATGGTCTACCAGCAGTTCATCAATTATCCCTCCTTGACCGTTTATGAAAATATCGCCTCGCCGCTGCGGGTGCAGGGCAAGCCGCGCGCCGAAATCGAAAAGCGCGTGCAGGAGGCGGCAAGGTTGCTGAAGCTGGAGCCGTATCTGAACCGCATGCCGCTGCAATTGTCAGGGGGACAGCAGCAGCGCACCGCGATTGCGCGGGCGCTGGTCAAGGGTGCCGACCTCGTGCTGCTGGACGAGCCGCTCGCCAATCTCGATTACAAGCTGCGCGAGGAACTGCGTACCGAGCTGCCGCGCATCTTCGAGGCCTCCGGCGCGATCTTTGTCTACGCCACCACGGAGCCGTCCGAAGCCTTGTTGCTCGGCGGCCGCACCGTCTGCATGTGGGAAGGCGAGATCCTGCAGACCGGCGACACCTCAAAAGTCTATCGCCATCCAGATACGCTGCGCGTCGCCCAGGTATTTTCCGATCCGCCGCTCAATATTGTCGGGATCGAAAAGCGCAACGGCTCGGTGCAGTACGCCGGCGGCGTGCAGGCGCCGGCGTCAGGACTTTATGCTGGATTGGGCGACGGTCCCTATCGCGTCGGCTTCCGCGCCCATCAACTGGAGTTGGCGAACGGTATCGCCGGCCGCCACGCGTTTCAGGCCACGGTGACGGTGACCGAAATCACCGGCTCGGAAAGTTTCGTGCATCTCAATCGCGATGCCTCCAACTGGGTCGCCGTGCTGCATGGCGTGCACGAGTTCGAGCCCGGACATGTGCTCGATGCGGTGCTCGATCCCAATAATGTTTTTGTGTTCGATGCGGCCGGCCGTCTGGTTGCTGCCCCCGGCGCGATGTGAGGGAGATGCCGCATGGCCCGCATTGACCTCGTCGATCTCGCGCACTCCTACGGCGGCAATGCCGCCGACCTGGAATCGTTTGCGCTGAAGCCTATCTCGATGACCTGGCGGCAGGGCGGCGCCTATGCGCTGCTCGGACCGTCCGGCTGCGGCAAGACCACGCTGCTCAACCTGATCTCGGGCATCGTCCCCCCGTCGCGCGGGAAAATCCTGTTCGACGGCGTCGATATCACACCGCTGTCAACCCAGAAGCGCAATATCGCGCAAGTGTTCCAGTTTCCGGTGATCTACGACACCATGACGGTCGGCGAAAATCTCGCATTCCCGCTGAAAAATCGCGGCGTGCCGAAGGGCGAGATCGATTTGCGCGTGGCCGACATCGCAAGGCTGCTTGATCTCACCCCCTATCTGAACCGCAAGGCGACGCGGCTGACCGCGGATGCCAAGCAGAAAATCTCGCTCGGCCGCGGACTGGTCCGCTCCGACGTCGCGGCTGTGCTGTTCGACGAGCCGCTGACGGTGATCGACCCCGAACTAAAATGGCAGTTGCGCTCGAAGCTGAAGGCGCTGCACCGCGACCTCGATCTGACCATGATCTATGTCACTCATGACCAGACCGAGGCGCTGACTTTTGCGGATACCGTGGTCGTGATGCATGACGGCCGTGTGGTGCAGAGCGGGACGCCGGCGGAGTTGTTCGACAAGCCCGCGCACACCTTTGTCGGTTACTTCATCGGCTCGCCCGGCATGAACATCGTGCCGGCCGTGGTCAGGGGCCGCGAGGCCCGGATCGACGGCCACATCATCGGCCTGCATCGCAACTACGGCATCTTGCCGTCCGACGCCAAGATCGAAATCGGCGTCCGGCCGGAATTCGTCGACGTCGCGGCGCCGGCATCGGGTCTGTTGTCGGCAACGATCGAGCGCATCGACGATCTCGGCCGCGTCCGCTTCGCCCGGGTGCGCATCGGCGATGCCAAATTCGCAGCTCGGGTGCCTCCGGGATTCTCGGTCCCTGACAACGTTGCCGGGTTAGTCTTCGACGCCGACCACGTCCACGTCTATGCTGACAGCCTTTTGGTTGAAGGGGTTGCCTGATGGACAAGACCATCAACCAAAAAGCCTGGTTCCTGGTGCTGCCGGTGTTCCTGATCGTGGCGTTCTCCGCGATCCTGCCGCTGATGACGGTCGTGAACTATTCGATGCAGGACACTTTTGGCAACAACCAGTTCTTCTGGAACGGCGTCGGCTGGTTCAAGGAATTGCTCGATCCCTCTACCGATCTCGGCGGACGCTTCCTGGCGTCGCTCGGACGCAACCTGCTTTTCTCGGCGATCATCCTGGCGATCGAAGTCCCGCTTGGCATCGTGGTGGCGCTGTCGATGCCGCGCGAAGGCTGGCGGGTTGCCGCATGTCTCGTGATCATGGCGCTGCCGCTGCTCATTCCATGGAACGTGGTCGGAACCATCTGGCAGATCTTTGGGCGGCCCGACATCGGCCTGATGGGCTATGTGCTCAACAGCATCGGGTTGAACTACAACTACGTGTCCAACGATCTCGACGCGTGGTTCACCGTCATCGTGATGGATGTCTGGCACTGGACCAGCCTCGTCGCGCTGTTGTGCTACGCCGGACTGAAATCGATTCCCGACGCCTATTATCAGGCCGCCCAGATCGATGGCGCATCGCGCTGGGCCGTGTTCAAGGCCATCCAGCTTCCGAAAATGAACCGGGTGCTGCTGATTGCGGTGCTGCTGCGCTTCATGGACAGTTTCATGATCTACACCGAGCCGTTCGTGGTGACCGGCGGCGGGCCCGGCAATTCGACCACCTTCGTGTCTATCGAGCTGGTCAAGATTGCGCTCGGGCAATTCGATCTCGGCAAGGCAGCGGCGCTGTCGATCGTCTACAATCTCATCATCATCATCGTGTGCTGGGTGTTCTACACCGTCATGACCAATGTCGGCGCCGAGCGCGTGCCTGAGAAGGGAGTCGCGTGATGCATTCGATTCCGGGCCGTCGCATCATCATATCGCTGTTCCTGATCTTCCTGCTGCTGCCGATCTATTGGCTGGTCAATATGAGCTTCAAGACCAACAACGAGATCGTCTCGACCATGACGCTGTGGCCGCATCAGCCGACCATCGCCAATTACGTCCGCATTTTCACCGATGAGAGCTGGTATTCCGGCTACATCAATTCGCTGAAATATGTGGTGCTCAACACGCTGATCTCGATCTCGTTCGCGCTGCCGGCGGCTTACGCGTTTTCGCGGTATCGGTTTCTCGGCGACAAGCACCTGTTCTTCTGGCTGCTGTCGAACCGGATGGCGCCGCCGGCCGTGTTCGCGCTGCCGTTCTTCAATCTCTATTCCGCGCTCAATCTGTTCGATACGCCGTGGGCGGTGGCGCTGGCGCATTGCCTGTTCAATGTGCCGCTCGCGGTCTGGATCCTCGAAGGCTTTGTCTCCAGCGTTCCGCGCGAGATCGACGAGACGGCGTTTTTGGACGGCTATTCGTTCCCGCGGTTCTTCATCAAGATCCTGGTGCCGCTGATCGCCAGCGGCATCGGCGTCGCGGCGTTCTTCTGCTTCATGTTCTCCTGGGTCGAATTGCTGCTGGCGCGCACGCTCACCTCGGTCAATGCCAAGCCGATTTCGGCCGTGATGACCCGCACGGTTTCGGCGGCCGGAATGGATTGGGGCTTGCTGGCCGCGGCCGGCGTCTTGACCATCATCCCCGGCGCACTGGTGATCTGGTTCGTCCGCAACTACATCGCGCGCGGTTTTGCGCTCGGCCGGGTGTAGGTCCGATGATTGAATCGCAGTGCACCGACTCGCTTTCCTTCACCTCTCCCATTGGGAGAGGCGTAGGCCGCCTTTGGCGGCCGTTCTTAAGGAAGACGCCGAAGCGAAGCTTCGGCTACGGCGCCGCGCCGGGTGAGGGGTTAAGCTCCATCGATAGACCGTACCCCCTCACCCCAGCCCTCTCCCGATCGAAGTCGGATTTATCCGACTTCGACAATTTGGGATGCCCAACTCGGGTAGACCCGAGTTGGGTGGAGAGGGAGCCTACCTCCCCAGTGTTTGGATGGAGGGCATAACACCATGGAAAACATCGCATGGATGGCCTGGACGCTGCCGACCGCGATCTTCTTCGTGATGCTGTCGATGACGCTCGCGGTCATGACCTGGCTTGCGGTCGCCTATCCGGAAGCCGAGCGGGTGGGAATCCTGCGGATTCCGACGACGCGCGGCGATCGCCTGTTCATCTCGCTGATCATGACCGCCGTTATCCATCTGTTGTGGATCGGCTTTGTCGGTACCGACCCGATCGCGACGCTGCCGATCGGAGAGGAAGGAATTGAAATATCGAGCCTGTGGCTCGCTACCGTGATTTCGCTTGTTTCGGCCGTTGCCATTTTCCGCACCGTCTGAGGAGCGAAAAAGAGCAGATCCGGGGTCAACCCGGGCCTGGATATTGTTTGTCGCTGCAACCGGAGGAACCAATATGCGACACTTGGAGAGACGGAAGAGTAGCTTCCTGACAATGACCAGCACAGCTGTGCTGATCGCGGCATCGGTCACGATGGCGGCGCCGGCGTTTGCGGACGACGCTACCGCGCAGAAGTGGATCGACAGCGAATTTCAACCCTCGACCTTATCGAAGGCCGATCAATTGAAGGAGCTGCAGTGGTTCGAAAAGGCGGCTCAGCCTTTCAAGGGCATGGATATCAACATCGTCTCGGAAACCATCACGACGCACGAGTATGAAGCCAAGACCCTGGCCAAGGCGTTCACCGAGATCACCGGTATCAAGGTCAAGCACGACGTCATCCAGGAAGGCGACGTGGTCGAAAAGCTGCAGACCCAGATGCAATCAAGAACGTCTATGACGGCTGGATCAACGACTCCGACCTGATCGGCACGCATTTCCGTTACGGCCAGACCGTCATCCTGTCCGACTACATGGCCAGCGAAGGCAAGGACGTCACCGATCCCATGCTCGACGTCAACGACTTCATCGGTAAGTCCTTTACCACTGGGCCGGACGGCAAGCTCTATCAGCTTCCCGACCAGCAGTTCGCGAACCTGTATTGGTTCCGCTACGACTGGTTCTCCAATCCGGACTACAAGGCCAAGTTCAAGGCCAAATACGGCTACGATCTCGGCGTGCCCGTGAACTGGTCGGCCTATGAAGACATCGCCGAGTTCTTCACCAACGACATCAAGGAGATCAACGGCGTCAAGGTCTATGGCCACATGGACTACGGCAAAAAGGACCCCTCGCTAGGCTGGCGCTTCACCGACGCGTGGTTGTCGATGGCCGGCAACGGCGACAAGGGCATCCCGAACGGTCTGCCGGTCGACGAATGGGGCATCCGCATGGAAGGCTGTCGTCCGGTCGGCTCAAGCGTCGAGCGCGGCGGCGACACCAACGGTCCGGCGGCGGTCTATTCGATCACCAAATATCTCGACTGGCTGAAGAAGTATGCCCCGCCGCAGGCGCAAGGCATGACCTTCTCCGAATCGGGACCGGTGCCGGCACAAGGTGCGATCGCGCAGCAGATCTTCTGGTACACGGCCTTCACCGCCGACATGGTGAAGCCCGGTCCGGTGATGAATGCCGATGGCACCCCGAAATGGCGCATGGCTCCGTCGCCGCACGGGTCGTACTGGAAGGAAGGCATGAAGCTCGGCTATCAGGACGCCGGCTCCGCGACACTTCTGAAGTCGACGCCGCCGGATCGCCGCAAGGCGGCCTGGCTCTATCTGCAGTTCATCAACTCCAAGACGGTGTCCTTGAAGAAGAGCCATGTCGGGCTGACGTTCACGCGTGAATCCGACATCTGGGACAAGTCGTTCACCGAGCGCGCGCCGAAACTCGGCGGGCTGATCGAGTTCTACCGCTCGCCGGCGCGCGTGCAGTGGACCCCGACCGGCAACAACGTGCCGGATTATCC
>Ga0193743_1002179_pt1 | contig 14062 bp, 10 predicted proteins | sample L2c2metaG_FD_143038 | JGI IMG/M metagenome (GOLD analysis project Ga0193743, IMG submission 143038) | Soil microbial communities from a riparian zone of the East river system, Colorado, United States - L2c2 | ecosystem: Environmental > Terrestrial > Soil > Riparian zone | place: USA: East River... | reverse complement strand
AACGGACACCTGGGCATTGTGGCGGTGGATGGGGCTCGAAAATCCAGGGGGAAAATCTACGGTGTACATAAGAACTTGCTCACCAGGAAGTACTGCCAGATCTTTGGTTATGAGAGGTGTAATAGTCTCCTGCGCCAACGACGGCGTGGCTACCTTCTGCGCCATTAGCGTGCTGGTTGGGATCAGGGCGCCGCTTATGAGAGATGCCAGCAGTAATATTGATTTCGAGCCTGTTTTACGCCGCGTTTCCACTGTTGTTCGCATCGGTTTATCTCCTTACAGCCAACATTAGACTTTATGTGGATTAGAGAGAAGGTCCATAATGAAAAGAGGAACTGGTCCACTTCCCAAATTTCAAAGGGGTCTAGTGACAAGCGATGTCTAAAGAAGAAACATTTCAAGATCTCTCACTCGACCCGCCGTCTGGCGAGCAAGACCTCTGGCGTTGGCTCTACATAGAACTGCGCGGCGCCATTCTCGAAGGACGTTTGAGGCCCGGCGCTCGCATGCCTTCTACACGCAGCCTCGCGATGCAGTACTCGCTCTCGCGTGGAACCGTTGTCGTAGCCTTCGACCAGCTACAGGCCGAGGGATATACGCGCACTGAAGTTGGGTCAGGAACCTATGTCGCCTCTGGCGTTCCTGATGTCTTGCTATCCACAGCTCGCAAACCTGCGGCTCTCGCCCTTCCAACATCGAGGGCTACACTCTCGAGAGGTGCGCAACAGTTTCTGAAGGATGTGGAAGTGATGCCGGTGTCTCACTCCATTGGCAAGGCTTTTCGTTCCTACGAACCGGCTATCGATCTCTTTCCTGTAGACCTCTGGGCCCGCGTTGCCTCGCGTGTCCTACGCCGAGCTCCGCGCTCCCTCTATGGTCACGGCAATGCTGCAGGCTACCAACCGCTTCGTCGTGCCATTGCAGAGTACGTCGGCGCGTCACGTGGAGTGCACTGCTCTCCTGAGCAAATCATCATCACCTCAGGCGCACAACAGGCCCTCGACTTCATAGGCCGTTTCCTCCTCTCCACCGGCGATCAAGTCTGGATGGAGGACCCTGGCTATTCCCGCGCTCTTCAAACACTCCGCGCTGCAGGTGCGCGTATTGTGCCGGTACCGGTAGACGGAGATGGCCTCGTCGTAAAGGCAGGCCGCAAACTTGCGCCCAAAGCAAAGCTCGCATACGTCACGCCGGCAAATCAATTTCCAATGGGCGTCACAATGTCCGCCGACCGCCGCCTGGAACTTCTTCGTTGGGCCGCGAGCGCGAACGCGTGGATCATTGAAGATGAATACGACGCGGAGTATCGATACTCCGGTCGCCCTGTTGCTGCTTTGCAGACGCTCGACAGTTGCGGTTGCGTTATTTACGTTGGCACGTTCACGAAGATGCTCTTCAACGCGTTGCGTCTTGGCTTCATGATCTTACCGGAACGCCTCGTAGAGGCTTTCACATCAGCCCGCACCCTCGTCGACCTCCATCCGCCTACGCTCGATCAAGCCATCCTTGCGGAATTCATCACCGAGGGCCACTTCGGCCATCATCTCCGCCGTATGCGCCAGACCTACTCGGAACGAATCGACGTTCTCAAGACAGCTGCCGACAAACATCTCGATGGCGTGCTCAACGTTGTGCACGCAGGCGCTGGCATACGCACACTCGGTTGGCTCAAAACATGGACGTCCGATCACGAAGCTGCCCAACAAGCGCAGAAGTTCAGTCTCGAAGTAACTCCGTTGTCGATGTTCACTACGAAATACGAACAGCCTCCGGCCCTCATGCTCGGGTTCGCAAGCTGCAACCCGGCAGAGCTGCGACGTGGCGTCTCTGTTCTCGCGACTGCTTTACGTTCGCGCTAAAGCATATAACTCAATTCGCATGTGCGGTCCAATGGATGTCTCCTCAGTGTGCTTCTTTACCACTGCTTCTGGCTAGCCAAAGGCGACGGACTATCCCGTTAGTAGTGCGAGTGATTCTGACGAGTCCAATTCAGGGTAAACACCACGGCTGGGCACTTTAGACATCACTGGAGACTACACCCGATGCACCGATAAACGGGTAGCCAGGGGTGACTACGCTAGGGGAATCAGAGGTTCAGCGAAATGGGTGAGAAGCCTCTCTAGTTCTAGCTTTGCAAGGCACTGGATTTTTGAAGCCCGAAGACAGGCGGCACTTCTATGATGAGTTGGACGCTGAGCTCGCAACCTATCTGCACTCAGAATCTCTAAGCATCTGAGCTCGTCAGAGGCAACGATCGGTCGGATGTCAGAAGATTACAGTGAGGCCCTCTAGCGCGCAGAAATAGAAGACAATGCCCGGTCCAGAGCGATCGCTAAAAGGCGTCTGCTCGCAACCGCGATGGGAAGATACGTAGTCACCAATCACTTTGGCAAGGTGCTTGCGGCAACCAGCGTCCGAAGAGCGCTAAGCCGTTCTGCTCCTGAATTTTGTCCAGCCTGTCACGGATGACAGAAGTCAGATTAATCGGTTAGCGTGGCGGTGCGCTCCTTGCACACTGCTAGTCTGCTAGAAGCGGGTATTGAATTCCTACTGAGTTGCATCAATTTCCCTTGCTAGCTACCAATGCAGGAGTAGGTGCAATCCACAAAGCGTTGGCCTGGCTCTTTTGAAGAAAGTTTAGGGCGTATGTTACCTGAAAACGTTGCGACTGGCGGCCGCCGTTCGCGACCTTGATAAGTTGTTGGTAGTAGCCGATAGCCTCCCGAGGTAGATCCGCTTGTTCTGCTGCTCGGCCTGCGTTAGAAAGCGCATTTAATCGGTTCGGGCTGAATTTCAATGCCGTTTTATACTGCGCGAGAGCCTCCATAGGGCGATGGTCAGCAAGCAGCATGTCAGCGTACATCTCACGCGCTGGGATATCCACCTCGGCCTGACCGACACGGTCCTGTATATCCGCGGCAGCGCTTATCTCCTTGAGCGCCTGAGCGTCTTCATGGTGAGCAAAACTTTGCCACGCTTTGATACTGCTCTGTGTCACGGCGATCTCATTGCCAATCGGGCCGCCTTCTTTTGCCGTCGCACCGGCAAACTGTTGCGCAGCGGCAAATGCTTGGTCTGCAGCTTGCGCATCCCGTAGATGTCCGGCGGCGATGGCCTGGATCCAGGCTCGCATGTATTTCGTGGAGACGATCGAGTTCTGCGGCTCAGGGATGGTGAGGGCAGCCCTCCAGTCGTTCGTTTCGAGATCGTAGATTCCGGGAACTTCAACTTCGATATATGTAATAAAAGGTGCCATACCGTCGCTGACAACATCAGGAATGGAACGAAGGTGCGCAGCCATAGGCTCCATGTTGTCGACGATGCGCTTTGCATTTGCATCGTCAGCTTCCTGCAGGTATGCATAGAGCAAAAACTCGGCGGCATGGATCTCGTGGGTCACGCCGCTTTGATGATTCTTTTCAGCCAGCTCAGAAGCGCGCATCGAAGCTTCATTGGAGTCGATATCTTCCTGCCACATGCCGAGGCGAGCGAAGATGTGACCTGGCATATGAAGGGCGTGAGCAGACGAAGGCGCGATTGATGCATACTTCTCCGCGGCCGGTAAAGCTTCACGAGCGAGCTGTGGGGTATCGCAAGTATGAATGATGTAGTGGGCGAAGCCAGGATGATCGGGATGTGCTTTAAAGGCGAGTTCCAGGACGACGAGAGCTTTGCGGGCATCGCCGACCGGGTCTTCTGTGCCGACACTAGCCGCAAGAGCTAAACCGTAAAACGCAGTGGCTTCGACATCCTCGGGATCAGCAGTATGCAAAGCGCTCATGGCTTCGTCGTAGGTGTGCAGTGCCTGTTGATTCTGTGCAGGGTCGGCATGGAGATAGCCACTGAGAGCTGCGATGTAACGCCGCTCGCGGCCGGTCTTAGCGTTGAGAGCAGTTGCTTTGTCGATCTCGACGATACCGGCTTTGCGGCGATCGTCGGGCATGCCATCCCAGAATGGACGCCACTCAGTCATCGCGAGAGCCCAATGAACCATGGCACATGTTGGATCATCGGCGGCGACTGTCTGAAACTGCTTCTGTGCCTCCTCGTACCAGAACGAGTGCATCAGGGCGATGCCCCTCTCGAAGGGAGCTTGTACTGCAGGGGCACACGATATTGGCATGTGTACCGCACCAAATTTCTCTATCGCGGCGTTGGCATCACCGCCTTCCGCGCCGTGGTGATGATGTTGTGCTCGAAGGGGCAATACAGACAGGGTGAGGACAAAAACTATCGTAGCGAGCTTCTTCATGGTTTCAAGATTCAAAACACAACTTAAGATGCGCGGAAACATCAAGCGCTTCTTTATTAAATTTTTGACTAAGTGGCTTTCTGGATGATGACGATTCTCTTCCAGATCATCGCGATAGCCGATGACCAGAGCGCATAATCGAAAACGATGAGCAAATTCGTGGGCGGAGGAAGAGGCCAGTTTTCGGCGAAAGTGAGTCCAAGCTCGCCCTGCGGCATTCTTAAAAATCGTCTGATCTCATAGAAAAGTAATGATTCGGGTTTTCCGCTTCATCACTAATGCGCAACCTCTATACGAAACGCTAGGCTTTCAAAACCGCAATAAGCGCAATCAATTGGCGAGGAATCGCCAATGCACTCTTCGAGCAGTTGATGGCAAATTCTGGGATTCTGGACGGTCATCGGGCTGTAGTTTTCAAAGTTATTTGGCGTAGAGTTTTAGGGCTATTTGGCGCAAGGCCCTGGCTTCAAGGGCTGAGCTGCGTGTCAAAGCAACTCTTGGTATTCCGAGGCCTGAAGAGCATAAACACCTTCAACTCATTTTAAATGAGTCGGTTGACGAGGGCGCCTGGCGAATAAGTTGGCTCCATGTACGCCACTTAATCCCGAAATACTACGCCAAATAATTCCGAAACTCGGCGCCATTTAAAGTTGAAAGCTACAGCCTATAAAGATCATTACCAGCGGATCCGATATTGACAATAAAGCAAAAATAATTGAGTGTCAGTAAAATCTAGTACAGATTCAATTGACCGGTGGCATATGAAAAAGGCGTCTAAGCCACTGAAGAAAACTCTACATACTCCAAAAACCACCGACACTGCCACTGTGGAAGAGGCGATTCGGCCTTATGCGATTGCCGACAAGCTGCGCACTTTGCGTTTGCGCCGGAGCATGGGGCTAGCGCAGCTCGCCGAACACTCCGGATTTTCACCTGCCATGTTGTCGCGCCTCGAGAATGGCCGACTTGTTCCGACGTTGCCAACACTTACGCGTATTGCGTTGGTCTTCGGCGTTGGACTCGATTACTTCTTCACTGATCCGCGGAAGCGTCACGTTGTGGCCATCTCACGGCGCGACGAGCGCAAGGTATTCCCATCCGATCCCAAATCAACTTCCACCTCGTGGTTCTTCGAAAGCCTGGACTTCCGTGCTAACGAACGAAAGCTGAATGGCTTTCTGGCGCACTTCCATTCATTGCCTGAGCAGAAACTCACATTGCATTTTCATCCAGGTGTAGAGTTGCTGTACCTCATCGAGGGGGAACTGGAGATGACGATCGGTGTGGAGAGATTCCAGCTCTCAGCCGGAGATTCTGTCTACTTCGATTCGTTACAGAAACATGCCTATCGAAGCCTGGTCAAAACGCCGTGCACCGCAGTTGTGATCACTACGGCATCTTCCATGTAGGAGAGCATGCTGCGCAGCGAAATTGGACATGTTTACGGATCAGCAATCAAAGCTGACTTCTTTGCTTGTGAAGCAAATGATTCCATTCTGAGAGCTCAACTCGCGCCGTAACCTTGCCGGGGGACCCTATTGTTGGGGTATGGGCTTTGATCCAAGCGATAGAAAAAAACACATCGCAATCGTGGGAGCCGGACCTGGCGGACTCGCCACTGCGATGCTTCTTGCGCAGCGGGGCTTCCGGGTTCAAGTCTTCGAAAAGCAGGATGTCATCGGTGGCCGCAATGCAGAACTCCGCCTTGGGGAGTATAGCTTCGACCTAGGGCCGACGTTTCTGATGATGAAGTTTTTGCTCGATGAGCTCTTTGTTGAAGGAGGCCGCCGCTCGTGCGACTACCTGCAATTCCATCGGCTCGATCCGATGTACTCGCTCAATTTCCCGGACAAGACAATGCTTGCGCGCTCTGACCCGGATGCTATGAAGGCGGAGATTGAAAAGCATTTCCCTGGCGAAAGCGCTGGCTTCGACCGCTTCCTGAAGCGCGAGAGTCTTCGGTTTGAAAAGCTCTATCCGTGTCTGCGGCAACCGTACGGCACTCTCGCCAGCCTGATCAGTCCCACGCTGCTCGCAGCCGCCCCCCATATTGCCGCAGGACGTTCGCTGCACAACGTGCTCACCGACTATTTTCGCTCAGAAGAGCTCCGCCTCGCGTTCACGTTCCAGTCGAAATATCTCGGGATGACACCGTGGGACTGTCCCGGTCTCTTCACCATGATTCCTTACACGGAGCACGCCCATGGCGTGTATCACGTCATGGGTGGCCTTTGCCGAATTAGCCAGGCCTTTGCAGACGTTGCCCGTGAAGAGGGCGCTGAGATTTACACCACTACACCGGTCGCTCGAGTTCTTCTTGATGGCCGACGCGCCTGCGGCGTCGAGCTTGCAAGCGGCGAAAAGATCTACTGTGACGACGTCGTACTCAACGCCGACTTCGGTCATGCTATGAGCATGCTGTTCGATGCGAAGGATCTTCGTCGCCACAAGCCATCGAACCTCCGCAAGCGAAAGTTCTCATGTTCGACGTTCATGATGTACCTCGGTCTCGATCGTGAATATGACGATGTCGAGCACCACACGATCGTCTTCGCGAACAACTACAAAAAGAATATCGAAGACATTTCCCATGGTCGCCCGACCTCAGAAGATATGTCGGTTTACATTCGAAACTCGAGCAAGACGGACTCGTCCAGCGCACCCGCTGGCCACTCCGCGCTCTACATCCTGGCTCCCGTAGCTAACAACACCAGTGGCATCAACTGGCAGGAATACAAGCAGCAATGTCGCGAGTACATTCTCCGCATCCTACGCGATCGTACGCCGTATGGCGATGTCACGCCGCATATTCGCCGTGAGATGATCCTCACTCCTGAGGATTGGGAGAAGCAGCACTCCGTATTTCTGGGCGCCACCTTCAACATGGCACACAGCTGGGATCAGATGCTCTTCCTGCGCCCTCACAACAAGTTTGAAGAGTTCTCCAATTGTTACCTGGTAGGTGGAGGCACACATCCCGGCAGCGGACTGCCCACAATCTTTGAGTCGGCACGTATCTCCGCCAACCTGATTTGCGAGCAATATGAGGTCCCATATCCCGTTGCGAAGCCTCTGGAGCCGGCGCTCGTATGACCGCTCCCACTTCAAACCAGATCCTTGCCTACGCCCGTGCGGCGCAGCCCGCCTGGGGCGCACTCCACGTCTCACGTCGGTGTACCATTCTGGGCATTTTGCGCCGTGAAATCGCCCTTCAGTGCGAATCAATCGCCGATACCATCGCGCGCGAAACTTCGAAACCACTAATGGACGCGCTCTCTGGAGACGTGCTCGTCACTCTGGAGCACCTCCGCTACTACGAGTCCCATGCGGAGCGCATATTGCGTCCGCATCGAATAGGTAAGCCCTCGTTCTTGTTCAATGGTGCGCGCTTCGAAGCATCTTTCGAGCCTCACGGTGTGGCCCTGATCTTCGGCCCGTCGAATTATCCTTTCCAGTTATCGGTGATTCCGCTCATCACTGCGCTCGCTGCAGGCAATGCAGTGGTTCTCAAGTGTTCCGAGCGCACTCCCAAAACAGCAACTGTGATCGCGAGGCTCTGCGCAAAGGCGAATCTTCCAGTCAACCTTTTGCAGGTGTTATACGACTGCCCTCAACAATCCACAGCCCTCATTGATGCTCGCCCTGACTTCATCTTCTTCACCGGCAGCAGCGGTCACGGGCAGCAGGTAGCAGAGCGCGCCGCAAAGTATCTGATCCCCGCGGTCCTTGAGCTCGGGGGAAAGGATGCAAGCCTCGTCTTTGCGGATTGCCATTTAGACCGAGCCGTTGAAGGGATCACCTACGGCGCCTTCTCCAACGCAGGACGCGTCTGCGTTGCAGTCAAGCGCGTCTATGTTGAATCGCCCATCTATGACGAATTTCTTGGCCGTCTAAGGCAACGCCTCTCGAAGCTTCGCGTCAACTCTGATCCAAACGCAGACTTCTGCCCATTGTCTGAGGACGCGCGATCCGATCTTCGCGCCCAGGTCGAAGATGCGCTTTCTTGCGGAGCCACGTTGCACTGGCCACAAGATTGCGCCACCGTCGCGTATGAGCCGACGCTCCTCACTGACGTTTGCGCCGAGGCCCGCATCCTTACCGAAGAATCCTTCGGACCCGCGCTCTGCGTGGCTTCGTTCCGAGACGAGGCCGAAGCGATCGCACTTGCTAACGCCAGCCCATTCGCGCTCAGCAGCAGCATATGGACTCATAATCGAGCGCGCGCCCGTCGGGTGGCCTCCCAGCTTTCTGCCGGAAGCTGCAGCATCAATGACGTCATTCGTAACATTGCAAATCCTCATGCTGCATTTGGTGGAAATCGTCTGAGCGGCTACGGCCGCTATCACGGCCCCGAAGGTCTGCGCTCTTTCTCGCGTATGAGGACCATCATGTCCGCCAGCGATCGCCGCACTCGCGAAATCAACTGGTTCCCGTTCAATAGCCGCACCAGGCACCAACTTGCCAGCCTAATCAGATTTCGACACGGGGCGACCGGTCTCCTGGGACGCCTCAGCCGTCTGCTCCTGCCTCTCCTGGTCAGTGCGGTACTTCCTCTCACCCTCGCTGCGCAATCCAAAACGGAGACGCATCTCACCATCGACGTCCATCTCACGCAGCAAGCACACGGCGAGTTAGCCTATCTCGTCTTTGCTTCACCCTCCGGATTTCCTGGTGACCGCGATAAGGCACTCCGTCACGGATTTCTTCCCATCCCCTCTAACGCCCAGCATCTCCAAATTGATACCGATCTCCCCCCGGGCATCTATGCTGTGACCGTTTACGAAGACCTCAACAGCAACCACAAGCTGGATCAAAACCTCATCGGTATCCCGCGCGAGCCAGTCGGCGTTTCGAATAACCCACCTACACGTTTTGGTCCTCCGCACTTCGATGAATGTTCATTCCACCTTGGAGACACTGCTCAAACCATCACTATCACCTTGGTACACGCATCATGACCGCTACTGAAAGAAACAAACGTGTCATCGTCATCGGAGCTGGGCTGGGCGGCATGTCCGCTGCCATCATGCTCGCACGCAGAGGCTTCCAAGTCACCATCCTTGAGAAGAACGCGCAGGTAGGTGGCAAGCTCAATCAATTGCAAACCAAAGGATTCAGCTTCGATCTTGGACCCTCGATCTTCACACTTCCCGAGATATTTCGTCCCATCTTCGAAGGTGACGGCAAGCGACTTGAAGACTTTATAACCCTGCAGCGCGTCGATCCGCAGTGGCGCAATTTCTTTGAAGACGGAGTCGTCGTCGACCTCTGGGAAGATCGCGAAAGAATGCGCACGGAGCTCGAGCGCTTCGGTCCGCAGGTCTTCGGCGAGTACAAGGACTTCCTCGATTACTCACGCCGCCAATACGAAATCCTTGAACGTGGCTATCTCCGCCATGGTCTCGATACGCTTATACAATTCTTCCGCTTTTATGGCTGGAAGGAGGCCCGTGACCTCGACTATCTGCACTCGATGTCCGGCAGCATTTATAAGCGTCTGAGCAATCGCTATCTTCGCGATGTCTTCGAATACTTCATCAAGTATGTCGGCTCTAGCGCACTCGACTCGCCCGCTTTCATGAACATGATGCCGACCATCCAAATGGATTTTGGACTCTGGTATGTTGCTGGGGGTCTGTATCAGCTGGGCCACGCGTTCCGCAGACGTCTTCAAGAGACCGGTGTGACGTTGTGTCTCGAGCATGAGGTTCAGCGGATCGACTACTCCGGCAGCACCACCACTGGTGTGCAAGTCCGCAACTCTCATGGAGATTTTCGCACATTGGCCGCCGATTACGTCGTATCCAACTTGGAAGTTATCCCCGCAATGCAGCGGTTGCTGCATTCGCCCGCTTCTATTATGAAGAAGCTGCGCCGCTTCGAACCGTCCTGCTCCGGTATCATTCTGCACCTCGGACTGGATCGGGTCTATCCACAGCTCGCGCATCACAATTTCTTCTACTCGGATAATCTGCACGAGCACTTCCGCCGCGTCTTTCGCGACAAGAAACTGCCGGACGACCCAACCATCTATGTCGTCGCCCCTACCCGCACCGATCCATCGCAGGCACCACCCGGCTGCGACAACATTAAAATCCTGCCGCACATTCCATCAATCAACGATCGTAATTCCTACACGCGCGAAGATTACGTTGCGCTCAAAGAGCTCTGCCTCGACAAGCTTGAGCGTATGGGCCTCACCGATCTGCGGCAACACATCGTCGTCGAGGACTTCTGGACTCCATTCGACATCGAGAATCGGTATGCCTCCAATCAAGGCTCCATCTATGGTGTAGTCTGCGATCGCCGCAGTAACTTCGCTTTTAAAGCGCCTAAACAAAGTCCTCAGTTCCACAATCTGTTCTTCGTTGGCGGCACCGTCAATCCCGGAGCGGGCATGCCCATGGTCACGCTTGGTGGTCAACACGTCGCTCGGATGATTATCGAGCAAGCCGCCAAAGGAAAGCCATGATCATTCCAGCCCTCCTCGGCGCCGTCGGACTCCCCGCCGGCTTCCTGCTCATCCGGCGCATTCCTACATGTCCGTCCGTTCAGTCTCACGATGCAACCAGTCTTTCTATCGTCATTCCAGCACGTAACGAGGAAGACAACCTTCCTCGTCTTCTGCGATCGATCGCTGCATCCGTAGTACGGCCGGCAGAAATCCTTGTCGTTGACGATGCCTCTATGGATATGACTGCACCGATTGCACGAAGTCTTGGCGCCACCGTCATTACTTCAGCTTCGCTACCCAACGGTTGGAGTGGCAAGGCTTGGGCGTGTCATCAGGGAGCCCGGCGTGCCATCGGCAATCATCTGCTTTTTCTGGACGCGGACACATTCTTTGTCGACGGAGGCCTCGACCGTCTCGTTGTTCGCTGGCTGCGCGAACGTGATCCAGGGCTGGTCTTATCGTTGCTGCCTTACCATGCCATGAGCGCCAGGTACGAGCAGCTATCGCTCTTTTTTAATATCCTCATGGCTGGGGGAGCCGGTGGATTCGGTTTTGTCTCTGGGCCGCGACTCTTTGGCCAGTCGCTCCTCATCTCCAAAGATACCTACTTCGCTGTTGGCGGTCACGCTGCTGTTCGCGGCTTCGTCCTAGAGAATCTCAATCTAGCCGACCTTATCCGCGCCTCAGGGACGCGCATCCTCTGTCTGGGTGGACGCGGCACTCTTCATATGCGCATGTTTCCGGAAGGTCTCGGCCAGATGTCCGATAGCTGGACAAAAGCTTTCATCCACGGGGCCGCAGTCTCGGACGGTTTGGTTCTTGCATCAGCCGTCCTGTGGATCTCCGCTCTCTGGTCTACCGCGATTCTCTTGATCGTCCCGCGTGACTATGGACGCCTCGGCGTAGCCGTGGTTTACCTACTGCTCAGCCTGCAACTTGTCTGGCTCGCACGTCAACTTGGCAGCTACCGTTTCCTCACCTGCCTGCTGTATCCGCTGCCACTAGCATACTACTGCGCTGTATTCGGCCGTTCCGCCGCGCGCCGCGCTCTCCGCCGCAAGACTGTCTGGCGAGGACGCGAAGTATGATCGCGCTGGTGTGGGCAGCGAACGTTCTCGGCTGGCCCATCCTTCACATCGCCATCGGCTTCATCTCTCTCCGCGTCCCGGCCCAAGTCTTCGTACACGACACATGGCTCACAGCCCCGCGCTCTTGGGAACAAGATGAACATGTGTATCGGGATTGGCTCGCCATTCGAAAATGGAAGTACCTGCTCCCCGATGGTGCACCTTGGGTTGGAGGATTCGCTAAGAAAAAGCTACTCAGCCGCAATCCTACTTGCATTGCTCGATTTCTCATCGAGACACGCCGAGCCGAAATCGCGCACTGGCTCATGCTCGGCTGCCTACCCATTTTCTTTATCTGGAATCCGCCATGGGCGCGCTGGGTAATGGCCTTCTACGCCCTAGCAGCGAACCTGCCCTGCATACTTGCGCAACGCTATAACCGATTGATACTTAACCGCATCGCCCACTCTCGATGCCGCACTTTCGTCCGGCTATGAACCCAACTGCACAGAAAATCAATCCACGGTCTCGCAGGCGACGCTACCTGATCCATCTGTGCTGCACGTACGATGAAGTCAGTCATGCCTGCCGCTATGCCGCTCGCATCCAACTCTGGAAAGCCCATGGCAGCGTTCAAGCGAAGACCCAAGAGCGTGTCTTCACAGACGAATATGAACTCATCGAAACCATTAATCCCCTGCTCCCTCAGGGCTCCGATGTCCGTGACGTTATCAGCCACATTGAAAATCCAGATGGCTTTCTTTATCTTGTCTATCTCCGTTCCGAGGAAGCGAACAGTCTGGGATGGCGGGAATAAGTCGAGATTGTCTGATTATAAATGGTGGCGTTACGTTGCATTCGTTGGCGACATAAGAATGTCAGGGGTAGCGGAATAATTGTATTCATGGGCAAACTCAGACTACTCTCCGTGCAGATCTGAAACGAAGCTCTTCCGCATTGAGTTCTCCGATGTCCATCTCTCGAAAGAAGATTCTATATAACCCTTTCAGGTGACGAAACGACCTCCTTAAAACGGAAAGGCCAGATTTTACGTCACGTAATCTGCCTTGGTGTTCCGCTATCTACTTCGCGATATGCCACACCTCGGCATCCTTCGTTTCCCGTTGCAAAATCTCGCGCTGCCAAATGATGCATCTGAGTGATCATGGGAGAACGAGTATGACTTTGATCGTGGTTGTGGCGGCTTTACTGTGCGTGTTGGTTACCGCAACGGTCGCGACCGTGCGGCGGCGTGCGAAGGGCGATCTAGAAGCCAACAGTATCGAACCGGATGAACTTCATGCTTTGCTAAATAAGGGAGAAGTATTGCTGTTCGACGTACGTCAACCGTTGGATGTTCTGGCGTATCCAGAAATCATCCCAGGAGCAATAAGAATCCCTCCGAAAGATGCTGTTGAGCTATCGGCCCCATACTCACGAGACCAAGAAGCGGTGCTGTATTGCACAGGTGCGGACGATAAAACGGGCGTCATGGTTTTGGGGAAGGTAAGAGCTCTGAAGTTCGCGAGGGTAAAGTTGCTCAGGGGTGGTTTACAAGCATGGAAGGACAAAGGCTATCCCGTAGAACAGTATACGGAACCCTTTCAATTGAACGTTGTTGTAGGTCCAGAGCCGCGATGATTCTGTCTTCATGGGTTATTCAGATGTCCGATTCAGATTTTGGGCCTCGATCAGGATGAAAGGCTCTTTGGTGTGTTCGGGGAAGACTCCTTTGTTGCTCTCCAGTTTGCTATCAACTTGATCGGAGACCAACTCGAGCTAGGGATACCCAGATTGGGCCTGACCAACGAGTATCCGCAGCGCGAAGGGGCTCCGAAGGACTCATGGATCTGGCGTTACAACTCGCGAACAGATGAAGCTATCGTAGAAAACGGCCTCGCCGAATGACGGCGTAGTTCCGAAACGAACAGATAGTGGCAAATTGGGTATTCGGAGTGCTCGTAAAGTTGGGTTTCCGGCAAGTTCAAGGGCGGTGCTGACGAGATTGCGAAGTTGCCCATTACCCCGTTTCTGCGGGAACTCCAGCCGACGCCGGCGAGAACCAACCGGCCTCGTCTTCCGACTCCCTAATCTAGCGGGGGACACCCCGCAAAGCCCCGATAGATAATGTGCGCCTAACGCGCACGAAGCGGATACCAGACCTTTACTGAGGGCTCTGCCCTGGCGTGGCACAAGGGGTTTCCCGCAGTCTTCCGCGCTTCGCTTGTGCAGACCTCCGCTGCACTTCGTCCTTTCCGCTCCAGCTTCGCCTCCGCTCCAAAGGATGGG
>Ga0193743_1002177_pt1 | contig 14066 bp, 11 predicted proteins | sample L2c2metaG_FD_143038 | JGI IMG/M metagenome (GOLD analysis project Ga0193743, IMG submission 143038) | Soil microbial communities from a riparian zone of the East river system, Colorado, United States - L2c2 | ecosystem: Environmental > Terrestrial > Soil > Riparian zone | place: USA: East River... | reverse complement strand
ACGAAGCGCGGACGGCCGGCCAGGTCGGGATGTTCCACCACGTCGGTGAGTTCCTGGTGCGCGGCCAGCACAGCGGGGGCGGAGGCGGCCTGGCTGTCGTCGTGCTCGACGGCCAGCGAGCCTCCCCGGCGCAGCAGCCGAATGGCCAGCACCACCAGCGGGCGGATCACCGCCAGCCCGTCCGGCCCGGCGAACACCGCGCGGGGCGGGTCGTAGTCGGCCACCTCGGGCGGGACCGGGGTGTCCTCCGGGACGTAGGGCGGGTTGGCCAGTACCAGGTCGACCCGGCCGTGCAGTTCGGGTAGCAGCTCGGCATCGGTCACGTCGCCGGCGACGAGGTGCACCCGGTCGCCCAGGTTCTTGCCCGCCCAGCCCAGCGCGGTCGGATCCAGTTCCACCGCGTGCACCGCCGCGTCGGGCCGGCTCACCGCGACGGCCAGGGCCAGCGCGCCAGAACCGGTGCACAGGTCCACCACGGTCGGCGCGGGGATTCCGGCGACGGCCCGCAGCCCCCACTCCAGCAGCAGTTCGGTCTCCAGCCGGGGCACGAACACGCCAGGGCCGACCGCCACGTCCACCGGGCCCATCGGGGCGGTGCCCAGCAGGTACTGCAGCGGGATCCGGCTCGTCCGGCGGGCGATCAGCTCGCGGAACTCGGTGAGTACGGACGGATCGGGCGGGACCTCACCGAGCGCGAGCAGCCGGGACCGGGGCACCCGCAGCACGTGCGCGGCGAGCAGCTCGGTGTCCACCCGAGGGCTGGGTACCCCGGCGGCGGCCAGCTCCCGTTCCGCTCCGGCCAGCGCGGCCCGCCAAGACTTTTCGGACAAAACGCCGTCCCCCTCTGCCATGACTGCCGCTCACGCTAGAAGATGCGCCGGCGCGGCTCTATACAGGGCATATGGCATACACAATTGGTTTGGCGATCTTCCCAGGCGCTGAGGAACTCGACTTTGTCGGGCCGTGGGAGGTGTTCACCGCGTCGGCGGCCCAGCGGGAACGCGACGGCGAGGTACCGGACCGCGTGCTTTTGTTGGCCGCCGACCGGGAGCCGGTGCGGTGCGCCAAGGGCATGCGGGTGCTGCCCGATGCCACCTTCGACGACCACCCCGCGCTGGACGTGGTGCTGGTGCCCGGTGGCCAGGGCACCCGGCGGGAGGCGGACAACCCGGTGCTGCTCGGCTGGCTGGCCAAGGTATCGGCGTCGGCGCAGTGGACCACCAGCGTGTGCACCGGTTCGCTGCTGCTGCACGCCTCCGGGGTGGCCGACGGCCGCCGGCTGGCCACCTACTGGGGCTTCGAGGACGAGCTGGAGCAGCGCGGCGCCACCGTGGTCCGGGACGCGCGCTGGGTGCGGGACGGCCAGGTGGTGAGCAGCCAGGGCGTGTCCGCCGGGATCGACATGGCCCTGTGGCTGATCGGCCAACTGCACTCGCCCGCCCACGCCAGGACCACCCAGCGCTACATCCAGTACGCCCCCGCCCCGCCCTACCAAGCCGACGTCTGATCGCCCCGCCACACACCGGCACACCGCTGACGCGCCCGCACAGGCCGCACACCGCTGACTAGCGGCCGGCCGGCCGGCTTGGTGTTACCGAGCTCCACAGCAGGCCGGTCGGAAACGCGGAACCCATGCATGGTGTGCAGCTCGGTAACACCGCGCGGGGCGCCGACGTCCATGAGGAGCCCGGTCCCCTTCCGGCCGGCGCAGACCCACCGCGGCCGGCCAGCTAGCTGGCTAGGGACTCGGCTCGGTCGGCGGCGACCAGGGCGTCGACCAGATCGTCCAGGTCGCCGTCCAGCACGGCGTCCAGGTTGTGCGCCTTGTAGTTGACCCGGTGATCGGAGATCCGGTTCTCCGGGTAGTTGTAGGTGCGGATGCGCTCCGAGCGGTCCACCGTGCGCACCTGTGAGCGGCGGTCCGCCGAGGCCCGCGCGGCCTCCTGCTCGTCGGCCAGCGCCTGCAGCCGGAACCGCAGCACGTCCATCGCGCGCGCCCGGTTCTGCAGCTGGGAACGCTCGTTCTGGCAGGAGACCACCACGCCGGTCGGCAGGTGCGTGATGCGGACCGCGGAGTCGGTGGTGTTCACGCTCTGCCCACCGTGCCCCGACGAGCGGAACACGTCGATGCGCAGGTCCCGCTCGTCGATCTCGACGCCGGCGGCCTCCTCGACCTCCGGGTAGACCAGCACGCCGGCCGCCGAGGTATGGATCCGGCCCTGCGACTCGGTGACCGGGACCCGCTGCACCCGGTGCACGCCACCCTCGTACTTCAGCCGCGACCACACCCCGTCGAGGCCGTCGCTGGCCCGCCCGCGCACCGACATCGTGACGTCCTTGAACCCGCCCAGGTCGGAGTCGGTGCCGCCGAGTACCTCGGTCTTCCAGCCCCGCCGCTCGGCGTAACGCTGGTACATCCGCAGCAGGTCGCCGGCGAACAGCGCGGACTCCTCGCCGCCGGCGCCGGCTTTGACCTCGAGCACCACGTCGTCGGCGTCGTGCGGGTCGCGGGGTACCAGCAGCTCGGCGAGCTTGCGCTCCAGCCCGTCCACCCGCTCGACCAGCTCGTCGGCCTCCGCCGCGAACCCGGCGTCCTCCGAGGCGAGCTCGCGGGCGGTATCCAGGTCGCCGCGGGTGGCGGTCAGCTCGTGAGCGGTGCGCACGATCGGGCCGATCTGCGCGTAGCGGCGGCCCAACGCGCGTGCGGTCGCCGCATCGGCGTGCACCGCCGGGTCGGCCAGGCGCTTCTCCAGGTCGGCGTACTCGGCGAGCAGCGCGTGCAGACCGGCGCCTGACTCAGTCGACGTGCTCACCTGTGTCCTCCCTGGTAGTCGGTCGTGAGTGGCAAGTGGTCCTATGAGACCACTTCCCACTCACGGGTGGTGACATGCGAAAACGCCCGCCCTCGCCCTCCGGGAAGAGGGTGCGGGCGGGCGCTGTCAGGAAGCTACTTGGTGCGCTTGCCGTAGCGCTTCTCGAAGCGGGCAACCCGGCCGCCGCTGTCCATGATCTTCTGCTTGCCCGTGTAGAACGGGTGGCAGTTCGAGCAGACCTCGACGTGGATTGCGCCATTCTTCTTTGTGCTGTGGGTAGTGAACGCGTTGCCGCAGCTACAGCTGACCTGCGTCTCCACGTACTCCGGGTGGATTCCAGCCCTCACGTGCAGTCCTCTCCTAGTGGCCGCCGGGTCCCCCGCCGTCACTGACGGGAGTGAACCGGAGCCGAATGTCCGACACACAGTGTGCCACTGTGCAAAAGCCGGTGGGACACCGCCTATAACACGCGATGCCCCACCGGTGTTCCCGAGCCGTGGTGCGTCAGTCGTTGTCGACGCTGGGTGTGTTCTTCGCCACCTGCATCAGGAACTCGATGTTGGTGCGGGTCTTGCGGAGCTGGGTGAGCACCAGGTCGAGCGCCTGCTGGTCGTCCAGTGCGGACAGCACCCGGCGGAGCTTGACGGTGACCGCCATCTCGTCGGGGGCCAGCAGCAGCTCTTCCTTGCGGGTACCGGAGGCGTCGATGTCGATCGCGGGGAAGACCCGCTTGTCGGCGATCCGCCGGTCCAGCTTGAGCTCGGCGTTACCGGTGCCCTTGAACTCCTCGAAGATGACCGTGTCCATGGTGGACCCGGTCTCCACCAGCGCGGTGGCGAAGATGGTCAGCGAGCCGCCGTCCTCGATGTTGCGCGCCGCGCCGAGGAACCGCTTCGGCGGGTAGAGGGCGGTGGAGTCGACACCACCGGACAGGATCCGGCCGGATGCCGGCGCCGCCAGGTTGTAGGCCCGGCCCAGCCGCGTGATCGAGTCGAGCAGCACGACGACGTCGTGACCCATCTCGACGAGCCGCTTGGCCCGCTCGATGGACAGCTCGGCAACCGTGGTGTGGTCCGACGGCGGGCGGTCGAAGGTCGAGGCAATGACCTCGCCCTTCACCGAACGCTGCATGTCGGTGACCTCTTCGGGTCGCTCGTCCACAAGGACGACCATGAGGTGGCATTCCGGGTTGTTCGTGGTGATCGCGTTGGCAATGGCCTGCAGGATCATCGTCTTGCCGGCCTTCGGCGGCGACACGATGAGCGCCCGCTGCCCCTTGCCGATCGGCATCACCAGGTCGATGACCCGGGTGGTGAGCTTGGACGACTCGGTCTCCAGGCGCAGCCGATCGTTCGGGTACAGCGGGGTGAGCTTGGTGAACTCGGGCCGGTTCTTGGCCTGTTCCGGGTCGAAACCGTTGATGGTGTCCACCCGGACCAGCGGGTTGAACTTCTGCCGCTGCTGCTCGCCGTCACGGGGCTGGCGGACCGCACCGCTGACGTTGTCGCCTCGGCGCAGCCCGTAACGGCGCACCATGGACAGCGAGACGTACACGTCGTTCGGCCCGGACAGGTAGCCCGAGGTGCGCACGAACGCGTAGTTGTCCAGCACGTCGAGGATGCCGGCCACCGGGAGCAGTACGTCGTCGTCCCGCACCTCGGTGTCGGCGCGGTCGTTGCTCGGGCTCCCGCCTCCGCTGCTGCTGCCGCCGCGATCATTGCGGTCCCGGCCACGCCGGTTGCGGTCCCGGAAGCGCCGGCCACGCCGGCCACGCCCGGTGCCGTCATCATCGTCGTCGTCCCGGTTGTCCTGACGCCGGTCGTCCCGGCTGTCCGGACGCCGATCGTCGCGGCTGTCCGGACGCCGGTCGTCCCGGCTGTCCTGACGCCGGTCATCCCGGCTGTCCTGACGCCGGTCGTCCCGGTTGTCCGGACGCCGGTTGTCCTGCCGGTCCTGCTGGCGGGTGTTGCCGCCGCCGTCCCGACCGTCCTGCTGGCGGTTGCCCCGCCCGTCGCCGGCCTCCTGGCCGCCCCGGGCAGCCCGGGCTCGGCCCTCTCCGGCCTCCTGGTCGGGGGACTCCACGCGCTGCTCGACGGAGCCGCTGGTGTCGGCGGCGCGGGGGACGTCACCGCTCGTCGGGGCGTTGCGCTCGGTGGGGGCAGCGCTCTCGCCGGCCACTTCCGGCGTCGCCTCGGGCGCTCCGGCCGGGCGGGACGCGCTGCGCCGCCGACGGGTCCGGGTCGGCGCCGCGTCCGCCGGCGCCGCGTCCGCCGACGGCGCGTCGGAGGAGGGCACGCCGGCCGGAGGCGCTTCGGGGGCCGAGGTGTCGGCCGACCGTGCGCCGTTGCGGGCCGGCGCGCTGCTCGACGTGGACTCATCGGCCAACGTCAGCTGCTCCTGGGCCGCGCGGGACGGGCGCTTCGCCGCGCCGCCGCCGCCCTGAGCTTCCTTGATCGCACTAATCAGGTCGCCCTTGCGCAGTCCCTGGGTGTTCGGGATGTTCAGCTCGCCCGCGAGCTGCCGCAGCTCGGCCAAGACCATTCCGGTCAGGCCGGCACGCCGTCGAGTTGGCGTGCCGTTCGCGGGGCCGCGGTCCGCTGCCGCCGTGTCGGCGGCGGTTGCACCGGTCGACGCGGCGGCCTCGCCGGTCGGCTGCTCGGTGCTGATGGTGTCGGTGTCGCTCACAAAGATCCTTCCTAACCGACCAGCGCACTTGCACTGATCAGCGGATTTTGTCGTCCGTACGGTATGCACGACGACCCAGTCGAAACACGGTGGCGGCCCATCACCGCTCGCGCCGACGGATACGGTGGACAACGACCAGGTCGATGATCATGTACCGGCGTTCTCCGCGCCTTCACGCGGTGCAACGTGGAATAGAGATCAAACCCGGTTTCAGCTCGGGAGTTTACCGGCGCGGATCACGCGCGGTCGTTGTACGCCGCCGAGAGTAGACAAAACGTCGGGTCCCGGCAACAACGCGGCTCGGCGCGCCACCCGCTCAGCGGACCGGTCTCACCCGGTGTCAACCACCGCGCCGTCCCGATCCACCGCCAGTGGAGTGGCCGTGAACGATGCGTCGAGAAGATCATCGGGCACTTCGCCGTCGGTGGGCAACGCCAAAACCGTGGGTCCAGCGCCCGAGATCACCGCCGGAATTCCCCGCTCCCGCAGCCGGTCCACCAGGCTCGCCGAGGCCGGATAGGCCGGTCGACGGTAGGGCTGGTGCAGGCGGTCTTCGGTAGCGGCGAACAACAACTCCGGGCGCGCGGTGAAGGCGCAGACTCCCAACGCTGTCCGGCTTGCGGTGAACACCGCGTCGGCCAGCGGAACCTGTTCGGGGAGCAGCCTCCTGGTCATCGCGGTGGAGGATTCCTCCGTTGCGATCAGGGCCACCGGGCGTAGCTCCGCGTGGGGTTCAAGTCGTGCAGCGCCGTACGCGTCCCCGTTATTCCCGTCGTACTTCCAGGCCACCACAAATCCGCCCAGCAGGCTGGCCGCCGCGTTGTCGGCGTGGCCCTCCATAGCCGCCGCGACCTGCAGCAACAGCTCGACGTCGGCCCGAACGTCACGACCCAGCAGCGCGGCGGCGGCCACCGCTCCAGCCACCGCGGCGGCCGCCGAAGAGCCCAGCCCCCGGCCGTGCGGCACGTCGTTGTGACAGCGCAGCCGCAACCCCGGCGGCGAGCTGCCGAACTCCTTGAACGCCGCGCGCATGGCCCGCACCACCAGGTGCTCCTCGTCCAGCGGGACGTCGCCGGCGCCCTCCCCGGTGACCTCGACGATCAGGCCGTCGTCCGCGGTGCTGGCCTCCACCTCGTCGTAGCGGGCCAGCGCCAAGGCAAGGGTGTCGAACCCAGGACCCAGGTTGGCCGACGACGCGGGAACCCTGACCCGCACCTCGCGGTGGCCGCTCATGCCTGTCCCTTCACGTCAGATTGCTCACGCCAGCCCCAGCGCGGCGGCCACCGCGTTCGGATCCGCGGCCACCACCACCGGGTCCGCCGACGGGACACCCTCGCCGCGGGTGGCCTGCAGCGCGGTGTCTGGATCCTTCAGCCCGTGGCCGGTCACCGTGCACACCACCAGGCTGTCGGCCGGCACCCGCCCCGCCGCGCTGACCTGCAGTAATCCAGCGACGCTTGCCGCCGACGCGGGCTCCACGAAGACCGCCTCGCGGGCGGACAACAGCCGGTAGGCGACCAGGATCTCCTCGTCGGTGACCGCCGCGAACAACCCGTCGGACTCGTCCCTGGCGGTCACCGCGCCCGCCCAGGAGGCCGGCGCCCCGATCCGGATCGCGGTGGCGATCGTCTCCGGGTTGCGCACCGGTGCGCCGTGCACCAGCGGCGCCGCGCCGGCCGCCTGGAATCCGAACATCTGAGGGAGCTCAGAAATTAACCCGTCCGAGTGATAGGCCCGATAGCCGGCCCAGTAGGCGGTGATGTTGCCGGCGTTGCCCACCGGGAGGCAGTGCACGTCCGGCGCGCGCCCCAACTCGTCGCAAATCTCGTATGCGGCGCTGGCCTGCCCGGCGATCCTGGCCGGGTTCACCGAGTTCACCAGCGCGGTCACCGGATAGTCGGCGGCGGTCTTGCGGGCCAGCTCGAGGCAGTCGTCGAAGTTGCCGTCGATCTGCAGGATCTTGGCCCCGTGCGCCACCGCCTGGGCCAGCTTGCCCAGCGCGATCTTGCCGCTGGGCACCAGAACAGCGCAGGTCAGGCCGGCGCGCGCGGCGTAGGCGGCGGCCGAGGCGGAGGTGTTGCCGGTGGACGCGCAGAGCACTCCCTGCGCGCCCGCGGCGAGCGCCACGGTGACCGCGACGGTCATCCCGCGGTCCTTGAACGAGCCGGTCGGGTTGGCGCCGTCCACCTTGAGGTAGACCTCGCAGCCGACCCGGTCAGACAGGTGCGGCGCGGGCAGCAGCGGCGTACCGCCCTCCCGCAGGGTCACAACGGTCCAGCCCGGCTGCACCGGCATTCGTTCCCGGTAGGCCTCGATCACCCCGGGCCAGCGCCGCGGCGCATTGGTCGGGGCAGGGCTCAGACCTCGCGCCGCAGCCGGCATCACGCCACTCCCAATGCACTCACCGATCGACCCAGATTCTCCACCCGCAGCACCCGGTCGACGCCGAGCACCTCGTCCAGCTCACCGAGCGCGGCCACGGTAGCCGCCAACGCGGCATCCGGCGCGGCATGGGTGACAATGACCAGTCGGGCGCCCTGCGCCGTGCCGGTTTCCTGACGGACTGTGGCGATACTCACCTCGTGCCGGGCGAACAGGCCGGCGATGGTGGCCAGCACGCCCGCGCGATCGTGCACGTTCAGGCTGATGTGATAGCGGGTCGGCGTCAGCCCCATCGGCTGCACGGGCAGGTCGGCGTGCGCGGATTCCCGGGGCCCTCGCCCACCGGCCACCCGGTTGCGGGCCACCGCGACCAGGTCGCCGAGCACCGCGCTCGCGGTCGGCGCGCCGCCGGCGCCCCGGCCGTAGAACATCAGCTGGCCGGCCGCCTCGGCCTCCACGAACACCGCGTTGTACGCCTCGTCGACCGAGGCCAGCGGGTGGCTGAGCGGGATCATCGCCGGGTAGACGCGGGCGGACACCGATTCCACCACCGCGTCCGGGCTGCCGTCCGGCCCCGCGCCCGGCACAGTCGCGGTGACCCGCTCGCAGATGGCCAGCAGCTTCACCGTGCAGCCCACCGCCTCGGCGGCCGCGATGTCCGCCGCGGTCACCGCGCTGATCCCCTCGCAGTACACGTCCTGCGCGGAGACCCGGGTGTGGAAGGCCAGCGAGGCCAGGATGGCCGCCTTGGCCTGCGCGTCGAAGCCGTCCACGTCGGCGCTCGGGTCGGCCTCGGCGTAGCCCAGCTCGGTGGCCTGGTCCAGCGCCTCCCGGTACCCGGTGCCGTGCGCGGCCATCGCGGACAGGATGTAGTTCGTGGTGCCGTTCACGATCCCGGCCACCCGGGTGATCTTGTCGCCGGCCAGCGACTCACGCAGCGGGCGCAGCAGCGGGATCGCACCGGCCACCGAGGCCTCGTAGTAGAGATCGGCGCCGGAGGCATCCGCCGCCTCGGCCAGCGCGGCGCCGTCCTCGGCGAGCAGCGCCTTGTTCGCGGTGACCACCCCCCGGCCGGACTTGAGCGCGTCCAGCAGCAGCCCCCGAGCCGGGTCGATGCCGCCGATCACCTCCACCACCACGTCCACGTCCGGCCGGTTGACCAGCCCGTATGCGTCGGTGGTGAGCAGCTCGGCAGGGACGTCCGGGTGTTTGTGCGCGCGGCGTACCGCCACCCCGACCAGCTCCACCGGCGCGCCGACCCGGGCGGCCAGCTCGTCGGCCTGCTCGGACAGCAGCCGCATCACTTCACGCCCGACCGTGCCGCAACCCAGCAGCGCCACCCGGACAGGTTTCGGGGCCAGTGGATCGGCCCGGTACGCAGGCCTCACGAAACCTCCAGCCGGAACAGGTCGTCCTCGGTTTCCCGGCGCAGCAGTACCCGGTGCTCGCCGTCCCGCACCGTGACCACGGCGGGGCGGGGCAGCCGGTTGTACGAGCTGGCCATCGCGTAGCAGTAGGCGCCGGTGGCGGCCACCGCGAGCAGGTCGCCGGGAGCCAGGTCGGCGGGCAGCCAACAGTCCTGGACCAGCACATCCCCGGACTCGCAGTGCTTGCCGACCACCCGGGACAGCGCGGCCGGCAGGGCATCCTCGGTGGCCGCCCTGGAGACCAGCCGGCATTCGTAGCGGGCGTCGTACAGCGCGGTGCGGATGTTGTCGCTCATCCCACCGTCCACGCTCACGTAGCGGCGGGCGGACGCGGCGCCCAGCGGCACGTCCTTGAGGGTGCCGACCTGGTACACGGTGACCGTGCCGGGACCGGCGATGGCCCGCCCGGGCTCCACCACGATCCGGGGCATCGACAGGCCGGCGTCCGCGCATTCCTTGCCCACGATGTCGATCAGCTCACCGGCCAGCCTGGCCACCGGTGGCGGGTCGTCCGAGGGCAGGTAGGCGATACCCAGCCCGCCGCCGAGGTCGAGCGTGGTCACCGACTCCAGCGCGCTCGGGCCGTGCTCGGCGTGCAGCTCGGCCAGCAGCCCCACCACCCGGCGGGCGGCCACCTCGAAGCCGTCCGAGTCGAAGATCTGCGACCCGATGTGGCTGTGCAGGCCGATCAGCTCCAGCCCTTCGGACTTCAGCACCCGGCGCACCGCCTCGGCAGCGTCCGACTCCCGGGCCCCACCCTGGCCACCGGCCAGCGAGAAGCCGAACTTCTGGTCCTCGTGGGCGGTCGCGATGTACTCGTGGGTGTGCGCCTCCACCCCCACGGTCACCCGCACCATCACCGGCTGGCGGATGCCCTGATCCCGGGCGATCTGATCCAGCCGGGCGATCTCGAAGAAGGAGTCCAGCACCACGGTGCCCACCCCGGCCTTGACGCCGGCGGTCAGCTCCTCGGCGGACTTGTTGTTGCCGTGCATGGCGATCCGCCCCGGCGGGAACCCGGCGCGCAGCGCGATGGCCAGCTCGCCTCCGCTGCACACGTCCAGCGACAGGCCTTCGGCGGCCACCCAGCGGGCCACCTCGGTGCACAGGAACGCCTTGGCCGCGTAGTGCACCGCGCCCGGGTCGCCGTACGCGCTGGCGAACTCCGCGCAGCGGGACCGGAAGTCGGCTTCGTCCAGCACGAACAGCGGGGTGCCGTACTCGGCGGCCAGCTCCCGGACGTCCACCCCACCGATGCGCAGCGCGCCGTCCGGGCCGCGCTGGGCATTGCGCGGCCACACCTGGGCGGCCAGCTCGTCCAGCGCGGCGAGCTGGCTGGGCCGAGGGCCGGCGGTTTCCGCGAGGAGGGCCACGTCGGCGTGCCGAGGCCCGGCGGGATGCGCTCTCACATCCGCTCCGGTGCGCTCACGCCGAGCAGCCCCAGCCCGTTGGCCAGCACCTGGCGGGCGGCCAGGCACAGCGCGAGACGGGCCCGGTACAGCTCGGTGATCGGTTCGTCGCCCATCGGCAGCACCCGGCAGTGCGCCTCCACCCGCTCGCACGCGGTGGCCACGGTCTCCAGGTGACGCGGCACCCGATGGAGTTGGCGGCGTTGGGCGGCCGCGCGGACCGCGTCCGGGTATCCGCCGAGCGCGCGGATCAGCTCGCCCTCCCCGGGGTGCTCGAGCAGCTCGTACCGGGTCCCCACCGACACTCCGAGGTCGGCGGCGTGGCGGGCCAGCGCGGACAGCCGAGCGTGGGTGAACCGCACGTGGTAGGCCGGGTTGTCGCTGGTGGGGCTGGCCAGCAGGGCGACGTCGAACGCCGGTGCGGTGTCCGCCGAGGAGCGGATCAGCGCGTACCGGGCGGCGTCCACGCCGACCGCGTCCACCAGGTCGGCGAACGCGGCGGTCAGGTCCAGGGCGGCCAGCTGATCGGTCAGCGCCTGGACCGCGGTCGGGTCGGCGCCGTAGCTGCCGCCGGCGGCCAGTACCTCGCCGACCAGCGCGCCCCGCGCGGTCGAGACCAGCCGCAGGTTGACGAAACCCGGGCCGGCCACCTCGGCGGTGGCAATCGGAGCGCGGGCGCCCAGGTCGTCGGCCAGCCAGCCGGCCAGCTCGCGCGGCGGCACGCCGACCCGCGTCGCGGTGCGCAGCGCGATACTGGTCGCGTAGTCGCCGTGCGCCGGGTTGCGCGGCCGGATGATGTCGACCTCCGCGTCGATCTCCACCGCAAGCGCGTCCGCGCTCAGCCCGCGACCGTTGAGCACGTCGGTCGCGGCGGCACGGATCAGCGCGGCGAGGTCGGTGGGGGTCACGCCGCGGAGTCTAATGTGCGCTCATCAGCCTGGCGGTGGGTGATGAGCCACCGACCCCGCCCGCCCCGCGCGCGCTCGGAGCTGCCGACCGGCCGACCACCCGGCGCTCCTAGACTGGTTGGGTAAGTACACCCTTCGATCACCGGGGAATAGTTCATGGCCAGCGGAAAGAGCAGCAAGGCCGGGCGGGGCAAGCGGGCCCCGGCGGTCAGGGTGAAATCCACTCCCTGGGGCACCATCGCGGCGGTCGTCGTGATCGTGGTCTTCGCCGCCGCCGTGTTCGGCTACGTGTTTTACCAGAACCGGCAGCAGAGCCAGCAGGCCGACGCGCTGGCCCCCTTCACGCCGACCGCGGAGAACCAGGACCCGTCCAAGGCCATCCCCGGTGTGATCACCGCGCCCTTCCAGGCCGGCCAGCACGTGACCCCCGCCCAGCGGGTCGCCTACACCCACCTCCCGCCGTTCGGCGGTGCGCACGACTACAACTGGGCGGCGTGCAACGGCGTGGTGTACCCGACCGCGGTGCGCAGCGAGAACATGGTGCACTCGCTGGAGCACGGCGCGGTGTGGATCGCCTACGACCCGGCCAGGGTGAACGGGGAGCCGCTGAACGCGCTGCGTACCCGGGTGGAGGGCAAGCCGTACACCCTGATGTCCCCCTACCCCGGGCTGGACCAGCCGGTTTCGCTGCAGTCCTGGGGCCATCAGCTGAAGGTCTCGGACACCGCTGATCCCCGGATCGACCAGTTCATCCAGGCGTTGCGGCGCAACCAGTACGCCTACCCCGAGGTCGGGGCCAGCTGCGACGCGCTGGGGCCCGGCCAGTTCGACCCGGCCAACCCGCCGGCGTTCGAGGCCAGCCCGCCCGGGCCCGGCGCGGTGCCGGAGCTCGGCGCCAACGGCCCGGCGGCGGCCGGTGAGCAGCTGCGTCCTCCGGCGCAGGGCGGGAGCGGGTGACCGGCGCGACCGTCAATCCCGCCGCCGTGGCCGAGCCCGATTCCCCTGGCTGGGCGCGCTCCCCTGGGTGGGCGCGCTACCTGGTGGTCGCCGGCGGCGCGGTGGCGCTGCTGCTGCTCGGCGCGGCCGCCGGCATGCTGATCGGGCTGCCCGGATCTGGTGGCCGAGCGGTGCCCGCCGCGGATTCGGTGGACGTCGGGTTCGCCCAGGACATGAGCGTGCACCACGAGCAGGCCGTCCGGATGGCCAGCTGGGAACGCGATCACACCGCCGATCCACAGCTGCGCCAGCTGGCCTTCGACATCGAGTCGGGGCAGAGCCGGCAGATCGGATACATGCAGGGCTGGCTCGGCCTGTGGGGCGCGAGCAGCCAGGCCACCGGCGGATACATGCGGTGGATGCCCGCCACCAGCATGCCGGGCACGCCGGACATGCCAGCCATGACCGGGATGTCCGACGGACACGACATGGACTCGGCGGCCACCCACCCGGGGATGAGCCGAATGCCCGGCATGGCCAGCGAGTCGGAGCTACGCGAGCTGAACACCAGCACCGGCCCCGCGCTGGACGTGCTGTTCCTGCGGCTCATGCTGCGCCACCACGAGGGCGGCCAGGGCATGCTGAGCTACGCCCAGACGCACGCCCAGGAACCCGAAGTGCGGAACATGGCCCGGCAGATGCTCAGCGCGCAGACCTCCGAAGCCGACTACATGCGGCAACTACTCACCGCCCGGGGCGCCACCCCGCTGCCCCCGGGGTAACCCGGCGGTAGCCGGGATAACCGGTGCGCTAGGCTGCATTCAGTCGCAGTCGCGGCCGGCCCCCGTAGCTCAGGGGATAGAGCACCGCCCTCCGGAGGCGGGAGCGCAGGTTCGAATCCTGCCGGGGGCACCATCCGGGTCGGCCGCTTGACCAGCAAGAACAAGGCCCGTGAACAGGGGAAACCCGGTCACGGGCCTTGTTCACGTGTCCGGCCATGTCCAGCCAAAACCGGCCGATTGCGGCCATCTGTGCCCAATGCGTGCCCAAGTTCTCGGTTCGCAAAGCACGCGGAGGCTGGACAGCGAGCTACAACTTGGCCGACGTGTACTGATGGATCAGATCCACCAACATCCTCGCCGACGCCATGCCTAGCAAGGACACGACCCAGTCGATCAGGCTGGTCTGCCAGCCCGGTTCTGCGCGCTCCTTCCTGTGTTTACAAGCTGCTTGACGCGCGCTACCTTCTCCCGGCGTTGTTGCGCCTTCATCGGTGCTCTCGGTGTTCCCGGGCCGAGCCTCATCTCGGCTCCGGGAACCCGGCGACTGACGCCGGTGGAGTCCGGACATAACCACCTCCTCGGATCGCCGCCACGTGGGTTTACGTGCCGGTTCACCGAAGGATGAGTCCTGACGATCTCACCTGGCACATTCTGAGAGACCCTCGCGCCGTCTGGCCGGTTAGGGCGGCCGGCTGGCGTGCGATTACCCCACTTGCTGCTCGTG
>Ga0193743_1002176_pt1 | contig 14067 bp, 14 predicted proteins | sample L2c2metaG_FD_143038 | JGI IMG/M metagenome (GOLD analysis project Ga0193743, IMG submission 143038) | Soil microbial communities from a riparian zone of the East river system, Colorado, United States - L2c2 | ecosystem: Environmental > Terrestrial > Soil > Riparian zone | place: USA: East River... | reverse complement strand
AAATGCTGGGACAAAAAACAACGTCGAAACCGTCGCGAAGAGCAGCCCACCAATGACCGCCCGTCCCAGGGGAGCATTTTGGTCCAGAGCGTCATTGACAACATTGGTCTCCCCTACAGCGGCATCAATCTCTCCTACAGCAATTCCGCACCGGTTGGAACGTCTGATGCGGATATTCTCGTGAGCCTTTCCGCCAATCACCATCCCACGGACAACTACATTCATCAGCTTCGTCTGACACTTCCGAAGCAGTTCCCAGGTGTTTCGTTCGCCTTCTTGCCCGCCGATATGGTTGCCCAGATTCTCAATTTTGGACTGCCCGCTCCCATCGACGTTCAGGTCGTAGGGAACGATTTGGAAGGGAACCGGCGTTACGCGAATGCAGTGCTCGCGAAACATCGGAGCAAAAACAATACAGATTGAAAGCGTGGCCACAAAGGCCGGGGTCGCAATTTGCGACGCGCTCTCGAGGACAATTTCATCTAAGTCCCTCTCGGGCTCGGCCTCCCGGTTACGATTGATATTCTCGACCTCGACTGTGGCGTCATCCACCAGAATGCCGACCGCCAGAGCGAGCCCCCCCAGCGTCATGATATTGATCGTCTCTCCAATCGCACTGAGCACAATGATGGACGTCAGAATAGCCAAGGGGATCGAGGTCGCAATGATCAAAGTGCTGCGCCAGCTGCCCAGAAATGTGAGAATCATGAAAGCGGTCAGACACGCGGCAATCAGTGTCTCCCTGACCACTCCGCTGATCGCTCCACGAACAAAAATCGATTGGTCGCCCAACAGTCCTATCTGCAGTTGCGGTGGGACCGTTGTCTTAATCTGAGGCAGAAGGGCCTTGATGCCCGCGATCACGTTCAGCGTTGACGCATTCCCAGCCTTTTGGATCGTCAGCAGTACTGAGCGCTGTCCGTTCACGCGAACGATATTGGTCTGCGGCGGAAAACCATCGCGTACCCATGCCACATCTTTGATGTAGATCGTAGTGCCGCCGATCGTCTTGATCGGGATTCGATTTAGGTCGGCTATCGTCTGCGGTGCTGCGTTGGGAATGGAAACATCGTATTCCCTGGAACCAATCTTGGACGTTCCTGTCGGCAGGATCAGGTTCTGTACGCTGATCGCATTGACTACATCAAGCGCGGACAGCCCCTTCGACTGCAACGCTGTCGTATTCAGATCCACCTGCACCTGGCGTTGTTTTCCGCCATAGGGATAGGGCACAGACGCCCCGGGCACTGTGATGAGTTGGGTCCGAATGAAATTCAGGCCATAGTCGTTTAGTTCTTGCTCTGACAGATTTTCCCCGAGAGGGCCAACTGAAGAACGGGCACACTCGATGCACTATAGGCAAGAATGAGCGGCGGCGTCGTTCCCGCAGGCAACTGCCTGAGCTGAGTCTGAGAAATCGCCGTAATCTGTGCAATACCCTGTTGAATGTTTGCTGATGGCTGCAGGAACACTTTAACAACAGCAATTCCATACAGCGACTGCGATTCGACGTGTTCGATGTTATCAACGGTGGTGGTAAGCGCTCGCTCTGTGACGCTGACGATTCGGTCACTCATGTCTTCGGGAACGAGACCGTTATAGTTCCAGATGATGCTGACAACCGGAATGTCGATGTTCGGGAAAATATCCGTCGGGGTGCGAACGATTGCCAGCATCCCCATAATGAGGATAAGTATGGCCATCACCACGAAGGTGTACGGCCGCCGCAACGCAAGTCGGACGATCCACATAGAATTTCGTTCCTTTAGTCAATTACCTGCCGACGACCGTCAGTTCGCCGTCGGTGATCTTATTTACCCTCAGGTCCGCGACTTGCGACCACGCTGCGAGAGCTCCTGGCCAATGCCTGCATAAAATCCTGTGGTCGAGAAAACGCTGCTCCATCGCGATATCGTGCAATGTTCGGCTCATCAGAGCCTGATGCTCGTCGTCGCTTACTTCCTTGCCACAACGGGCGAAGCAGTGTCGGTCAGATTTGAACGAGGCTGTGCATCGAGCGCCAGGCGCATCAGCCGCCTAAGCTTCGCACGTGCCCGTGATACCTGGGCCTTCACTGTTACGTCCGCCACTCCCAAAATTTGTGCCGCTTCGCGCGTGGTCAGCCCATCCAAGTCACGCAACTCTATTACCTTGCGCAACGAAGGCGAAAGCTCCGCTACGAATTGCATGAGACGCTCGTGCAGTTCCGACTTTATACACTCATCTTCGGGACTTGGTCCGCTGTCCGCCAATCTTTCTGACACGCAATATTCCTGCTCCTCCCCGAATCGTTCCTCTAGCGACAAGTGGGTGTGACGTGACCGTCTGCGCAATTGCGTTAGCGCAGAATTGGTGACAATCGTGGTTAACCACGTCGACATTTGCGCCTGCCCCTTGAATTGATCCAAGTTTCGGTAAGCGGACAGGAGTGCATCCTGAACTGCATCCTCCGCGTCGGCTGCATTGCCCAGGTATCTATAAGCCCTTCTATAAAACGACGGCAGGGACCGTGAGAGAACGCGGTGCATCTCCCGAGTTTCTTTTTCGGGGATGTGGACGTTGAGGCGCTGGTCGCTTCCGATGTGTAACTCTGTCGTTTGCATTTTTGTCTGTGCCTCCTGGTTTGCGACTGCAACATGCACGCCGCTTGCCAAATATCCGTCAGGTATTTAGCTGCGTATTTTCAGCGGCATGAGTCAACCTCGATGGGTGGATGTCTTATACAAAGCGTCCTGCGGTTGACACACAACGTCGGCATTTCGACTGGCTTCGGGGTTTCGACTGGCCACGCAGACCCCAGAATCGCGGAGAGAGCGGAGAGGTTCGTGGGCCCTTGGTTTGGCCTAAAGACGGTCCTCCTAAGGACCTCGCCACCGGGACGTTGCTTCTGCTCCAGTAACACCTCGCTCTGCGAACGAAGAATGCACGGACGCGACCACACTTGCCAGGCGGCAGGACGGCCGACGACGATGGGAGCATGGCGAGCAAGTCTAGTAGAATTTAGACTTACTGAGGATCGAAGCCCATCAGCCGGGTCCATCGTTGAATTGCACGGCGGCCCCGGCAACTCTCCGCAGGGTGAATGCTTTTCCTTCACCCTGCCCACCAGAATGGAGTCTTAGCAATGACACCTGAAGACACGCTCACGGTGTTCGTCATCGATGACGATGCGGCTGTGCGTGCGTCGATCCAAGGCCTGCTAAAGTCGGTGAGCTTGCGGTCCGAAGCCTTCGGGACGGCGGAAGAGTTCCTGCACGGCAAGCGACCGGACGGCCCAGGTTGCCTTGTTCTCGACATGAGACTTCCTGGAGTCAACGGTCTGGACTTTCAGCGAGAGTTAGCTGACGCGGGCATCCGGATTCCCATTATCTTCATCACCGGCCATGGAGATATTCCGATGACGGTGAAGGCGATGAAGTCCGGCGCGGTGGAGTTCCTGACCAAGCCCTTCCTGGACCAGGACTTGCTGGATGCAATCCATCAGGCACTGGCGCGCGACCGAGTGGTGCGCCAACAGCAGAGTGAGCTTGCCGGGTTGCGCAAGCGCTACGAATCGCTGACCACGCGCGAGCGCGAGGTCATGGGCCTGGTCGCTTCAGGTATGCTCAACAAGCAAGTAGCTTCCCAGCTCGGAACCAGCGAAATCACCGTGAAGATCCATCGCGGGAACGTGATGCGAAAGATGCAGGCTGAATCACTGGCGGAATTGGTTAGAATGGCGACGAAGCTTTTAGCTTCTTAGTCGGCGAGTAATGCCAGCATCTGAAATCTTCAGCTGTCTCCCTGATCGAAGTGTCATTGGAGCCCATATACCTAAGTATAATTGCGCTTTTGTTGGCCCGCTACTAATGTTTCTGCTATGGCTGTTCAGGGAAAGACCAAGCTGGTTGCGATTGTCGACGATGATGATTCGGTGCGTAGCGCATTGCATGGCATGCTGAAAGCGGTTGGATTGCCGGCGCTCGCGTTTGCGTCGGCGGAAGAATTTCTTAACTCCGGCCAACGACACCACACAGCATGTCTGATCGCCGATATCCGCATGTCGGGAATCTCCGGTCTGGAATTGCAGGCAAGGCTGAACGCTGAGCATTGCAGGATTCCGACCATCTTCATCACGGCACACGGCGACGCACAAATGCGGATGCAGGCGTTGAGGGCAGGAGCAGTGGAGTTTCTGGCAAAGCCGTTCGACGACGAAGCCCTTCTCGAGATTGTTCGAGCGGCTCTGGAAAGTTGAGCCCGATAAGTAGCATGCACCCCGGCGCCAGGAGGTTCATTGTGAGAGCTTTCGAAAATATCGGTAATAGCGGTCAAGTTTCTTGTGAGCGCAGATTCGAGCAGCTCATAGGTCACAGTCTTGCTCTGGAGGCAGTCCTCGAACAAGTCGAACGCGTCGCGCCGACGGATTCCACCGTTCTTATCCAAGGCGAAACCGGCACCGGCAAGGAGCTGATCGCGCGCGCGATTCACAACATCAGCTGGCGGTGCGGACGCTCATTCGTAAAACTGAATTGCGCTGCCATTCCGCTGGATTTGTTGGAAAGCGAGCTTTTTGGCCACGAGAGAGGCGCCTTCACCGGAGCCATCGCGCAAAGGATTGGCCGCTTCGAGCTGGCGGACCAAGGCACGCTCTTCCTGGATGAGGTGGGCGACATTCCGTTGGCGCTGCAGCCGAAACTACTGCGCGTACTGCAGGAACAGGAGTTCGAGCGCCTGGGCGGCACTCGGACCCACCAAGTAGACGTTCGCCTGGTGGCTGCGACGAATCGTGATCTGACGGAGATGGTGAAGCGGGGAGAATTTCGCAGCGACCTCTATTATCGTCTAAACGTGTTTCCGATCTTGCTGCCACCGTTGCGGGCGCGCCGCGAAGACATTCCGGCCCTGGTGACGCATTTTATCGAGATTTTTGGCCGCCGGACGGGTAGGCAAATCCAACACATTCCTCCGGAAACAATGGCTGCGCTAAGCTCGTACCAGTGGCCGGGAAATATCCGCGAACTACAGAACCTGATCGAACGTGCCGTAATCCTTTCAAACTATGGCGTTCTTCCCAATCCCTTTCCATCGGCAGAGGCCCAGGGTGTCATCCCGTCTCTTGCAGCAACTACTCTGAAGGACTCCGAACGCAATCTGATTCTGCACACGCTTGAAGCAGTAGGTTGGGTGGTCGGCGGACGGAATGGCGCAGCCGCCAAACTTGGCTTGAAGCGCACTACGCTGATCCACAAGATGCTGAAGCTGGGGATTTCCCGGCCTTGGCTCCAAAGCAGCCAGGATGTGATGGGGCCAGCAACGCAGGAGCCGGCATCGCTGCCGCAATAATAGTTAGCGCCACGTTCGCAATTGTATTGCTGAAAGAGCATGTTGTAGTGGACTAGGCTACTTCCTTACTTATCTTCCTCCTTGCATCATCGCCTCGGACGATACATCACATACCAATTCTGTTTCCAGCGGCAAAGTTGTGTCTGCCGCAGGCCAGGATGCGCAACCGGTCCAGAACAGCTACAAGCGGCGTGGTGATGGCTCGCACGAAGCCGATGCAGGAGAAGGGGTGCGAAGGCTTGCGGCTGTTGCTGACGCTATTTCCGCAGCAGTTCAATGAGACGATCGACCGACGGTCGGAGAAGCCGAACCGTCGAGTTGCGTGTTTAGACTGCCATACGCATCGGGGAACAAACGGTGCATTCCACCCTGGTAGGCGATATTCGACCGCCAGGAGTTCCGCCATCGCATCGAGACACCGGCTCTGCGCGGTGTGAATATTCAACGGGTCATACCGACAGTCCGGGTTATGCAGACAAAGCCGGCTGTGTATTTTTGGCGACAGCGGGACGACGTCTATCAGTCTCGAGTAAGTATCAGTCGAAATGCAGTCGCCGCTTGCCGCTTTGTCGACACGCACGAGTGCAGTAGCCCTGCCCACTGGAATTCTAGGGGGCAAATCGAACCCCTGAAAGATATGGAAAGAAAACTAGTTAGGTCAATTTGTGTAGCTGACAAAGAAACGCATCAAGTGTGGCATAACAGATGCTCCTAGAGGGGAGACGCATAAGCAATACGAATGAAATCGAGGAGATCTAATGAAGAACGTAAGCAAACTAGTTGTAAGGATGGGGTTGCTATCCCTGTTGTCCGTGATGCCGCTCGCCGCACAGATCGCTAACGGCGTGGACTTTACAACCTCATTTCCGTTTTACGCAGGCAACGCCAAGATGCCGGCGGGCTCGTACAAAATCACCCAGTCCGATATGGATGAGAGCATATTGCAGATCCAGAGTAACGATGGCCTGCATTCGGCACTCATTGAGTTCATACCCACGCAGTCTGCGCAACCTCATCCCCACTCCGATGTCACCTTCCACAAATACGGAGACACCGAGTACCTAAACCGGATTTGGGTCGAAGGGCAGGAATATGGAATGAAGGTTGACCCTACTAAGGTCGAAATGAAAGCAGCCGCTAACGTCCCTTAGGTTTCATCGAGGCGGTTAGAGTTGTACCTCCTCACAGAGGAAGCCGCCTTACATCGGGAGCTAACGGACGATACCAACACGCGGCGGTAGACGGGGTGGTGATGTGGAATTGCTTAGTGATTTTCCACATCATCACAGGCCGCTCGGTCCGTTCAGCCTTGAGAGATCTGTCGGATGCGAGCCTGCGCGACTGGGCGTCCTTGAAATCCTCAGCACAGCAGAATATGGAGAGCCTCAATTTGAAGGAGCCGTTACCAGTTGATCGAAAGAGCCGGTTGAGCTCGGTCCTGGGATTTGGTCGGGTTCAGCGCAGGCCCGAAATCGACGCGCTGCGCGGCGTCTTCTTGGTCTGGATGACTCTCACACATCTGCCGACACACCTCAGCGATCTTGTTAACGAGCCGTTTGGCTTCGTCTCCTCTGCGGAAGGTTTCGTCTTCCTCTCTGCCCTGCTAGTAGCGCGGCTATATATCCGGCAGGCAGCAGAGGCCGGGGCCGCTCTGCGGACAAAGCTCTGGAAGCGCGCACTGCTCATATACGGCTATCACCTGATCCTGCTCACGTTCGCCTTTACCATGGCCGCCACATTCGCCGTGATGGCGCACAGGCTTGCGCTGATCAACCTACTCAACTTCTATCTCGCACATCCGTTCCCCGCTATTGTCGGCTCGCTTCTGCTCATCTACTGCCCGCCGCTGCTCGATATCTTGCCGATGTATGTGATTTTTCTGCTGATCACGCCATTTCTGCTTGCTATTGCGGTACACCGAGGCTGGAAAGGCATCCTGCTGGCCAGCGGGTCAGTTTGGTTGCTTGCGCAGTTCGGCCTGCGTGCATGGGTTCACGATGTGGTCGTCCATGTCACTACCCTGCAGATTCCGCTGCAGGACACCGGCTCCTTTAACCTCTTCGCCTGGCAGATGGTCTGGATATCCGGATTGTGCATCGGCGCCACCTCCGCCCGGGAAGGCCGCTCCTTCAGGCGGCCGCCCCGTTTCGTTTATCAGGTCAGCGCCCTCGTCTGTAGCTTTTTCATTGGTGTGCGGCACAACTGGTTTGGGAACCATCTCACTCAGCAGACGCTCGGCATGCAACTGGATAAGTGGCAACTCGGCCCACTGCGCCTGGTTAACCTAGTGGCCTTTGCGTTCGTCATCTACTGGTCGCGAAAACTGCTCACGCGACTGTTCCTGATCGAGCCCTTCATCATGCTGGGCAAGGCGTCGCTCCAGGTCTTCTGCGCCCACCTGGCCTTCGTCTTTGTCGGCCTCGCGCTTTTGTATGGAACGGTCAGCCAACTTCACGGATTCTATGCATTCGGCTTAGTCGCGTCGACCTTCGTCGGCCTGATATTCGTTGCTCTCCTCAAAATCCGACGCGAAGGGCAGGACCAGACAACCAATAATCCGGAATTGAAGATCAATGCGCCTCCCACATACGTTTAGGTTTGACCGGTGACTAACAACAACTGGAAGCCGATTCCAAGAACCCGCATTCAGGAAAACGAGTGAGGTATTCGTGCTCCTCAAATCGAGACGATGGAAGGCGTTGATATCCGGATGGCTCGACACTCTCAACCTACTGGAGAGAGTCTCAGAGCTTGGGCTTTAGCTGTGAAGTTTCAACACGTTGTTTACCTTTTCAGGAACGTTTACGGACTGCGAGAGCATCATAAGCGATAGAAAGCGCGATTGTGACGAGGGCTATGCTCAATGGCAATACTTGGTCTAAACAACCTCTTGCGACACCACATTTAGAGACCCCCCGCGTAACGTGTTTCAGTCTTTAATTGTCATGAGCTGAGCCATGATCACAAAGAAATAATGGCAAGAATTCTCTTCAAGTATCGGCGCAGAGAGACTGGATCACAATTAACCATTTTGGGGTAATTCATGCAATACCATTGATTCAGGCCAGAGATTGCGAACGCCTCTACTCCACCCTGGCTGGCCACCACTACTTCGCCTTCGCCTAGCTCATGCTCGCAAAACTATTCAATTTACTTAACCCTAGTTCATAACAGGCGCTAAACAACACCGTTTTTCGGGCGCGTGATTCGGGCGCAGAGCTTGTAACCGCTCTTCGGCTTCTCTGTTAGGCAATTCATATCTCGCTATTCGGTCGAGAACGCCGAGCAGGCAAACGAAGCAAGGAGAGACGCTAATCCGTTAGCGACAATGACAGCGATGTCTCCATGACGGAGCGTTCTGAATACAAGCTCGAGACCCTTAGGAAAAGCGGGGAGTTGACTCTCTACCGCGGGCGGCTGCATGCCAACCCATCACCAGTTTTGGCAGTGGCACTCTCTGCAGAACAGCCCTCGCCTCAGGGTTTCCGACGGCTGGAGCACGAATACTCGCTCGCAGCGACCTCACCCTGCCTGGGCCGCTAAGCCTTTAGCGCTCGCGTCACGAAGGACGGACGATGCGCATCCTCATGGACCCTGGCGGCGAGCCACTGGATCGGGTCCTTGAGAGGGGCGAGGGGCAGCCGCTCGAGTTGACTCGCTGCTTGCGCATCGCCAGCGGCTTGGCGGCGGCGCTCCGCCAAGCCCATCGACGCGGCCTCATTCATAAAGACATCAAGCCTTCGAACGTGCTGGTAGACGGACGCGGCAACGTCCGGCTCACCGGATTCGGGATAGCGTCCCGGGTACCCCATGAGTGTCAGGCGCCCGCACCGCCGGAGCTCATTGCCGGGACCCTCCCCTATATGGCGCCCCGAGCAGACCGGCCGCATGAACCGTTCTATTGATCCCCGCAGCGATCTTTACTCTCTATTACCCTGTACCAGATGCTGATCTTCGGCGGTGCCTGGCGGAATGGGAATCGCATGGCCGCAGCGATGCATTCCCGCTGGGCGCGCGCGACGCGCCGGAGCGGTTGCTGATCCCGGAGAAGCTGTACAGACGGGAGCAGGAGATCAAGGTTCTGCTCGCCGCCTTCGAACGGGTCGTGGTCGAGGGTACAACGGAACTCGTGCTCGTCTCCGGTTACTCCGGTGTCGGCAAATCCTCCGTGGTGAACGAGCTGCACAAGGTGCTGGTTCCGCCGCGCGGGCTGTTCGCTTCCGGAAAGTTCGATCAGTACAAGCGCGACATCCCGTATGCGACCCTGGCGCAGGCTTTCCAGAGTCTGGTTCGTCAGATCCTGGTCAAGAGCGAAGCGGAAGTGAAACAGTGGCGTTGTGATCTGGCGGAGGCGCTGGGCTCGAACGGTCAGCTGATCGTCAACCTGATCCCGGAGGTCGAGTTCATCCTCGGGAAACAGCCGCCCGTTCCAGAACTGCCGCCGCGCGACGCGCAGAACTGCTTCCAGTTGGTGTTCCGGCGCTTTCTCGGCGCGTTCGCCCGCCCGGAGCATCCGCTCGCGCTGTTCCTCGACGACCTGCAATGGCTGGACACGGCCACCTTGGAACTGCTGGAACACCTGATGAGCGATCCGGAGGTGCGGCACCTGCTGCTGGTCGGAGCCTACCGCCACAACGAGGTGAGTTCATCGCACCCGCTCGCGCGGACGCTGGGGGCGATCCGCAAGGCCGGAGCGAAGATGCAGGAGATTGTACTGACGTCCCTCAGGCTGGACGATGTCGGCCGGCTGGTCGCCGAAGCGGTGCACTGCGCGCGGGATGCCGCACATCCACTGGCGCAACTGGTTCACGAGAAGACCGGCGGCAATCCGTTCTTCGCGATCCAGTTCCTCACGGTGCTGGCCGGGGAAGGGCTGCTCGCGTTCGATCGGAAGGCGGCATTATGGACATGGGATGTGGCGCGCATCCGCGGCAAAGGCTACACCGACAACGTAGTGGATCTCATGGTCCGGAAACTGAAGCGGTTGCCCGAGACGACACAGGACGCACTTAAGCAACTCGCCTGTCTCGGGAACGTTGTTGAGGTCGCCACCCTGACTCTTGTGCACAGGGAATCAGAAGAGGAGATCCACAAGGCACTCTGGAAGGCCGTCTGCGCCGAACTCGTCTTCCAGCAGGAGAGCAGCTACAAATTTCTGCACGACCGGATCCAGCAGGCGGCTTACAGCCTGATTCCCGAGGAGCATCGTGCGGAAGTCCACCTGCGCATCGGCCGTGCGCTGCTGGTGAGCATGACGGCGGACCAGCTCGGCGACCATCTGTTCGACGCGGCGAACCAATTCAGTCGGGGGGCCTCACGGCTGGCCCGGGACGAGAAAGCGCAGGTTGCGACGATTGACCTGCGCGCCGGGCGAAAGGCCAAGGCGTCGGCGGCCTATGCATCGGGGGGCGCGCGTATTTTTCGGCCGGCACGGCATTGCTCGACGAAAAAGACTGGGCCAGCCACTCCCAATTGATGTTCAGCCTATGGCTGGAACGCGCGGAGTGCGAGTTTCTGGGTGGTAACTTCGACACCGCCGAGCAACTGATTGGGGAGTTGTTGCAGCGCGGAGCGTCCGACCAGGCAGCCGTCTACCATCTCAAGGTCCAATTGCATGAAGTGAAGGGGGAATACCCGCAAGCCGTGGCCCGCGGGTTAGCATGCTTGAACCTGTTCGACATTGACCTGCCGGCACACCCGACCCAGGAGCAAGTCCAGGCCGAATACGAGACGGTCTGGCAGACCCTCAATGGGCGCTCGATCGAGAGCCTGATCGAGCTGCCGCTGATGACCGATCCGGAACTGCAGGCCGCCATGCAGGTGCTCTCGACCCTGCTAGGCCCCGCCTACTTTACCGATCTTCCCTTGTTTTCTTTGCTCGTGTGCCGAATGGTGAACATCAGCAAGCAGCACGGGACCTGCGGCGCGTCCGCGCACGGCTGTGCCCTATCTCGGGGCATTGCTCGGACCGGTCTTTCATCGTTACGGTGAGGTGTACTTTTCGTCAAGCTCGCATGCGACCTGGTCGAGAAGCAGGCGAAGGCATACCATTCGATGGGACTAGTTTCCCTCTGGACCCAGCCAATCACGACCGCGATCGATTTCACTCGGGCGACGTTTCGTACCGCGATTGAGACGGGCGATCTGACCTCCGCTTGCTACGGTATGTTCCAATCTGTCACAGTCCTTCTGCTGCGCAACGATCCACTCGACGCGGTGTGGCGCACGTCGGAGATGGCGTTGGACTTCGCCCGGGAAGCCAAATACGGCGACGCCGCGGACATCATCCGGAGCCAGCAACGCTTCGTCGCGACGATGCAGGGGCGGACCGACGCGCAGTTCGACGAGGTGGTGTTCGAAGCGCAACTCACGGGGGACCGGATGCCCTCAATGGTCAGCTTTTACTGGATCCTTAAACTGAAGGCGCGGTTCCTATCAGGCAGGTACACCGAGGCTCTCACGGCAGCCGACAAGGCGAAACCGCTGTGAGGGGCCTCAGCCGCTCAGATCCAGCTACTGGACTACTTCTACTATACTGCGCTGACGGTGGCGGCACTCTACGAGAACGCCTCTGCCGACGAGCAGCAAGGGTGGCACGGCCTCGACCTTCGGGGACAAGCACGTATTGGTGTCGGCCGAGCTTGCTCGCATCGAAGGCCGGGAGCTTGATGCCATGCGGTTGTACGAGGAGGCGATCCGGGCGGCGCGCGAGAACGGCTTCGTCCAGAACGAAGCGCTGGCCCATGAGGTGGCCGCGCAGTTCTACGCCACGCACGGCTTTGAGACCATCGCCCATGCCTATCTGTGCAAAGCGCGGATCTGCTACGACCGCTGGGGCGCGCTCGGCAAGGTGAAGCAACTCGACGAATGCTACCCGCACCTGCAGCAGGAACAAATTCCCGCCTCTTCTGCCGCCACGATCGGCACGTCCGTGGGGCAATTGGACGTCCGGACGGTGGTGAAGTCCTCACAGGCACTCTCGAGCGAGATTGTTGTCCCCAAGCTGATTGAAAGGCTGATGCGAATCGCGGTAGAACATGCAGGGGCCGAGCGAGGCCTGCTCATCCTTCTCCGGGGCGACGAACCGCATATCGAGGCGGAGGCCACCACCGGCCACGGCTGTATCGACGTCACCGTTCGACAAACCGCCGTCACGCCATCCGATCTCCCGCATTCTGTGCTTCATTATGTGGTCCAGACGCAGGAGCGCGTGGTCCTTGATGATGCGTCGGGTAGGAACCTGTACTCGGAGGATGAGTACGTTCGAGCGAAGCGCGCCAGATCCGTCCTATGCGTGCCCATCGTGAAACAAACGAAGCTCATTGGCGCACTCTATCTGGAGAACAATTTGACTCCGTGCGCCTTCACCTCGGACCGGGTCGCAGTGCTGGAGATGCTGGCTTCGCAAGCCGCGATTTCGCTCGAGAATGCCCGCCTTTATTCGGACCTGCAGCGCAACGAAGATCGACTGCGGAGTGTCATCGACACAATTCCGGCGCATGTCTGGAGCACGACACCCGACGGGTCCGTAGACTTCATCAATCAACGTTTGATGGAATCTACGGGTCGATCTACAGAAGACCTACGAGGCTGGGGCTGGGGCTCGGTCGTGCATCCCGATGACCTCGCGAGCTTCCTTCAGGACTGGCTCGCAGCCCTAAAGGTTGGGGAAGCAATGGAAAGTGAATGCCGCATTCGGCGGGCGGATGGGGAGTACCGCTGGTTGCTGATTCGTACTGTGCCGCTGCGCGATGAACGGGGAAGCATTATGAAGTGGTATGGAACCGGTATCGAGATTGAGGACCGAAAGCGGGCCGAAGAGCAGCTGCGTCAGGCGCGGGTGGATCTCGCACATGTCAACCGGGTGACCACCATGGGAGAGCTGACTGCATCTCTGGCGCACGAAGTGAACCAACCGATTGCCGCAGCCGTTACAGACGCCAATACCTGTGTGCGGTGGCTTACGCGCGATCACCCCGATCTGCAAGAGGCGCGCGAGGCTGCCACCAGAATCGTGAAAGACGCAACGCGCGCGGCAGAAATCATCGGCCGGATTCCGCCTGCTCTTCCAGAAGAGTACTCCAGAACTGGAGTTGGTGGGTGTCAACGAAGTCATCGAAGAAATGATCCTTCTCCTGCGCAGCGAGGCCATGCGATACAACATATCAGTCCGGACGGAACTGGCTGCAGCTCTTCCCCAGGTCATGGGGGATCGCGTGCAATTGCAACAGGTGCTGATGAACCTCATGATTAATGGCATCGATGCGATGAAGAACGTAGACGGCGTGCGCGAACTCGCCATCAAGTCGCAGCGAGCGAAAAACGAGCAGCTTCTGGTGTCCGTCAGCGATACCGGCGTGGGGCTTCCCCCGAAGCAGGCGGACAGGATTTTCGATGCGTTTTTTACCACCAAACCTCACGGCACCGGCATGGGGCTTCGGATCAGCCGCTCTATCGTTGAATCGCATGGTGGCCACTTGTGGGCTGCCGAAGACTTTCCGCGGGGCGCAAGCTTTTACCTCACTCTACCCGTCAGAAACGAGGCACGTGAATGAAGCCCGCTGGTGGTCCCGCTGTGTTCGTCATTGATGACGAAAACGATGTGCCTGCGTCCATCCAAAGCCTGTTGAAGTCGGCAGGCTTACGGTCTGAGACCTTCGCTCTGTGCGCAAGAGTTCTTGCGCACAGAGCGTTCGACGGGCCAAGTTGCCTTGTTCTGGACGTGAGCCTTCCAAGAGTCAG
>Ga0193743_1002175_pt1 | contig 14070 bp, 14 predicted proteins | sample L2c2metaG_FD_143038 | JGI IMG/M metagenome (GOLD analysis project Ga0193743, IMG submission 143038) | Soil microbial communities from a riparian zone of the East river system, Colorado, United States - L2c2 | ecosystem: Environmental > Terrestrial > Soil > Riparian zone | place: USA: East River... | reverse complement strand
TGGACTCACCCGGTCCCACTTGGCTGCACACCCTGCTGCAGTTTTTGTACCACCTGACTCACTGTGTGCTAACATCGCCTTAGCAGCATCACTCCAGAATGATGTCTTGAATTTCATGCCATCACCTGCCTTTGCTTTGTTGTCAGCAATGTAATCAATGAGAGCAATTTCATCAGCCTCAGACCACTGGGCCTTGATTGTTATTTCTGGCAGGAAAGGCAAGGGTTCTAGAGGTTGAGGTGGGCTGTTACGAGTTTGTATCATGTTGATGTTGACGAAGTATGCTTGTGCTATTGTGGGGCCTGTGTGAGAGAGATGTGACTGATTGTGACATTGTTGCCATAATCCAAAATAATTTGTTTCTTTTGGTTGCCAAATAGAGTCTAAACCTTCACGATGAATTATGTTGCTGTGTTTCTGCTTGGGCACAGTGGTACATAAATCAGGCAGAAGGTGTCTGTTTATGATTGTAAACACTATGATAACTTCATAATAAAATATTATCAACATATATAATCGAGATTTAATGGTGAAATTTTCACTAGAAGTGGTACCGAAGGCACTCCCAAATTGCCTTTGCAACCCTGTCTGCTGTCACCCGCATATCTGAAGATCAGAGGCTTGAGATATTGACGCGTGCAGTAATGCTCTTGACATCAGCTTCACTGGCAGACAACCCGTCTAAGAACGTGTCCAGGTTGACTGCTGACATGTTAAAAAAATCCGCGAGGTCATCAATTTCGGCATCCTGTCTATCAGAATCTTCTTCCGTGTCCTTCTTGCTCGCTTGCACCTTTTTTGACTTTTCAAGGCATTCTATGCATGTTTTCGAACTCTTCATCACGCCTGACCTTGAATGCTGATGCTTCCAGGGCCTTTTCATTTTTGCAAGACTTGCAGCGTCGATATTCGGGGACCATCGGACCGCGAGAGGAATGCGCTAATTACGGGTTGTACGTTATTGACGCGTGTCGGCAGCGCTTTACGTGATATTGGCGCGCGTTGACAGGAGGATGGGAAAAGAAGCTGGATACCTGACGGCGTGTATTGTAGGTGTTGTGCCAATACTCATCTGATAAGCAAGGTACATTCTCGGTGATGGCCGAAAATCACGTGTTGCGAAAAACTTGCTGGGTCAAGCGTAAATTTAAATTTATTCTATTCTATTCTATTCCATTCAGTGGAATGTCTGCGGTACGCCAGACACAACATATTGCCCATTCTCTATTGAAGATTGTAAATTATTCCCTCAGAAAGGAGGGTCAGGTTCTGAAAACATACCAACTGGAGAGGGCAGACGTTGGTTCGTTGGAGAGATGGTTTTTATCCTTGCTACCCTTAGAGGCGATGTAGTTTCATACATAGATTGCACGACCAGTACAGCGCTGTCACAGTTTTCCCTCATGCAGCTTCATGACTGCAGTGCTATTGTTGCTCATGGATCAATGGCTCAAAGTCTGTCGGATCTCGTTCCCAGGTGCCTCCTACCCTTGAATATATTATTTAAGCCCACCGTAGGTTTCACGAGGTTTCATGGCATTTATCTGTTTTTCAGTGTTTGTTGGCGTGCGTGTGCACTTACATATATACACAGATCCTTCGGCGTCATTTTTTTTGGAAAGACTGCCGCATAAAGTTTCACCAGCCTTAGCCTCGTTGTATATGTACGCGTAGAGAGTATACAAATATACTATAGTACATACACGTTGAACGTCAACTTTAGAAAGGTACTTTTTGCTAAGTTGAATGAGGAATGTCAAAAGAATAGGAATTCGACCCTGGAGAGCAATATTGACGATTGACTTGATGACGTGGAAGTGAAGATGAAATCGACAATTTCGATTTTTCTAAAATAGGCTAACCAAAAAAAAAAAAAAGGAAAAAACCAACATCCAAACCTCGCATCCAAACATCAAGAGAAACTAATCAATCAAAATCAATCAACCCTCTTGTTTGACCCATCCTGACCCGTGATTGCATTCAGTTCCGTAGCTAACCTGTCGTATTCGGCGCTATTCTGGGATGCTTGTTTTTTGAGGATGTCTGTGAGACAGGTTAGTATGAGAAGATATGGCAAGGGGACCGGATGGTAAAACGCACCGAAATCGCGTTGAGTCTTCTTGGCTTGTTCTAGTTGTTTTTTGAGGCTGGCAATTTCTTTGGCCGCGTCTTCGTTTTGTGCGCCGGATGTGCTTGAGTTGGAAGTTGTCTGGATAGGTGCGGAGATAAAGTAAGTAGATAATAGGATAGGAAATGAGATCTTAAAATAAGAGAATAAATGGGCTTTTTTACGGGGAAAAGGAGAAAGATGCGGATAGAAAGAATAAAAAGAGATAGGACATACACTCTTCTTCAATTTCGCGTATTCTTCTTGGGTACGCAAAAGGTCGAGGATGATATAAAATGTCCGTGTGAGGACGAGGGAGAGGAAAAGGCAGAAGCCTGTTAGATAGACATTGCGTTGAGCGCTAGAATGGGTCTAGTAAGAAAATGTCAAAAGGGAGGAGGATATAAATCGCACTAGAACTTCTTCGCGGCCAAATTTGTGTCGGATCTGATGTCTGTGATGATACCGCCTCCACCCGATTTCGCTAGCTCTGTTTCGGCGGTGATACGGAACATGCGTTGGACGGCGTCTGCGAAGAGAATAGCGACAAAGCTATTTTCCACGTTCAGACGAGATAATACTTGGAACAAAGGAAATGAAAAGATACATGAAAGAGATCTTGAGACCATAGGCGATTTTCGCTATTATGGGTGATTGAGATAGGAATGAGAAGAGGCGTTTGCGGACTGCATATGGTAAAGGTGCAACTAGCAGACAGAATGTTACCATCTAAGTAAAATAAAACGTCAGCAAATCGCCTTGAAATTAGTTAGTAATACGAAACCTCTGATGCTAGGAGGAAGAAAGTCAAGGAGTAACTATTGTTCTATTAGTTATTGTGGTTCGTTGGATTGATTTTAAGAACTTACTAGATAGTCATGGTGGTTTTAATGAAAGATATTGAAAGGCAAACGCCGTTTTTATAATTGCAGAAACGATGTACGTGGAGGTCGCTGTTCAAGACAGCACATGCACCACATGCAATCAACCTGACATCACCGTCTCTGTGACAGTGACTGATGAGTATGACTAATTAGGTGACGCGTTCAAAATGTATGCGCTTGAGCGCCTCGAACTCTAACCAAAATCCAGAAATCCATTGGCAGCATCAACCAAAGATGTCGCCTCTATCTGTTCACATAAAACATGCAGGAAAAGTCTATGATGTTCAACTGGATCCCGATCTCCCCCCTAGCGTGTTCAAAGACGCCATCTATCATGCCACAGGTGTTCCACCAGATCGTATGAAAGTCATTCTCAAAGGGGGTGTCTTGAAAGTAAGTCTTTCCGAACGGAAAAAAAAACTCTTGAGGTTGAGATTGCTGATGGTGTGCATTGTAGGATGATACTAATTGGAAAAAGATTGGTCCGAAGGAGGTATGGTCTTCTCGATCTCCCCATATTCTTTGTGACCTCATTTTTTATTACCGAAATGTAGGGTCAGACGTTCATGGTGATAGGTGCAGCTGGAGAACTACCACAACCGCCTCCAAAGCCCATCGTCTTCCTCGAAGGTCTAATTCCCCTCTTTCATGCAATCGAACATGTATCCTGATTTCGTTTGTGTATTTTTTTCGTAAAGACATGGACGATTCAGAACTAGCAGAAGCGGTATGTCTCCTGATATTCAATGCTTGTTCTTCATGCTTATTCTTTAATAGCTTGCGAAACCTGTCGGATTAGTCAAGTATGACCTTCCCACCCATGCTACCTAATAAAAGCTAATCATTTCTCCACAAACAGCCTCGGTAACACATGTTACATGAACGCAACGGTACAAGCTCTTCGCGCTCTCCCCGAACTTCAAGTCGCTCTCAACGTGTAAATACTCTCATCTCCACGGTCGACCTACATGACCCACAACCTAACCTCTAATAGTCCAGCACTTCAATCATCCACTCCACTTCCAGCCGCACTGAGAGACCTATATAAAAACATGACACGCACAACAGACAGCATCGTACCCCGCGGATTTTTGGGCGTTTTACGACAGGTCTGTTATTTTTTTTGCTTCTTCCTGTGTTAGTATATTCATGCTGATCGCCGTCTATGTATCTAAATCTTTGTTTAACTTATTATATTTCTATCTTTACGAAGGTCAATCCACAATTTGGAGAAATGGACCGTACTGGAAATGGAAACCCTATGAGCGTATTGATGGGGCGAGGATATGCACAGCAGGGTAGATTGCAATCCCCCTCCCTGAATATCGCGCGTTTAACCTACCCATTCCCCTCGCTTTTTTCCATTAGACGCAGAAGAGTGTTATGCATGTATCATCAACACCCTCCGCAACGTCCCAGGTCTAAACGCTTCCGGATCTAGTTCAGCCACAGGAGCAGAAGCTCAAATAGGTGGCAACAAATTCGTGGATCAGTTTTTGATTGGTAAAATGAGGAGAGAGTGAGAACTTTAGTTTCTTCTTTCTTTATGGGCGATTGGCTGTTGTGATTGTAACTTCGGTCTTTCAACTTCTTCCCCATCTGCCGTTCCTGGCTATTGGGGTTTAAACTCGGGATCCCGGATACTGATCTTCTACTCTTTTGATCAGATTAAAATGTGATGAATCACCCGAAGAGCCTGCAACAGTAGTCACGGAACAAATTCTCAAAATCGAATGCAACATTTCAAAAACGACGAGTTTCATGTTGACTGGGATCATGGACGTCAGTTCCTGTCGTTCTGTCAAACAAACGCTTCTAGTACTAACGGACTGGCCCTTTTCGCATCCAGTCTCTTGACACTCAAGTAGAGAAATTTTCTCCCACCTTGGGAAGAAACGCCCTCTACACGCAAAAATCGCGTCTTACACGGTTACCTGGTTATCTGACGGTTCATATGGTTAGATTTGCATGGAAAGCTGATATAGGGAAGAAGGCGAAGATAGTGGTATGTAAACTTTCAGTTAATGTACACCTGACAATCTTAATTCGTCCCCTTCCCTTATCCCTACCCCTTGAACTCTGTCTAAATTAATGACGCACTGACCTCGTTCAAATCTTAGCGCCGAGTAAAATTCCCACTCGAATTCGACGCTTTGGATCTTGCCACAGACGAATTGAAAGCCAAGATATTACCTGCTAGTAGGAAAATTAAGGAAGTAGAGAAGGAGAGAGCAGAGAGGAGGAAGGTTAGGAAGAGGACTAAGGCCGCTGGTGGAGTTTCATCATCATCATCGACTGCGACTGTGGTTGGAGGACCGGCAGGAGGCGCAGGAGATATAGAAATGTCCGATGCCACCACTGCTACTGCTACTGCTACTGCATCAGCATCCAATAATGAAGACACGACAGCCAAAGAAGACAAAGGCAAAGCACCCGTTCTAGGAGGCAATTTGGAAGACGAAGGCACATATCGCTCTAAAGAAGCAGCCGAATTTGAGGCTCTTGTGGATTTAAGTCTGAAAAATGATTTGGGGTGTAGTACGACTGGGTTGTATGAACTTGTGGGTCTGTATATCTTTTTTTTAATTCTTCCTCTTATTTTCTTAGTCGGCCCCTTTTATTGATTTCAAAATTAATTATTCTAGCCATCGTGACACACAAAGGTGCCGCAGCCGATTCGGGACATTATATCGGATTCGTCAAGAAGAGCGTATTCTATGCTGCTAAAGCGAAAGTCAATGGCAATTTTACTACCACGGTACCGGAAGAACTCCGCAACCTATTCCCCCACACCTCATTTGATTCACCCGAAAGCGTAGCAGCCATTGCAAATCCGCTGGCTAGGTCTTTGGCGACTTCGATAACGACTTCTAGACCTTTTGATCCTTCGGCCGTGACGCCGGGTGAGTTAGCGAGGTTGGTGAGCGAATTTGGGGGGGGGGAACAGGAACAAGGAGAACCCGGCCAAGGTGAAGAAGGCACAATAACCGATTCAACAACTTCCGCACCACCAATCCCAGGTCCATCAACTCTTTCAGCCTCAGTAGCTCTGGAGTTGGAAGATGATGAAGATTGGTATAAATTCGATGATGAGAAAGTGACTGATTTTCCAAAGGAAAAGTTGCCTAGTCTTGAGGGAGGTGGAGAGGATTCATCGGCTTATGTGTTGGTTTATAGAAGTAAATTGTTGTGATTGTAGGGGTTTTCCTTTGGAGCCTCCGATGTACATGTACTTCCATCATAAATAAATGGTTACTGCTATTGTTTGGGTGAATATTGGAGATAAGCTGAGAAAATATACAGATCTATTGTAATAAGTATTGATAGCTATCTACTTGAAGGTTTCGGGGGCACTAGAAACATACCACATTGCACAAGCATGGAGGTAGTAAAGGTCGCCACATAGATCGTCTCCAAGAAGTTTTGCTGCCTGGCTTCTCGTTGTATCCGGGTGTGCGATGTTGTTCCTAACTACGGTAGCACCCTTTTTACTGCTCCAGCAGTACAACATCAAGTCCCTGGTTACCGAATCGAGCGTGTCCCAGGCCTTTCGTACCGTGATCCCGGATCGAGACTCGCCACCATGGGGATCAAGAAGCAGATCGGTAAACGCAAGAAGATCGGGATCTGGAGTATAATTCACAAGTGGCGCTGGCAACGGAAAGCCGATTGGATCACGATTGTTCCAAACAATCCACCAGATTGCAAACGTTAGAGGCACTGCAAAAATATGAGCTAAAATATTATGTAATAACTCCTATCACATACGGTTGGCCAGTCCATCATTTCGTAATTCATGCTGCAGATTGAATGGAAGTGAGTGGAAAAGTCGGAATTGTAGAACTATACAATTAAGTTAAGCCAAAAATAGATAAATTTGTAGATGATAACTTACTGGAGAGAAGCCTGGTGTAGGTTTGAGATCGCACAAGAATAAATTCCGTATATTCTTTGTCGTTCTTGAGTTTCTGCAACTCCTCCTGCTGCCTCAGCACCTTGTCTCCCAGCCTCGACAACTCTTTTTCCACCTGCTCCAACCGTTCCTCCGCCCTGGCAGCAGTGCGATAACGTTCCTGATAGGGTCTTTTTGCTTCTACGTAGATCATTTCCTTAGTGCTTCGGATGATGTAATCATCCAATTTGCCGGAGAGTGATGCTTCTAATGATTGATCAGTGTTGATAATGTCGGACAGAGGACTAGGTGGGTATGTTTTTGTGATTTGCATGGTGAATGAAAGAGGAGGGTTTCCGAGACTTTTGTGTCAGCCAGCTTCCTACCCGCTAAGACAGAGGAATTCGCAGCAAAATTCGCTCAAAACCGGCAAATGCCGTAGTCATTCGATCCTTGGAAGTTCATCATCACAATTCATTAAATCTGATATCTGATTCTAGCTTCTCATTCTCATCGAATAAGAGTATCGACCCTCCCTGGTCTCAACACAATCAATACTTATTCTACCCGGAATGTGATGATCAGGACATTCCCCCGTTAATTTTTCCAACAAGTTGTGATACTTGAGTACAGCCAAAAGATTCTATAAAATTGAGCCACACCACTACGATGAAGACCGCAGCGAACCCCATAAGTTGAAGCAGACACCTGTCTTTTCGGTCGTCAGAAATCATTCAAGGGCTGAAATACGATGATGCAAGGTAAAAAGATAATACAATAGAGACATTGACAGATCAGGAGGGAAGAACATAGGATGCCGTGACATCACAGAAGCGGATATGCGACCTCAGCCTCTGAGTGGGTTGAAGCCTCTGCTGCGTAAGGGTCGAACTGCATTGTACATCAAAAGAGTCGGTCTATTTCAAAGACTGTTGTCGACGATCCTGCATCTACTCGGGAAATCTGAAGTAAAGCCTCAGTAAACATCAGCCCTGCGGGCCCAAGCAACAAGAAATTTAGATTTCAAAATTGTGCTCTAATGTCTACACGCCAGAAGCAGCTGGAATGAAACTCTCCCCCTCACGGCCTAAAAAAAAAAAAAAAAAAAAAAGATCTTTACTAAACCACACACCCCCACATACAAAATTAAATTGTACAAAGAGAAAGGTGTACACTCACCTTCATAAAAGTTCTGCAAGAACGTCCCTTGAGGCCTATCTTGAGGCTGCAAAAGAATACCCACTACATGATCCGTCTGTTTCCAAACATTCATCGTCTCTTGAAAATCCTGCCTCCCCTTCAACAACAACACATCAATGGCGCGTGGATCCGTGACGTTTCGATTCCTCTCAAAGCGTTGTCGTATCGCATGCCGTACATACACTGGAGGTACGTTCAATGTGTAAAGAGCAACGATTTCAGGAGCCTATATAACGTGACGTTTTGTAAGTTTGGCTTGTTTCCCCACATAAATACAACACAAAACACCTACAGAACGATACCAGTCTCGGTATAACGACAATACACGCTTCCGAGCTTCTGTTGCGCTAGGCGACGTCCTTGTGAGGGTTGCTAAACGAGAAGGTATTGTTGTCATTTTTAAAAAGGTAGGATTAGGACGGTTTGGATACAAAGGCAGTTTTCAAACTCCGCTCCCGATCCAGACCTATTAAAGCGCTTGCTCTCATCTACTTCCATCCAACGTCTTGCCCTAAATTCATTGATACAGCTTAACTAGGTTCTTGTTCAAAATCATGGTTCGAGGAAAAGGTAAAGAATTGAAAGCCTGATCTTTCTCATGAAATGATCAAAGAGAAATAATTAATAAATCCATGAATTTCTTAGGAAAATTGGCAAAGGTTTCTCGTGGTGGTGGCCGTCATTTTAGGTAAAAATATATTTAATGATCTAACTATGATCCATCCAAAAGCTCAGCTAAAAATACAGCAAGCATATGAGTATGGAAGATGGTGGAGAGAAAGAGAGGAAGGCACAACGGTAAGTTCGTGGATCTTGGTAGTTGATCGCGTGCGCCTCCCTTTTTTGAAATCGTATCGCGATCATCATCATTATTATTTTTCAACGGTGGACCCAAATCTGAACTTTTTATTATTATCAGGGGAGAAGATGGCGATGATGATTCAGAGGAAAGTTCTGAGGAGTCATCGGAGGAGGATTCATCTGAAGAAGAGGAAGATGGGACGTCCAGTACACCAGCGGCGGGACAGCCAGAGCTCGGTCGCGTAGAAAAACGTGATCTAAAGAGGAAAGAAGCAGCAGACAAGCAGAAGAAAGCAGAAGACGAGGATCCTGATTTGATCAATCCAAACCATGTTCAGCAAAAAATGAACATTTCCGATCTCAATGGTCCTAGAGAACTATCAAGACGTGAAAGGTAAAGAAAAAAACGCTAGGATTTTAATTGATATCCATCCGATTTTCAAAACAAATTTTTCCCCTTAGAGAGCAGAAGGAGAAACAAGAAGCAAAGGATAGATATTGGAAGGTTAGCTTCATCTGCTGATATAGGCATCCGCGACTATTTAAATCATTGACATTCTCTCTTTTTCAGCTACATGTGCAGGGAAAGACGGACGAGGCCAAAGCAGACCTCAGTCGACTTGCTAAGGTTCGTGCTGAGCGTGAAGCTGCGCAAGCCAAGAGGAAAGCTGAAGCTGAAGGTAAGCATGCGCTCGTTTACAACTCTCAGTTCTGGTACTGACTCGTCCTTGTAGCCAAGGCTGAGGAAGCCGAGGCAAAGAAGAAAGCACAGCTTGCGAAACGTACTTAGTGATTCGGGTCCTTATCTTTTACCGAATAGAAGTCAAGATGAACCGAACTTAAATATAACTATGTGTACAATTGTGTAAAGGGTTTACAAGAGGTTTTTGAGTTTGTATTAAATTCATATAGTATTCTCGTCTGATTCCTTTATCATACGCCTGACTCTCTCATTTTCTTCACAATACACTGCCACTTATACAACGTCCTCGCATGAGGAAGCCGCTTCTCTCCAACCCAATCCCTAATCCAATCCACCAACTTGGAATACTCATTGTTCTCCGGTCCTCCAGTCCACTTTTCAACCAACGGCGCTTGAACACCCACCTCTGCCCAAAACACCAACGCAATTGCAATCGTCGAATCGGAGGGTTGGATAGCAAGTTCCTTCATCCATGCTAAAACTAATGGTATCTCAGCTGCTCTTCCGCTGCCGCTGACTCCTAGTAGGGTAATATAGTTGAAGCAGTTGGCATTAGTGACTGCGATCTGGGGGTAGTGACTTTTCCCTTCAGCGGTGAGGAGATCAGGAGGTGGTGTGAATATGTATTTCTTAGGGCTGATGTGGGGTATAAGACCTATCCCAGAATTAGAAGAGGCATCGCTGTCATAGGAGGCTCGCATGGGATTAGCAGGGGGTTCGACGGAAAGGAGACGCCTATCGGTGTCATTCCCGAATAGAGCTTGAAGGAAAATCTCGCGCACTGCTTCTAGTGGAAGCTGGTCCTTCCAGATACCAGAATTATACCTCCTGAGCCCGCCACGACCCGGATGCCCAAGTACCGTCAGGATGGCATCAATAGCTTCTTCTCGAGATTGGTTAGGCCGATAGACTTTGCGTCTCCTGAACGGATTGATGAGCTTCATCTGGGCCAAAGCACCTGAGATCGTGTCATCCATCCTACACGCCAACCTAGCTGATTGAAGCAAAATGGAGAGCGTCTGGGTATTAGGATCTGTCCCATACAGAACTCCCATGTGATCCCAAATTTTGAATACAGCATCAGGTCTGCTTATCCGTTTAAGAGAAACAAGAAACTCGTTCATGGATATAGTGGTTATGGCCACTGGGGGATGTATAATTGATGTTTCGACAGAAGAAACATCATCAGCTGGTTTCAACGCGTATTTCTCCAAAAGCAAGAACGCTGCATGTGGTTTCCCATTTCGTGTCAATGTCTGTACACCAGTGGTCAACGCCTCCTTGTCAATACCAAGTCCGGTTTTCAAAAGTTTTGACCAGAAAATTTCAGCTTTGGCAAATTCCTTGCGGAAGAGGAGACCTCGGATAAGGACAGTATGGGTGGCGATGGTAGGTCTTGAAGTCAGCTTGACGAAGAGTTGGATGAGTCGATGAGTAGATGTGGTTAAATCTTTGGCTGCAACATGTAAGGCGGCGGTTTGATCATAGATGTCGGACTTTGGTTTGTGAAGGAAGCGAACCTCGCGACGATGGGGTAGAGGGTGCGGTATTGGAGGCTCTGTTGGTGCGTTGGCCTTTTGCTCCATCAGGGTGCGAAGGAAGTTGAATGCAGAGGCACGATCGTCATGTGCACCCAGAAGAAGGGTATTGGCCCGATAATGCGGAATTTTGGATACATGAACGGGTTCGTCTCCATCGTCTCCTACAGGGGTTGAAGTAGAATGTATAGCCTCGTGGTACTTCTGGGCGTCGTGGATGGCGCCGTTGGTTGCGAACACACGGAGATATGCTTCTAAATGGGAGGCTGTCGGTATAAACCCCTCTTGTACCATTCGTGCTTGCAAGAACTTGGTCAATTGGAGCGTTACGAAACGGTCGTTGAGTAACTTTTCATAAGTCGCAGATCGAAGCTTGAGTTGACGTGATTCCATGGCCTTGAGGATAGCGACTACGTTGTTGGCATTATCCACAGATCTGTAGGGGATAGAAGATAATGTCTGCAGAAAGAGATTGAATTCGCGTTGAGGATCAAGAAGGGTAGTGTTGAGAAATGTGTCGACAATACGTCGAATAGGAATCAAGAGGTTGAATCTCGCAAGATGAGAAAGTGCCAAGATGAGAAGTGGACCTTGAATAGAAGTCGGGGTTTTATGGAGGTGACTGTAGAGGATATCCAACAAGGGTCCCTTGGCATGGGCTGGGGTTCGTACTTTGAACCCGACTAGATAGAGGAGGACCCATGAGGGAATAGGTAGCGAAGCAACGTCTCCGAGAGACGTAGAAGAAGCTCTTTCTTGTAATTCAAGGACAGCAGATGCAATGTCACGCTGTGAGATTACTGGTACCCAGTGGCCAAATTCTCGAATGGAGATGTTGTTTTTCTGTAGGGCTTCTATGACTTCGTTACGACCACCAGAAGTCTGTAGGGTGTCAACTAGGCGCCATATAGGATCGCGACTATCCCTATAGAAATTTTCTATGTATTGCCTGGTTTTAACAGGACGTGAAGAGTCTGTAAGAATATGTGTGGTTGAGAATACGCGTATTGAAGCTCTTGATGCATTGTTTGCCAGTTGCAACACAAATCTTTGCATATACGAATCGCATCAAGTTGACTGAGTTGTTGGGTGGTGGCCACAAACCAAATAAAACCAAATTAGATGCACCTCTTTTTTTACCCCGCCTGCTGCGTTCTCAAACTTGAACTCAACTTTCATCATGGCTCGCATCCTCTTCGTCAGCGGATTTCACCCAGCAACTCGTGCTCGCGACCTCGCGTACGAATTCGAAAGGTCAGCAAATTCAACCAAAACACACACTGAACTAAAACAATAATATACTCTAGATTTGGTCAATTAGTTCGTTGCGATGTTCCTGCTCCTCGCAACCCTCACGCCAGTCACAATCCGTAAGTATTTCCCTGTAATTTTAATTTTTTCTCCCTTTGCCGTGCTAGTCGAAGTCAAAAATCATTCGAGGTCGAGGTCGAGGTCGAATTGAACCCCTACCGTCGAGCGTCCTCGTGTCGTCTTTTGAGAATGGCGTTTCTGTGCTGGACCTCTCCTTGTGCACCGGTCGATTCGATTTTACTCTATCTATTTGCATGCGTGTCGCGTCATCGTCGATAAATAAAAAAAAACCTTGCCGCGCTTTTTCAATCACCTCGAGAGAACACGATCGCTCAAAAATACTCCTTCGAAACGTAGTTATGCATTTGTGGAATTCCGAAGCAGGCGTGATGCTGAAGACGCTTACTACGACATGTATGTCTTTACCTATTTTTTTTTCGAAGAGAATGGCCTGATATTCTTTTGCTATTTGTTAGGCATGGAAGATACTTCGAAGGATCCCGCTTAAGTATTCAGGTAATAAGTCGAACCTATGACATATAACTTTTGTTTACGAGAACATTTTCAGTGGGCCAAGAATCCGCCTTCCTCCGTTTGGCGCTACGACAGGCGTACTCCACCACCACTACCTTCTCATCGCACTGGCCGTGATCGCGATCGTTCTCGCAGCCCACGTCGACGATCTGAGAGAGATGATAGGGATAGAGACAGGGACAGGGACGATCGTGATAGGAAGAGGAGAAGCAGATCCCCTGACAGGAGGAGAAGCCCAACCCCCGATCGCAGAAGAGACGACCGTGACCGTGCCCGAACTCCTCCAATTGAAAATGACAAGAAGGATGATAGAGAAAAAGATCGGGCTCAGACCCCTCCCTATGATCATTAAGTCACAATTTCTTCTTTTTTCATACACCACTGCCTCTTTTTTTTTGCCTTTTCGTGCATTTGCCCTTTGGCCTTTCTCTCTTTTTCTTTGACTCGAAAAAAAAAAGCGCCTTGTGCCCTATGTTGAGCTTTATTCATGATGCATGTCTTTTCCTTTGATTGATATTGATATATCTATGCCTCGTCGTTTCGTAATAGTTGTCCAATATATGCTTACACGCCTTCGATGGCTTATTCTCTCATCCCTACTCAGTCTGAAATTACCTTGACTGTGATTACATTGTGTACATCTCTCCAAGAGCATCAAGTACGGCTATGCGTTATTCATCAACGATAAAATGAGGGCAACAGATCAAGTTCTCGAATATCGACTCCTTTAAAGTCTCGATCCTTCACCCGACGGGACTCCAGCTCGCGCTTAGCAAGCCATAGATGTAATAGTTGAACACAATCTTTCATCTGGAACAGATAACTAAGGGTTCACAAAAACTTGAACGTAATAGGAAACATACCACGAAGAAAAGTCCAAACCCGACAGCATTCCGCCACCTATGATGATTCCAACTATCAGATCCTCCAATAAAAAATAAAAATAAAAAAAGGGCAGGAAAACGCACCACACAGGATCAGAATCCACAAACGTCCTCGACCCACTCGAAAAAGCATTAAAAAAAAGTTGAACACCCATCTTCGCTTTCTGATAAAGATTTAAATCGTCCCATCCCTTATCCATAGCAATCAACCCCAGT